>Ga0307415_100000008_pt1 | contig 90898 bp, 80 predicted proteins | sample DK1Cmetagenome_FD_204524 | JGI IMG/M metagenome (GOLD analysis project Ga0307415, IMG submission 204524) | Maize rhizosphere microbial communities from greenhouse at UC Davis, California, United States - DK15-C-2 | ecosystem: Host-associated > Plants > Roots > Rhizosphere > Soil | place: USA... | reverse complement strand
TGCACCGAGCCCCAGTGGCCGCGCCAGCGGAGCCGGCTCGGCCACGTCCACGCCGGCCGGCGCGTCCCCAGCCCCCGGGGGGCTACATTCCCGCCACCCCGCTCAACCAGCGCGCGTGTGGCGGCCCCGGACGACCCCGCCACCCCCGGCGTGGCTCCGATTCGGGGGCAACGTCCACGCTGCCCTGCGGGGGCGACGGGTGGACCGCTGTACCGAGCCCCGGGTGGCGCGTCAGCTGAGCTGGGCTCGCCCGCGTCCACGCCGGCCGGCGGGCCCCCAGCCCCAGGGCTCCAATCCCGACCTACCGGGGGGATCCCAAGAGACCAGGGCTCACCACCACGGGCGCCCTTCCGCCAACGCATGCGCTTTCGAGGATGGCGGCCCGCGCTTCCGGACCGTTGGATTGGACGCTTGCCGGACGGCCGCGGCACGCGCGGGGGCGGTTCGCCGGCGTCTCAACCTTCCGCGTCGGCCGCCCGACCGGCCGGCCTTGCGTCCACTGCCCAATCGAGGTCCAGAGTCCCCGGGCGGCCCGGTGGCTCGCCTCGACGTACCGCCGTCACGTGAAGATCGCCGTTTGGTACGGCTGGAGCGCCGAGAAGTGGTGCGTCGACACGGGACAGCCAGGGACAAAGAATGGCGCCGATCAGGGACCTGAGTCCATGATCGGCGCCAAACGGGCGAGGCGCGGTGCGTTCAGTCTTCGGCGAGCGGGGCGGGGCCCATCATCGAGACGATCCGCTCCAGGTCGTCCACGGTGGCGAACTCGATGAGGATGCGGCCCTTGCGCCGGCCGATGTCGACCCGCACCCTCGTGTCGAAGTGGTCCGAGAGCCGCTCCGCCAGCTCGTTGAGTCCGGGAGCGTGGGGCTTGGGCCGCTTGGACGACGCCTTCTTCGCCGGCGCGCCCTCCGCCAGGGCGATCGCTACGGCCTCCTCGGTGGCCCGCACGGACAGGCCCTCGGCCACGATTCGCGTGGCCAAGACCTCCTGCTGCTCGGGCTCCTCCAACGCCAGCAGCGCCCGCGCATGGCCGGCCGACAGTACACCGGCCGCGACCCGGCGCTGGACGCCGCTCGGGAGATTCAGCAGGCGGATGGTGTTGGAGATCTGCGGCCGGCTGCGCCCGATCCGGCGGGCGAGCTCCTCATGGGTCACACCAAACTCGTCAAGCAGCTGCTGGTAGGCCGCCGCCTCCTCCAGCGGGTTCAGGTTCGCCCGGTGGATGTTTTCAAGCAGTGCGTCCCGGAGCATCGCGTCGTCCGGGGTGTCCCGCACGATCGCTGGGATCGCGTCGAGCCCGAGGGACTGCGCGGCCCGCCACCGGCGCTCCCCCATGACGAGTTCGTAGCTGCCGTCACCCATCTCCCGGACGACGATCGGCTGGAGGAAGCCAACCTCCTGGATGGAGGCCTGCAGCTCCTCCATGGACTCCTCAGCGAAGTCCTGGCGGGGCTGCCGCGGGTTCGGAGCGATCGCCCGGACGGACAGCTCGGCGAACCGCGCACCCGGTACGGGAGCCAGCGACTCCTCGAACTCGGAGACGTCTACCGAGGGCTCCTCCTCCGGCGACGCGGGACGGGGAGCGGTCGCAACCGGCGGCCCCTGGGGGATCAGGGCACCGAGACCGCGGCCGAGGCCGCCCTTTGCCCGGGCCATCAGGAGGCCCCAACCTGGGCGCCGCGGGTCGCGATCTCGAGTGCCGCCTCAAAGTAGCTCGTGGCGCCCCGCGACCCGGGATCGTACGTCATCACGGACTGACCGTAGCTCGGCGCCTCGGAGACGCGCACGTTCCGGGGTATCACCGCCGTCAGTACCCGGTCTCCGAAGTGGGCCCGCACATCCTGTTCCACCGCGTCCGCGAGGCGGGTTCGCCGGTCGTACATCGTCAACAGGACCGTGGTCACCTCCAGGGCGGGGTTGAGGTGACTCTTCACGAGCTGGATGTTGTTGGTCAGCTGCTGCACGCCCTCCAGCGCGTAGTACTCGCACTGGATCGGGATCATCACCTCGCGGGCCGCCACGAGCGCGTTGACCGTGAGCAGGCCCAGCGACGGCGGGCAGTCGATGAAGATGTAGTCGTACTCGGACATGTGGCTCTCGATGGCCCGCATCAGCCGCGACTCCCGGGCCACCATCGAGACCAGCTCGATCTCGGCTCCGGCCAGGTCGATTGTCGCCGGCACGCACCATAGGCTCGGGATGCCCGACACCGCCTGTACGACGTCCGAGATCGAGGTCTCTCCCACGAGGCAGTCATACACATCGGGGATCGCCGCGTGGTGCGGCACGTCGAGCCCGGTCGAGGCGTTGCCCTGCGGGTCCAGGTCGATGACCAGCACACGGTTGCCGTGAAGGGCCAGGGCCACCGCGATGTTCACCACGCTGGTGGTCTTTCCCACGCCGCCCTTCTGGTTGGCGACGCAGAGGATCCGGGTCCTTGGTGGCCTGGGCATCTGGATCTCTCCGCTCGGATTCAGAATCTGAACCGCACGCTTCGCCTCTTGGGCGAGCGGCGGGTCCTCGGGCTCCCGGGCGTCCCGCACGCTGTCCAGATCGCGGGTCCTGTGGCCAGCCGCCGACACGATGAGGTTGGGTCCGCCGGAGGCTTCGTACACCGGCATGGCCGACGTCGGCTGCGACACGGCGTCCGCGTCCGCCGGTACAGCGACCATGGCCTGCGGTCCCGGAGCGGTCATACCGGTCGGGGCTTCCCCCACAAGGCCTTCGACGGAAGCGGCCGGAGCGGCCACGAACCCGAATTCACGGCCGCCGCCGATGGCGCCGGAGCCGGACATGGTTGGCGTATGCGTTTCACGTGAAACGTGGCCGGGGGAGTCCAAGTTGGACTGACTTAGCCAAGGACCGTCAAGGGAACCATTCACCGTCTCATCCTCGTCCGATGTGGAGGGTGGTGCGCCGTCGGGTCGATCCTCCCGATCCGACGAGCCCGAGGGGCCCCACCAGTCCGACGCGTCCGGCGAACCGGGAGTCGGCTCGGATCTGGGTTCATCCACTGCCCCGTGCCGAGCCGTTTTGGCGACGCTGGGCCAGCCTACGGCGGCGGCGGCAACAAGGCTACGACCACCGGCCCGCTCCGCCGAATCAGGCGTTTCTGCCGCCCGCCCAAACCGTATGAAGGCCACCAAACGCCGGAGCCTGTCGATGAATCGCCGCCAAGGGCCAACCGGCCGTACGGCCTGTATGTCGTTCGCCATGATTTCCTCTCGCAGGGTCCGGGCACAACCGGAACCACATGCGAGGCGGGCACTCCGCGGAGGAGAGTCCTACTGAGACCGTCGGCGTCCGCGCCGGCGCGAAGCCGCCGACACGGGAGCTGGGGGTTTGGCCGCCCGAACCACCTGGACAACGATCGTGGGCGGATCGATCACGTCCACCCCGCACCGCAGAACCGTCGGCTCGGTACCGCCCAACCGGGCGATGGTGCCGCGGTGCCTCTCGACCTCTTCTGCCCCGGACTCTCCCTTGAGCGCGAGTACCCGCCCTCCCTCGGCGGCGAGGGGAAGGCACCACGCGGTCAGCCGGTCGAGGGGAGCGACAGCGCGTGCGGTGACGACGGCGGCGAGACCGAACCGTGGAGACCCCCGTTTCGGCACGCATTCCTCGGCCCTGGCCCGCACCACCGTGGTCCGGTCAAGCCCGAGTGTCGCCACCACCTCCGACAGGAATGCGGTACGTCGTGCCAGCGGCTCAACCAATATGACCGAAAGGTCCGGTCTCGCCACCGCAAGTACGATACCTGGCAGGCCAGCCCCGGACCCGACGTCCACAACCCGCGCGTCGGGCTGAATGATCTCGGCGACGACCGCACAGTTCAGCAGGTGACGCTCCCAGAGGCGCGGCCCCTCGTTCGGCCCGATGAGGCCACGCTCGACCCCATCGGTGGCCAGCATCTTGGCATAGCGGATCGCCAGCGGAAGGCGCGCGCCGAAGAGGCGATGGGCAGCGGCCGCGAAGGTTGGGGGTGGCTCGCCGACGGCACCGGAGGCCGGCCCAGCCTGGGCACCCAGTACCGGCTCGACGTTCGAAACCGGCCCGGTGTTCATGGGCGGATCGGGTGCCGAACCGGGATCGGCGTCAGAAGGCGCCTCAGGACCATCACCCCGGGCGCGAGGCATAGGGCTACGTCTATCTCACGTCGATCGATGGACCATCATCGAGCGGGTCTGATGACAATGCGGCGGCTCGGTTCGATTCCCTCGGACTCGCTCTCGACGCCGGCCATGGCGTTGATGACGTCGTGCACGCACTTGCGCTCGAACGCGGACATCGGCTCCAGCCGTACGGCCTCACCATGCTGCTTGACCCGCTCGGCCGCGTTCTTGGCGAGCGCGCCCAACTCCTTGCGCCGCGCCGCGCGGAACCCGCCGACATCGAGCAGTAGGCGCGAGGGTCCACCCGTACGCCGGTACACCGCCAGGCGGCTCAGCTCCTGCAGCGCCTCGAGCGTCGCCCCGCGGGCACCAACGAGGTTGTTCAGGCGCGCGCCGACAACCTCGACCATCGGGCGGCCGTTGTGCACCAGCTCGTCGATGTCGCCATCGAAGTCAAGGATGTCGAGCAGGCCCTCGATGTAGTCCGCGGCGATCTCGCTCTGGCGGAAGAGATCCGCCTCGCTCACCGGGGCATCCGCCTCGTCGCCCTCGTCCGCGTCGTCGGACCCACCATCCGAGTCGCCGGCCTCATCGTCCAGGTCGGATGTGTCGTCCGCCTGGTCCTGAGCCCGGCCGACCTCGTCGTGGCGGTCGGCAGTGGACTCTTGCAGTTCCTCGGAATGCACCGAGGAGCTCGTCGTGTCGGTCACGGTTTTCTTTCTCCGAGGTTCGGGGCGCCGTTCGGCACCATCACGGCTCGTCCCGTCGCCGCAACGTCGGGTCGAGAACGCCTGAGAGGGGAGTCTCGGCACCGGGGGGAGCGCCATCGAGCCTACGGTGTCGCCAGATGGCCAGCGCCACATACCCACGGATTCGCGGTACGGAGGCGCGGCCAGCGCCACGGGCATTGGTCGCGTCGACCCCTAACGCTTCGAACCACCCTTCCTGCTCGACTTGCCTGCGGGTCCCTTCCTCCGGTTGCGGTTGACCGGCTTCGCGCCGACCCTTGGCGTCGCCGCCGGAGGCTCGGCACCGGGCGGCACAGGGGCGGGCGCGTCGTCGCGCCCGCGCTGGAAGGAGCCGGACCTCGACTCCGACTCGCTCCCCGAGTCGGCTTGTCCGTCTCCGGCCGCCGCGTTGGCCGCCGCTTTGGTCGCCGGCGTCTCGTCCGCGGAGACCGACGGGCCGGCGGAGGCTGACGGCCGCCGTCCCACCGAGGGACCATCTCCCACGACGGGTCCAGCACCGACCGTGAGCGATACGCCATCGTCGGACGCCCGCCCGCGACCCACGGGCGTGGTGACCCGACGGGACGGTCCGGCCGCGGGCCGAGCCTCGGAGGCGGCCTTGGTACCCGTACCGGCCGCATCCTTCTTCGTCGCGTCCGACCGTTCCTTGGTCGCGGCGTCATCCGACGCCGCAGGCCGGCCGTCGGCGGCAGCCTTGCCATCGGCCCGTGTCCCGCCGGCGGGACCAGCCTTCGTCGCCGGCTTGTCATCATCCTGGGCGGCCTTGACGGGCGGCTTGGTGCCGGGCGTGGCCTTGGCCGGTGTGGTTTTGGATGGCGTGGTCTTCGCCGGCGTGGCCTTGGCCGGTGGCTTGGTGCCGGGAGCCGCCTTGGCTGCGGCGGCCTTCGGACCGATCGCGGGCTTCGCCCCCGGTACCGGCTTGGAGCCCGCCAGGGGCTTGGCACCGGGCGCGGGCTTGCTCGCCGTGCCTGGCGTCGCCTTCAGGCCCTTCATGGGGGAGGCGCCGGCAACCGCCGGTGGCGGGTACTTGTGCAGCACCCAGTACTGCTGCCCGAGCGAGAACAGGTTCTGGGTCACCCAGTAGATGATCACGCCGATGGGGAAGTACCACCCCGACAGCAGCAGCGAGGCCGGGATGCCGTACAGCATCAGCTTCTGGAGCATCCGCTGCTGGGGGTCGGGGTTCCAGCCGGTCTTGAGGATCATCTGCCGGCTGGTCATGTACGTGGTCACCATCATGATGAGCACCAGCGACCCAGCCACGATCTTCACGGTGACGCCGTGCGCGCCGGCCGTGCTCAGATCGCGCTCCGGCGAGAAGAACGTGCCCCAGATCGGCGACGTGAACAGATTGGCGTCCGTCGCGCCATCCCACTGCGCCTGGGTCCAGGTGTACAGCGTCGTGTTCTTGATCTGGAACGGATCCAGTCGACGCAACACGTGGAAGAGGCCCAGGAAGACCGGGATCTGCAGGAACATGGGCAGGCAGCCCATGAGCGGGTTGACCTTCTCCGACTGATAGAGCTTCATCATCTCTTCGCGGAGGGTCTGCGAATCGCCCTTGTGCTTCTCCTGCAGGGCCTTCATCTTCGGCTGCAGGGCCTGCATGGCGCGCTGCGAGCGGATCTGCTTGACGAAGACCGGGAACAGGATGATCCGTACCGTGATCACCAGGAACACGATCGCGAGGATCCAGTCCCAGTTGGTGCCCAGGAAGTAGTGGCTGCCCGGGAGGATCGCCGCCCACAGGTCGTGCCAGCGCAGCAGGATCCACGAGATGGCCGTGTAGATCCAGTCCAACATCGGCGGTCACAGCTCCAGTCGCGTCGTCGCGGCGCGGGTCCGCGGGGGTGGTACAGGGTCGACCCCGCCCGGGTGGAACGGGTGGCAGCGCAGCAGCCGCCATATGGCCAGCCCCAGCCCGCGCACCGCTCCGTGCGTGGCGATCGCGGTCAGCGCGTACTCGCTGCACGACGGGTAGAAGCGACAGACCGGAGGCAGTCCAGGGCTTATCCATCGACGGTACGCGACGATGGGCAGGGACACGATCCGAGCGATCAGCGTCCGGGGGCGGGGGATCGGGGTACTCATGACCGGGTCTCCGGCGGCCTTCCCCGCTGTCGACGCACCGCCCCCAGGGCGGCGTCCAGGTCGGCCCGCAGCTCCTGGTATGAACGGCCGGCCGCTGGCGGCAGCACCCGTACCACGATGTCGGTGCCGGGCGGCAGACCGGGGAGACGGTCGCGCAGCAAATGCCGCAGCCGACGACGGATCCCGTTACGGACGACGGCACCGCCGACCGCCCGCGGGATCACGAATCCCGCGCGGGCCGGTCCGTCACCTCGTGGAGACCCCATGTGGATCACGAGTGCGCCTCGCGCGGCCCGGCGTCCGCCCCGGATGGCGACAGCGAAATCGCTTCGCCTCCGCAGGCGATGCCCGGCCGCCAGCATGGCCTCACGCCGACAGGCGGGTGCGTCCCTTGGCCCGGCGCGCCGAAATGATCGCGCGGCCGGCCCGGGTGCGCATGCGCAGCCGGAAACCGTGCGTCTTGGCGCGCCGGCGGTTGTTCGGCTGGTAGGTGCGCTTGCTCACTGCTGCTGCCTTCCCGTCTGGCTTCTCACGGTACGCATGGCGTGAGATTCCTACGGTACGCAGGCACGAGGAGACCTCAACGCGGAGACTCAAGGGTACTCGGAGGCCCCGGCGCCGATCAAAACACCCCCGCGCCCACCCGGCGACGTCGGAGACCATGATCCGCTCGAACATGGACCGACCGCGGCCGAACCGCCGATCACGCCGACGACTTCATGATCGGCGCGGAAGAGGGGTGGGTGTCGGACAGCGGAGAGCGGGCGCTCCGACACGGGCGGTATCCGCCTTCCGCTTCCCATTGTCGACGACCGACCGATCGGTGGGCGAACTGTTGAGTCCAGCCGGCCCACGCTGTTAGCGTGCGTCGGTTGCGGACTGACGAGAACGTGGTCCGGTCGCCCCCGCGACATGCATCACAAGACGGGCAAAACCGGACTAGCTGCTCATTCGTTCGCCAGGTGGGGACCTCCGCAAGACTGGCCTACAGTGCCGTAACCGCCGTCACGCGGTGGATACACAGGCTGTGGACAACCTGTGGACGGTGCGTGGCCGCGAATACGCAGCTCGACGACTTTCGGAGGCGCGAGCAGGCGTGACCTCTGTCCGGCCCGGGGGGCATGGGCCGGTTTGGGGAGAGCAACAGGGGTGGGACGGCAACGGTGACAGAGACGGTGGACCTCGCCGCGGTGTGGACCGGCGCGACAGAGGCCCTCAACGATGAGATCATCTCGCAGCAGCGCCGGGCCTACCTTCGCCTGACCCGCCTGCGGGCCATTATCGACGACACCGCCTTGCTCGCCGTGCCCGATGCCTTCACCCGGGACGTGATCGAGTCCCAGTTGCGGCCGGCCATCACCGAGGCGCTCTCCCGCCAGCTCGGCCGCTCCGTCCAGGTCGCCGTCACCGTACGGCCGCCGGATGACGGCCCCCGTAACGCGCTCACCGGTCCGACCGTTGCGGTCGCCGTGGTCCCCGTACCGAAACCAACGGTTCCGGCCAGCCGAGGTCCACAGGCGCAGAACGCGTTGTTCGACAGCTCATGGGTCGAGACCGGCCGGGCCGACGGTGGGCCGGACTCCGGCGGGCCGGCCACAGCCGCGGCCGATGGTGGCCCGGCCACCGAGGAACGCCAAGGCTGGGTCGGCGCTTCTGACGCCGCGCAGCGACCCACCCCGGGCGCCGACCGGCCCAAGCCCGCTGACGGACGGATCGTCACCCCGACGCGCCACGCCACTCCGGAGGGTGCGGTTCGGGTGAGCGTGCCCTCCCCCGGTCACCTGCACCGGGACGAGCCGCGACCCCGGCCGGCGGCCAGCGACGCGGGCAACCGCCTGAACCCGAAGTACACGTTCGAGACGTTCGTCATCGGGTCCTCGAACCGGTTCGCGCACGCCGCGGCGGTGGCGGTCGCCGAGTCACCCGCGAAGGCGTACAACCCGCTGTTCATCTACGGCGGATCGGGGTTGGGCAAGACCCACCTGCTGCACGCCATCGGCCACTACGCGACCAGTCTCGGCAACGCCAAGTCGGTGCGTTACGTGTCCACGGAAGAGTTCACCAACGATTTCATCAACAGTCTGCGCGACGACAAGACCAGCGCCTTTCAGCGACGCTATCGCGACGTGGACATCCTCCTGATCGACGACATCCAGTTCCTGGAGAACCGCGAGCGTACGCAGGAGGAGTTCTTCCATACGTTCAACACGCTGCACAACACCAACAAGCAGATCGTGATCACATCGGACCGCTCGCCGCGCCAGCTCGCGACGCTGGAGGACCGGCTGCGTACCCGGTTCGAGTGGGGCCTGCTGGCCGACATCCAGCCGCCCGATCTGGAGACCCGGATCGCGATCCTGCAGAAGAAGGCGGCCCAGGAACGGCTGGCCGTGCCGTCGGACGTGTTGGAGTTCATCGCGTCCCGGATCGCCGACTCGATCCGCGAACTCGAGGGCGCCCTCATCCGGGTGACCGCGTTCGCCAGCCTCAACCGGTCCGTGGTGGACCTGGCGCTGGCCGAGGAGGTGCTGCGCGACTTCATCCCGGACGGGTCGGGCCCGGACATCACCGCGGACCAGATCATGGAAATGACCTCGGAGTACTTCGGCGTGGGCATTGAGGATCTACGCGGACAGTCGCGGTCGCGGACGCTGGTGAACGCCCGTCAGATCGCCATGTACCTCTGCCGGGAACTCACGGATCTCTCCCTGCCGCGCATCGGTCAGGCGTTCGGCGGACGTGACCACACGACCGTCATGCACGCCGATCGAAAGATCCGGCAACAGATGGCCGAACGCCGATCTCTGTACAACCAGATCGCCGATCTCACCAACCGGATCAAGCAGACGTCATGATCCTCGCCGAATCCCCCGCCGTGTCTGCCTCAGCTCACCTCCGTTCCTCGCCCGGACGTCGGCTCGTACATTTTCCACAACCTGTGGATGACCCCTGTGTACGACACTGTGGACCTGCTCAAAGGGTGACGATCGCATCGACGAACGGTGAACGCCGAGTGTCCACACGTCGGCCCCAGACTCGGGGAAAAACCCGTGGACGACGCTGTGGATGGATGAGGACAACGTCGTACGGGCGGCCTAGTGTGGACGGGCGGACAACCCACGGGTGGCCGTATGCACAGGTCATCCACGCCCGTGGGTTGCGCCTGAGCAGGCACAACGCGACTTATCCCCAGGTTCCACACCACCGACGAAGACGACTAGTTATCTCTTCTAGAGAAAACCCGATAATCATCGGCGTGTGGACGCCCGCACGGCCCGACTCCCCGAGGGACCCGGCTCGCATCCGGGCTACCCGGCACGACAGAATCGAAAACCTCTGGCAGGAGGCAGTCGCATGAAGTTCCGGATTGAGCGTGACGCGCTCGCCGACGCGGTGGCGTGGACGGCCAAAAGCCTCCCGACCCGGCCCTCGGTGCCGGTACTCGCCGGCGTGCTCATGCGGGTCTCGGACGGCAACCTGACCGTGAGCGGGTTCGACTACGAGGTGTCGAGCCAGGTCACGGTCGGTGTGCAGGCCGACTCCGACGGCGCCGCGCTGGTCTCCGGCCGGCTCCTCGCCGAGATCACCAAGGCGCTGCCGGCCAAGCCGGTCGAGATGGCCGCGGTCGGCAGTCACCTGGAGCTGGTCTGCGGCAGTGCCCGGTTCACGCTGCCGACCATGCCGGTCGAGGACTACCCGACGCTGCCGGCGATGCCCGAGATGGCGGGCGTGGTCGACGCGGCGGACTTCGCCCACGCCGTGGCCCAGGTCGCCGTCGCCGCCGGCCGCGACGACACGATCCCGATGCTCACCGGGGTGCGCATCGAGCTCGAGGGATCCACGATGGCGCTGCTGGCCACGGACCGGTACCGGGCCGCGGTCCGCGAGCTGTCCTGGCGCCCCAACGACGACACGATCGCGCTGCAGGCCCTCGTGCCGGCCCGGACGCTGGCCGACACGGCCCGCACGCTGGGTCCACTCGGCGGCGAGGTCTACATGGCGCTCTCCCGGGGCGGCGTCGGCGAGGGCATGATCGGGTTCGCCGGCGGATCGCGACGGGCGACGTCGCGGCTGCTCGACCCGGACTTTCCGAAGATCCGATCGCTGTTTCCGGACCAGCACAACGCCCAGGCCCGGATGACCGTCGCCGGTCTCACCGAGGTCGTCAAGCGGGTGTCGCTGGTCGCCGACCGGACCACGCCGGTGCGGCTGAGCTTCGCCGAGGGCGAGGTCGTCGTCGAGGCGGGCAGCAGCGAGGACGCCCGGGCCAGCGAGGCCATGGAGTGCGAGTTCACCGGCGAGGCGCTGACCGTGGCGTTCAACCCGGTCTACCTGCTCGACGGGCTGTCGGTGCTGGACGCGCCGCAGGTGCTCATCTCGTTCACGACCGCGATGAAGCCGGCCGTGATCAGCCCGGCCGGCGAGGACGGCGTCGGCGTCGTCGGGTACCGGTATCTGATCATGCCGATGCGGGTCAGCGACGCGGTCGGGAGCCGGTCCGCCTCAGCGGCCTAGACGCCGCGGCGACCGGCCGGGTCTTCGTCCAGGCGGCATGGGGCGTGGGGTAGCGTTCGCGTCATGCAGCTGGGTTTGGTGGGGCTCGGACGCATGGGCGGCAACATGGCCGCCCGTCTCCGTGAGGCCGGGCACGAGGTCGTGGGCTGGACGCGCAGCGGCCGCGGCGCCGACGTGGCAACGATCGAGGAGATGGTGGCCAAGCTGGCCGCACCCCGGGTCGTCTGGCTCATGGTGCCGGCCGAGATCACCGATCACACCGTGGACACCGTCGCGGCTCTGCTCGGCGAGGGCGACATTCTCGTCGACGGCGGCAACACCCGGTACACCGACGACGGCCCGCGGGCCGACCGACTGGCGCCAAGGGGCATCGGCTATGTCGATGTGGGCGTCTCCGGTGGCATCTGGGGCAAGGAGAACGGGTACGGGCTGATGGTCGGCGGATCGCCCGAGCACGTGCAGCGGCTCATGCCGATCTTCGAGGCGCTCAAGCCGTCCGGCGAGGTCGGGTTCGTGCACGCCGGCGGGGTGGGTGCCGGGCACTACGCCAAGATGGTCCACAACGGCATCGAGTACGGGTTGATGCAGGCCTACGGGGAGGGCTACGAGCTGCTGCGGGCCTCCGAGGTCGTGACCGACGTTCCCGGTGTGATCCGGGCCTGGCGGGGCGGGACCGTGGTGCGTTCCTGGCTGCTCGACCTGCTCGACCGGGCGCTGCAGGAGGACCCGGAGCTGACCGACATCCGCGGGTACGCCGAGGACACCGGCGAGGGACGCTGGACCGTCGACGAGGGCGTGCGCCTCGCCGTTCCGCTGAATGTCATCGCGGCGGCGCTGTTCGCCCGCTTCGCGTCCCGTCAGGAGGACTCGCCGGCGATGAAGGCGGTCGCCGCGCTGCGCAACCAGTTCGGTGGGCACGCGGTCCGGAAGGACTAGGTATGCACGTCCGGCGGCTGGAGCTGACGGACTTCCGCTCGTACGCCCGGGTCGAGGTCGACCTGGATCCGGGGCCCAACGTGCTGGTGGGGGCGAACGGGTTCGGCAAGACCAACCTGGTCGAGGCGCTCGGCTACGTCGCCACGCTGGGCAGCCACCGGGTCGCCACCGACCAGCCCCTGGTCCGGGCCGGGGCCGAGCGGGCCATCATCCGGTGCGTGATCGTGCACGACGGGCGCGAGCTGCTGGTGGAGCTGGAGATCGTGCCGGGCAAGGCCAACCGGGCGCGGCTCGGTCGGGCCCAGGCGTCGCGGCCGCGCGACATCATCGGCGCGCTGCGGCTGGTGCTCTTCGCGCCCGAGGATCTGGCCCTGGTGCGGGGTGATCCGGCCGAGCGTCGCCGCTATCTGGACGACCTGCTGGTGGCCCGGCAGCCCCGCTACGCCGGGGTCCGGGCCGACTATGACCGGGTACTCAAACAGCGCAACGCCCTTCTGCGTACGGCCTATCTGGCCCGCAAGGTGGGCAATCGGGCCGGCGATCTATCGACGCTGGACGTTTGGGACGTGCACCTGGTCCGCCATGGCGCGGACCTCATCGCGGGCCGCCTTGACCTGTGCGAGGCGCTGGCCACCCACGTGGCCAAGGCGTACGACGCGGTGAGTGCCGGTCGCGGTGAGGCCCGCATCGCCTACGACGCGAAGTCGTGGTTCCCGACGTGGGACGGGCAGGTGCTGGACCGCTCCGGGATCGAGGCGCGGTTGGCCGAGGCGCTGGCCGAGGCCCGTCCATCCGAAGTGGACAGAGGCGTCACGCTGGCCGGCCCGCACCGCGACGACGTGACGCTGACGCTCGGTGAGCTGCCGGCGAAGGGGTACGCGAGCCACGGCGAGTCCTGGTCGTTCGCGCTGGCGCTGCGGCTGGCGGCGTTCGACCTGTTGCGGGCGGAGGGGATAGAGCCGGTGCTGATCCTGGATGACGTGTTCGCCGAGCTCGATACCGGGCGGCGTCACCGCCTGGCCGAGATGACCGGAACGGCCACCCAGGTGATCGTCACCTGTGCGGTGGAGGAGGACGTGCCGCGGGCCCTGGCCGGCGTGCGGTACCTGGTCGCACCGGGGGAGGTCAGCCGTGCCGCCTGAGGAACCCGTCGCGCCGGATGCCGGTTCGGATGAGGTCGCGGCCGGGCCCGAGTTGGCCCGGGCCGTCCTGGATGCGGCCAAGGTCCGCCGGGCCGGTGCTCCGCCGGCCCGCCGTTCCGGTGGTTCCCCGGCCGGCGGCCGGCGCCGGCGTGGGTACACCGGCCCCGGGCCCGACCCCCGCGATCCGCAACCCTTCTCGGCCGTGCTCGCTCAGCTGATCAAGGTGCGCGGATGGCGGAAGCCGGCGGCCGAGGCCAGGATCTTCGGTGCCTGGGAGGCCGTGGTGGGCGCCGAGATCGCCGGGCACTGCCGCCCGGTCAAGCTCGAGGACGGCGAGCTGACCATCGAGGCGGAGTCGACGGCCTGGGCCACGCAGCTGCGCCTGCTGACCGGTCGGCTGCTCGGCCGCATCGGTGCCGACGTCGGCCGGGACGTGGTGGCCCGGCTCAACATCCACGGCCCGGTCGCCCCGTCGTGGGCCAAGGGCCCCAAGCGGGTACGCGGCCGGGGCCCGCGCGACACCTACGGCTGACCCGGCCACGCCGGCGCCCGGCCCCGTGCCCCCCGGCCCCGTGCCCAGCCCGCAGTGGATGATCGCGATCCCGAGTACCAAAGTCGAGTAGAACTGCACGGTTGTCCGCGAGATCGCGATCACTACGGGGCAGCCGGCCGGGTTACGCGGGCAACCGGCGCCCTAGAAGTCGGCGTAGACGGCGAAGTTGCGGTCGGCGCAGCGACGGTAGAAGTGGGCCAGGACGTTCAGTTCCTGGAGCGAAAAGTGCCATTGCGGCGGGTTGCCGTGTTCGTCCTTGAGCGCGTCGAGCTGGGTGTCGAGCCAGCGCAGCTGCTTGTCGGCCAGGCGGGCGTCGGCCAACTCGGCCCGCATGACCTGGGCGATGGTGTCGAAGGTGACGTTGTCGCCGAGGAAGGCGTGCCCGGCCACGAACTTCTCCAGCCCGCCGGCGATCCAGGCGCAGCCGTCCGGGTCGATCACCGGATCCTCATCCTCGGCGGCCGCGTCGGTGGCGAAGAGCACGCCCTCCAGGCCCAGGAGCAGGTCCACCAGCTCGGTGTAGGCGGTCGCCCGTACGGTCGCGGTCTTCGCGATGTGGCTGGCCAGGGCGGCGGCCGGGCCCGCGTGCGGCGGCGCCGCGGCCGCGAAGTCGGCGAAGTGCGAGAACTCGTCGGCCGAGACCGGCTCGTAGAACCGCCCCGCGCGCGGCCAGTGGACCGCCACGTTGTCCAGTCCCATGCCGGTCCCCCTCCCCTAAGGCCGCAGCACACAGCAGCGCGAAACCTTACGACATCTCACCATGCTGGCGCGACCCCCGAACGGGTACACTCCCAGGGCATTCAAAGATCGTTTACGTGCACGGGGGGCAGAACCGCAGACGCGGCGGGCAAAACTGACGCACGAGCACCCACGACCTCACGGTGGCCCTGCAGTCGCCAGGCGTGTGGAGGGGATTGAGCCCGGGCGGTTTCGTGACGCTCCGGCGATTTCAGGGCCGTCATCGGGGTGCCGTGGAGACGTTCTGTCGTCCCGGCACAGTAGGATCGGAGGAGCTCATCCTCCGACCACGACGCGTTCCGGCGTCCGACTGCCCGCCCGGGCCTGCCATTGGGCCGCGCGGAGAAAGCGATCAAGCGTGGCATCGCCCAAGCAGAAGCAGGACTACACCGCCGGCTCCCTCACCGTTCTCAAGGGCCTCGATCCGGTACGCAAACGCCCCGGCATGTACATCGGCTCGACCGGTGAGCGCGGTCTGCAGCAGCTCGTGCAGGAGGTGGTGGACAACGCCGTCGACGAGGCGCTCGCCGGATACTGCGACATGATCGACGTGACGCTGCTGGCCGACGGTGGCGTGCGCGTGCAGGACAACGGTCGCGGCATCCCGGTGGACATGCACCCCGAGATGAAGAAGCCCGGCGTCGAGGTGGCGTTCACGATGCTGCACGCCGGCGGCAAGTTCGACGGCAAGGCGTACGCGGTCTCGGGCGGCCTGCACGGCGTCGGCGTCTCGGTGGTCAACGCGCTCTCCAGCCGGATGGAGGTCGAGATCCACAAGGACGGGTTCGTCTGGCGCCAGTCGTACCGGAACTCGAAGCCCGGCCCGCTGGACAAGGGCGAGAAGACCAACAAGACCGGTACGACGGTCGCGTTCTGGCCTGACCCGAACGTGTTCGAGACCACCAACTTCAACTTCGAGACGATCTACCGCCGGCTGCAGGAGATGGCGTTCCTCAACCGCGGCCTGACGATCGCCCTGCGCGACGAGCGCGTCGACGAGGCGGCCACCGAGGACCGGCGCGAGGTGACGTTCCTCTACAAGGGCGGGATCTCCGACTTCGTACGGCACCTGAACCAGACCAAGAGCCCGTTGCACAAGTCGGTTGTCGAGTTCGGCGCCGAGGGCGAGAGCATGGCCGTCGAGATCGCCATGCAGTGGAACGAGTCGTACGGCGAGTCGGTGTACACGTTCGCCAACACGATCAACACTCACGAGGGCGGGACGCACGAGGAGGGTTTCCGGGCCGCGCTGACCGGTGTGGTGAACAAGTACGGCGCCGACAAGAAGTTCCTGAAGGCCGACGAGAAGCTCACCGGTGAGGACATCCGGGAGGGCCTGGCCGCGATCGTGTCGGTGAAACTGGCCGAGCCGCAGTTCGAGGGCCAGACGAAGACGAAGCTCGGCAACACCGAGGTGAAGAGCTTCGTGTTGAAGGTGTGCAACGAGTGGTTGGCCGACTGGTTGGAGCGCAACCCGGGCGAGGCCAAGACCATCATCACCAAGGCGAACGCGGCGGCGCGGGCCCGGCTGGCGGCGGCGCAGGCCCGCAAGCTGGCCCGGCGCAAGTCGCTGCTCGAGTCGGGGTCGATGCCCGGCAAGCTCTCCGACTGCCAGTCCACCGATCCCCGGGTGTCCGAGCTGTTCATTGTGGAGGGTGACTCCGCGGGCGGGTCGGCCAAGCAGGGACGCGACCCGAAGACCCAGGCGATCCTGCCCATTCGCGGCAAGATCCTGAACGTGGAGAAGTCCCGCATCGACCGCGTGCTGAAGAACAACGAGGTGCAGTCGTTGATCACCGCGCTCGGTACCGGCATCCACGACGAGTTCGACATCGAGAAGCTGCGGTACCACAAGGTCATCCTGATGGCGGACGCCGACGTGGACGGCCAGCACATCCAGACGCTGCTGCTGACGCTGCTGTTCCGGTTCATGCGCCCGCTCGCCGAGCTGGGGCACGTGTACCTGGCCTCGCCGCCGCTCTACAAGATCAAGTGGAACAAGAAGGGCGACGACGCCCAGTACGCCTACTCCGACCGCGAGCGTGACGGCCTGATCGCCCTGCGGCAGGAGAAGCGGGCGAACGCGAAGCCGGACGACATCCAGCGGTTCAAGGGTCTGGGCGAGATGAACTACCCGGAGCTCTGGGAAACCACGATGAACCCGGCGACCCGTACGCTGCGCCAGGTGACACTCGACGACGCGGCGACGGCGGACGAGCTGTTCAGCGTGCTCATGGGCGAGGACGTGGAGGCCCGGCGGTCGTTCATCCAGAGAAACGCGAAGGATGTCCGCTTCCTAGATATCTAGGCGCTTGGTGGGGACCTTATCCACACCGTCCACAACGTTATCCACAACCCCCTGTCCGAGAAGTGATCTGGCGGCTTCGGGCCGCCGGCGAACGATGAGGTTTGACTGTGACGGATCCCGAGGAGCCCTTCGAGGCCGACGACCCGACCGAAGCCGACGCCGAGGAGGGTGACCGCCCGCCCGGCGTCGGACGGGTCGAGCCGGTCGGGCTCGAGGTGGAGATGCAGCGCTCGTACCTCGACTACGCCATGAGCGTGATCGTCGGCCGGGCCCTGCCCGACGTGCGGGACGGGCTCAAGCCGGTGCACCGCAAGATCCTCTACGCCATGTTCGACAGCGGGTTCCGGCCCGACCGCGGGTACGTCAAGTGCGCCCGCGTCGTCGGCGACGTCATGGGTAACTACCACCCTCACGGTGACACGGCGATCTACGACACCCTCGTGCGCATGGCGCAGCCGTGGTCGCTGCGCTACCCGCTGATCGACGGGAACGGCAACTTCGGCTCGCCCGGCAACGACCCGGCCGCCGCCATGAGATACACCGAATGCCGGCTGGACCCGTTGGCCATGGAGATGCTGCGGGACATCGACGAGGACACCGTCGACTTCGGACCGAACTACGACGGCCGTACGCAGGAACCGGCCATCCTGCCGGCCCGGTTCCCCAACCTGTTGGTCAACGGGTCGGACGGCATCGCGGTCGGCATGGCCACGAAGATCCCGCCACACAACCTGCGCGAGATCGCGGCCGCCGTGCAGTGGTGTCTCGAGCACCCGGACGTCGACGAGGCGACCACGCTCGACGAGCTCATCAAGATAGTGAAGGGGCCGGACTTTCCCACCGGCGGGCTCATCGTGGGCACCGGCGTGATTGAGGACGCGTACCGCACCGGTCGCGGGTCGATCCGGATGCGCGCGGTGGTCGAGGCGGAGGAGGACAAGCGGGGTCGCACGACCCTCGTCGTCACCCAACTGCCGTACCAGGTGAACCCGGACAACCTCGCCGAGCGCTGCGCCGAGCTGGTTCGCGAGGGCAAGCTCGCCGGCATCGCCGACATCCGCGACGAGTCCAGCGGCCGTACGGGCCTGCGGCTGGTCCTGGTGCTCAAGCGGGACGCGGTGGCGAAGGTCGTGCTGAACAACCTGTACAAGCACACCCAGCTGCAGGAGACGTTCGGCGCCAACATGCTGGCGCTGGTCGACGGTGTTCCGCGCACCCTGAACCTGGCGCAGTTCATCCGCCACTACGTGGCGCACCAGATGCAGGTGATCCAGCGACGCACCGCGTACCGGCTGCGCAAGGCCGAGGAGCGCGCGCACATCCTGCGCGGCCTGGTCAAGGCGCTCGACGCGCTGGACGACGTGATCGCGCTGATCCGCCGGTCGCCCACGGTGGAGGAGGCCCGCACCGGCCTGATGCAGCTGCTCGAGATCGACGAGGTCCAGGCGACCGCGATCCTCGACATGCAGCTGCGCCGCCTGGCCGCCCTGGAGCGCCAGAAGATCGTCGACGAACTGGCCCGGATCGAGGTGGACATCGCCGAGCTGAAGGACATCCTGGCCAAGCCGGAGCGCCAGCGGACGATCATCTCGACCGAGCTGGCCGAGATCGTCAACAAGTTCGGGGACGAGCGGCGGACGAGCATCATCCCGTTCGACGGCGAGGTCAACATCGAGGACCTGATCACGCGCGAGGGCGTGGTCGTCACCATCACCCGGACGGGGTACGCCAAGCGCACCAAGGCGGACCTGTACCGCTCACAGAAGCGGGGCGGCAAGGGCGTCTCCGGAGCGGCCCTGCGCCAGGACGACATCGTCAGCCACTTCTTCGTCTGCTCCACGCATGACTGGATCTTGTTCTTCACGAACAAGGGCCGGGTGTACCGGGCCAAGGCCTACGAACTGCCCGAGGCCAACCGGGTGGCGCGGGGGCAGCACGTGGCCAACCTCCTCGCGTTCCAGCCGGACGAGCACATCGCCCAGGTGATCCAGATCGCGAACTACCAGGTGTCCCCGTACCTCGTGCTCGCCACCAAAAAAGGCCTGGTCAAGAAGACGGGGCTGACCGAATTCGACTCGCCGCGCTCGGGCGGCATCATCGCGATCAACCTGCGGGAGGACGACGAGCTGGTCGGCGCCGCGCTGATCGGCGGCGAGGACGACCTGCTGCTGGTCAGCAAGAAGGCGCAGGCCATCCGGTTCAGCGCCAACGACGACGCGCTGCGTCCGATGGGGCGGGCGACATCGGGCGTCATCGGCATGCGATTCTCGGACAACGACGAGCTGCTGGCCATGGAGGTCGTGCAGCCCGAGACGGATGTCCTGATCGCGACGGATGGCGGATATGCCAAGCGCACCCCCATCGACGAGTATCCAGTTCAGGGTCGAGGGGGCAAGGGGGTTCTGACCGCTAAGATCACGCAACGGCGGGGTGGCCTTGTCGGGGCCGTGATAATAAGTGCTGACGACGAACTCTTCGCTATCACGTCCAACGGTGGTGTAATCCGTACTCCGGTGAAGCCCGTACGGCGGACGCGAGATCGGAACACAATGGGTGTCAAGTTGATGGACCTGCCAGATGGGGTAACTCTGGTGGCTATCGCCCGGAACGCGGACGAGCCAGAAGAACAGGACTGAGGGACGGCGCGGCGGACCAGCGCAGAGGTGGGTCGGACCCAACACAGAGGATTGGTCGATGACGGAGACACAGGCGAAGTCGGGAGTTACGGGGGCCTCGACGGATGCGGCCGAAGCCCCGGTCGATAGCTCGCCGAGTAAGGACGATGTCGCCATGACCGCCTCGGGGCCCGAACCGGCGGCGCCGGAGTCCTCGTCTGCCATGGCTGGGTCGACGACGTCTGACGCCGCGCCGCGACCCAGCCACGGCACCGACAAGGGCTCGAGCGGCGACGCGCCGTCGAGCCGGCCATCCGGCCCGGCCTTCTCGGGCCTGTCGTCGGGCTCGGGCCTCCGGGCGAGCGGGGACAAGGACGACGGCAAGGCGGAGCCCACGGTCCGCACACCGCTCGACGCTCAGTCTTCCGCCCCGGTCATCGCCGGATACGGGTCCGCGAAGGGCGCCAGCGGCTCGGCCAGCGTCGTGCCGCCCCCGGCGTCGCACGCGACCGGCACCGCCTCGGTCTCGTCGACGGGTCACACGCCCGTGATCGCTCGCGCGACGGTCGCGCCGCCGACCTCCGCGCCCGGCGCGCTCCGGCAGGCCAGCGGCTCATCGCCGGTGATCACGCCATCCCGAGCCAGCTCGGCCGTGGGGGCGGCCCGGGTCTCCGACGCGGTGCGGACGGCCCGCGCGACCGTGGCCGGTGCCGCCCGCGGCCCCAGGCGTGCGCGCCTGCACCTCAAGCGCATCGACCCGTGGTCGGTGATGAAGTTCTCCTTCGCCGTCTCGCTGGTCCTGTTCGTCGTGGCGATCGTCGCGACCTCCGTGCTGTACCTGGCCCTGGACGCGATGGGCGTGTTCAAGAGCCTGAACCAGGCGATGGCCGAGATCACCGGCGACGCCGGTACCGCGGCCGACACGTTCAAGATCACGGCGAAGGGGGTGATCGGGACCTCGGTGCTGCTCGGCGCGGTCAACATGGTCCTGTTCACGGCCCTGATGACGCTGGGCGCCTTCGTGTACAACGTCTGCGCGGACCTCGTCGGCGGCGTCGAGTTGACCTTGTCAGAGAAGGAGTAGCCGCCCGTATCCGAGTTGGGTGAGCCCGAGTGCGTACGGTAACGTTGCTCCTCGCGTCCAGGGGGCTATAGCTCAGTCGGTTAGAGCGCAGAGCTGATAACTCTGAGGTCGATGGTTCGATTCCATCTAGCCCCACGCCGTGTCCCCGTCAGGAGGAAGACTCGCGACATGATGAAGAAGCTGCTCATCCTGGTCGGCCTCGTCGGCGCCGCGGTCATCGTCGCGAAGAAGGTCAAGACGGCCAACGACGAGCGCGCCCTCTGGCACGAGGCGACGACCGCACCCGACCTGCGGTAAACCCTCGCCGTCTCTCTCTCGCTACCGCGCTCCGGCCCTCCGTGCCGGGCGCTCCATGTCGGGGCCGGGGGATGCCCCTCATGGGGCCGTAGCTCAACTGGCAGAGCACCGCCTTTGCAAGGCGGGGGTTAGGGGTTCAAGTCCCCTCGGCTCCACCCACTCGGTCCGCGTCTTCATGATTCGATGGCCCGCTGGATGAACCCGTTGGCAAAATTTGCCAACGGCCTGGTAGTCTCGCCGTCGTGGGCACCATGAACATCTCCTTGCCGGACTCCCTCAAGGCGTTCGTCGAAGAGCAGGTGGCCGAGAAGGGCTACGGGACGAGCAGCGAGTATGTGCGTGAACTGATTCGCAGGGATCAGGACCGGCAGCATCTACGGAGTCTGTTGATTGACGGCGCGCAGTCGCCGCCCGGCGGACCGGCCGACGCCACGTACTTCAGCGCTCTGCGCGACCGCGTGCGCGCCGACGTCGATCGGTGAGCGCCCGGCCGGTCGTCCCGCGGGATCGGGCCAACCGGGATGTCTATGAAGCCATCGCGTACTCCATGAAGGAATTCGGAGCCGAAGGCGCGCTCGGTCTCGTCGACGCTCTGGAGGACGGCTACGGCCTCCTGGGCCGGCATCCGGCGATCGGATCATCCCGGTACGCTCACGAGCTCGGCGTACCAGGGCTACGGAGCTGGCCGCTGCGTCGCTTTCCCTACGTGATCTTCTACGTGGAGCGGGAGGATCACATCGATGTCTGGCGAGTCCTGCATGGCCAGCGTGACATTCCAGTCCTTATGCAGGATCGGGACGACTAACCAGGAACGTTATCCGGTCGCTTGCCCGGGGCCGGCGTGGTTGACTCCACCGACGGCGCCGAACGACCGAGGAGGCGAAATGCGAGCAGTGTTCATGTCCATCGAAGACGGCCATCCGATCCGTTCGAAGGGTATGACGCTTGCCGCACGGAACGCTCAACCTCGGGATTCTGGCGCATGTCGACGCGGGTAAGACGACACTGACCGAACGGCTGCTGTACGCGGCCGGGGTCATCGACGAGATCGGCAGTGTCGACGCCGGCACGACGCAGACCGACTTTCTGGAACTCGAGCGACAGCGGGGCATCACGATCAGGTCCGCCGTCGTCTCGTTCGCGGTCGACGGCGTGTCGGTCAACCTGATCGATACGCCCGGCCACCCCGACTTCATCGCCGAGGTCGAGCGGGCGCTCGGCGTCCTCGACGGAGCCGTACTGGTCATCTCGGCCGTCGAGGGGGTCCAGCCGCAGACCCGCGTGCTGATGCGCGCCCTCCGGCGCCTGCGCGTGCCCACGCTGTTGTTCGTCAACAAGATTGACCGGGCCGGTGCCGGGGCCGATCGGGTGCTCGCGGCGATCGCGCGACGCCTGACCGACGCGATCGTGCCGATGGGTTCGGTCGACGGGCTGGGCACGCGGGCCGCGCGGGTGCGGCCGTGGGGATCCGACGATGCCGGCTTCCGGACGAGCCTGACCGAGGTGTTGGCCGCCCACGACGACTCCCTCCTGGCGGCGTTCGTCGAGGACGAGGCGGGCGTGACGTACCGGCGGCTCCGTGCGGATCTCGCACGCCAGTCCCGGCGGGCCCTCGTGCATCCTGTCTACTTTGGATCCGCGATCACGGGCGTCGGCGTGGAGCCGTTGATGGCCGGCCTCGTGGAGCTGCTGCCGGTGGCGGAGGGCGACACCGACGCACCGGTCCACGGCCGCGTGTTCAAGATTGAGCGAGGGTCCGGCGGCGAGAAGGTGGCCTACGTCCGTCTGTTCGCCGGCAGCCTCCGTACCCGCGAACGCCTGATTCTCTCCGGTGGCGTCGAGGAGAAGGTGACCGCGATCAGCGTCTTCGACCGCGGTGCGTGGGTCGGGCGGGCCGCGATGGCGGCGGGCGAGATCGGGAAGGTCTGGGGCCTGGCCGCGATCCGGGTGGGCGACGAGTTCGGTCCACCGGCGGGCCGTCCGCGCCCACACAACAGCTTCGCGCCGCCGACGCTGGAGACCGTGGTCGTACCCCGGCGCCCGGACGACGGGGCGGCGCTGCGCGTCGCGTTGGGGCAGCTGGCCGAGCAGGATCCGTTGATCAACGTACGCCAAGACGGGCGGGAGTTGTCCGTCTCGCTCTACGGCGAGGTGCAGAAGGAGGTGATCCAGGCCACCCTGGCCACCGACTTCGGCGTTGACGCCACGTTCCGGGAGACGACGACCATCTGCGTCGAACGGCCGGCCGGCACCGGCGAGGCGATCGAGACACTGCACGCGGACTCGAACCCGTTCATGGCCACGATCGGCCTGCGGGTCGAGCCCGCGCCGCCAAACTCCGGTGTCGAGTTCCGCCTGCGGGTCGACACCCGTACCGTCCCGATCTACATCTTCAAGAACGCGGCCGGTTTCACCGACGCCATGCGGCGCTACGTCGAGCGGGCGCTGCGGGAGGGACCGTACGGCTGGCAGGTCTCCGACTGCGTGGTCACCATGACCGCGTGCAACTACAGTTCGCCCGACGGTCCACCGTCGACCCGCGGGCCGCTGAGTGCGCCGGCCGACTTCCGGCACCTGACGCCGATCGTGGTCATGCGGGCGCTGGTGGACGCCGGCACGGTCGTCTGCGAGCCCGTTGTCGCGGCCCGGCTGGAGATCCCCGCGGATGCCCTGGGGCCGGTGCTGACCGCGCTGGCGCGGCTGGGCGCGGCGGTGCGGCGACAGTGGGTACGGGACGGGATCGCGACGGTGCGGTCGATCCTGCCCGCGGCGCGGGTACAGGCGTTGCGGGCCCGGCTGCCGGGACTGACCGCCGGTGAGGGCGTCCTGGAGACCAACTTCGGCGGCTACCAACCCGTGCGCGGCGAGGCGCCCACGCGACCGCGCACGACCGCGAATCCGCTGAACCTCGAGGAGTACCTCATGCGCCTCACGCGCCAGGGCGCCAAATGACGCGGGCCGAGCTAACGTCGGAGCGTGCTGTGGGAGCAAGGCACCACCGGCGTGGTGCGACTACCGTCCGGACGACTCATCCGCGGGCGTGGGCTACGACGGCCGGCGCCCGACGGCCCGTCGCCGATGTTCGCCATCTACCTGCTCGGCCAGCCGCCCCGGGCGGTTCCGTGGGAGTACCAGTGGTTGCGCTGGCCGGACTTCCGTCTGCCCAGCGATCGCGAGCAGGCCTACGAACTGTTCGACCAGGCGTGGCGCCGAGCCGCGACGGAGCGCGTCGAGATCGCCTGCGGCGGCGGCCGCGGTCGCACCGGCACGGCGCTGGCCTGTGTCGCGGTGCTGGACGGGGTGCCGGTCGGCGAGGCGGTCGCCTTCGTCCGACGGCACTACGACCCGAGGGCGGTCGAGACGCCGTGGCAGAAGCGGTACGTGGCCCGGTTCGCCCCGCGGTACTGAACGAGGCCCAGGCCGAAGGCCGGCCATCCACTGTGGAGACGTCGCGCGGCTCGGCGGCCGGGCTCCCCGACGCGGGTGGACCAGGCCGGTGACCACCGCGATGAGCTCCGACCGGGCCGACCGGGGCCTGCAGGACACCGGACGCCAGGTCGGTGCCCCGTCGGTCGCGACCTCGTACCGGCCGGCCTCGTACCGGCGGCCACCATCGGTGACGGTGGCGAGCCGCTCGCCGACGCGGGCCAGTAGTCACGAACACCGATTTGTCCGCGCATCGTGACCGGACCGCTGTTGCTGGGGAGCGTTGGAGGCTTTTAGGGTGAGCGAATCCCGTGCGTTCGGTTCGTCCGACGCTGGAACTGGGGGTTGCGCTGCAGACCGACGTCCTCAACCCGCCCCGGTTGGTGGGCCGGGCCGACCTGCTCGCGTCGGTGGAGGCACGCCTCGACGCGGGCGGGAGCGTCGTGCTGACCGGGTCCAGCGGGATCGGTAAGACCGCCGTGATGGACGCCGTCGGAGCGGCGGCGGCCGGCCGGAGCGAGCGGGTGCTGCGGGCGTCCGGGGCCGAGACCGAGCGGTGGATCCCGTATGCGGGCCTGGCCGATCTGCTCAGTCAGATACCCGACGACTACCTGGGCGACCTGCCCGACCCGCAGCGTGCGGCGATCAACGCCGTCCTCGGGGTGAGCCGGGCCGAGGAGAGCGGCGGACCACCCCGGCTGGCCCCGCGGCTGGCCTGGCTGGCGCTGCTCGAGCGTTGCGCGGCCGACGGCCCAGTGCTCCTGCTCGTCGACGACGCGCAGTGGTTCGACGCCGAATCGGCCGACGTGATCGCGTACGCCGCCCGCCGGGTCGACGGGCGCCGCGTGCGCGGTGTCGTCGCCGAGCGGTCCGACCGCGAGGAGACGGGCGAGCCGGCCGAGCGGGCGGTGCCGGCGACCCGGGCGGCCTCCCTGGTGCCCCCGCCGGTCGTCGAGGTAGCGGTGCCGCCGCTGGCCGCGCACGAGGTGGCCGAGTTGCTCGAGCTGTACTCGCTGTCCGACCGCGCCGCGAGCAAGGTGCACGCCGACTCGGGCGGAAATCCGTACCTGGCCCTGGCCCTGGGTGGGGCCTTCGCCGACCGGCCGTCGGTCACCTGGCGGCCCGCGCCCCTGCCCCGGCGCATCCATGCGTTGTTGCGCGACCGCACCGAGGCGCTGCCGGTCGAGGTGCGGGAGACCCTGCTTGTCGCGGCTCTGGCCACGACGCCGACGGTGGAGCTGCTGCTGCGGGCCGGCCGCACCGAGGCGGAGCGGGAGGTCCGCCTGGCCGCCGACCGTGGTGTCCTGGTGACCGACGGCAGCCGGATCCGGTTCACCCCACCGGCGGTGGCCAGGGTCGTGGCCGAGTCGGCGACGGCGGCGCACCGCTCGACCGTCCACATGGCACTCTCCACAGTGGCTACCGACGCGGTCGAACGCGCCCGGCACCGGGCCCTCGCGTCGGCCAGCCCGGACGCCGAGGTCGCCCGGTCCATCGTCACCGCGGCCGAGGAGGCCCGGCGTCGCGGCGCGCTCGGGCTGGGCGCCGAGCTGTACCTGCTGGCCGCCGACCGTACGCCGGCCGAGCTGGCCGCCGAGCGCCTGGAGTGGTTGGTAGCGGCGGCCGAGGTCGGCGCGGCGGCCAACCGGCCCGAGATCGTCAACCGGGCGGCCGACGCGGTCATCGCCGCTGACTCCCGGCCGGCCCACCGGGTCCGCGCCCGCACCGCGCTCCTCGACCTGTCCGGCCAGGCCCTGGCCGAGATGGATGAGACCTTCGCGGCCGCCCTGGCCGACGCGGCCGACGACCCGGCGCTGCTCGCGCCGCTGCGGCTGCAGCTTTCATGGCAGGCGTTGGTGGACGGCAACCCGACCCGGTCCGACGCCGAGGCCGACGCCGCCATCGAGCTGGCCCAGATGGTGGCCGACACGGCGACCGAGGCGATGGCGCTGGCGGTCAAGGCCCAGGTGTCCCGGCTGTCCGGGCGGCCCGACTACGAGACGCTACTCGAGCGGGCCCTGGCCCTGCCACCGCCATCACAGCCGGGCCGGATGCACCTGACCCCCCAGTACCTGGCCGTGCGCTTCGCGATGTTCGACGACCGCCTGGAGGTGGCCCGCGAGGACCTGCTCCGCATGCTGGCGCTGGTGGAACGGGGCGGCGGCGAGGAGCTGGTGCAGGTGCTGCGCACCCTCTCCGAGGTGTCGGCCCAGTCGGGGCGGTGTGCCGAGGCCCTGGACTTCGTCGGACGGGCGCTGCGGGTGGCCCAGGAGACCGGGCAGAGCCCAGGCCCGGTCTGGTACAGCGCTGCCCTCGCCGAACTGGCCGGTGGCACCATCGGCCGGGCCACGGCGTACGCGGAGCGCGGGTGCCGAGCGTCCGAACAGGAGCGTGACTCCATCTACCTTGGACGTAACCTGTATGCCCTGGGTCAGGCCCGGTTGCGCAGCGGGGACGCCCGCGGCGGCGTGGAGACGCTGCGGCGCATCCGGGCCCTGGAGCGGGCGCAGGGCGTGGCCGAGCCGTCGGTCGTGCGCTGGCACAGCGATCTGGTCGCCGGCCTCATCGCCCTCGGCGAGCTGGAGGAGGCCGACGCCACGATCCGCGCCGCTCGCGCGGCGGTCGAGAACCGGCCCCACGGCGCCGGCGTCACCGCGCGGCTGGACCGGGCCGAGGCGCTGCTGCTGGCCGAACGGGGCGAGCCGGACCGCTCGGTCGCGCTGCTGGCGGACGCGGTACGGCGATTCGAGCAGTTGGGTCAGCCGATTGAGCGTGGTCATTGTCTGCTCGTGCTGGCCCAGGTCGAGCGCCGGCGCCGGCGCCACGCCGCGGCCCGGACGGCGGCCGGAGAGGCACTGGCGATATTCGATCGGATCGGCGCCAAGCCGTGGGCCGAGCAGGCGGAGCGAACCGTGGCGCGGCTGGATGGGCGGTCCGATCCGGACGAGCATGGCGGAGCGCTGACGACGCTGACGGCCACCGAGTCGCGGATCGCCGCGATGGTCCGGGACGGCGCCAGTAATCGTGAAATAGCGACGAGGATGTTCCTCAGCGTGAAAACGGTCGAGGCCACCCTGACCCGGATGTACCGGAAACTCGGCGTCCGGTCGCGCACGCAGCTCAGCTCCCGGCTCGGCCGGGCCCGGGAAGAGTGACGCGCTCGCCTGCGGCTGTATTGAAACTCTTTCGGCGTGGGGTACTGCGGATGTCGACAACGTTCGCTATGGTCCCGGGCATGTCCGAGGAGCAGATAGAGCACGGGGAACTCACCGAGCGCTTCCGGGTGTTCGCGCAATCGGCGGATCCGGAGCCCAATCGCACCGCGCGCACCGCGCTGCTTGCCGGCGGGGCCGTCGTCGTGCTGCTCGCGCTGATCGCCGTGTGGGTGCTGCTCGCCGGCTGATCCGGCATCTGTGACGATTAGGTGCAAGGGACCGGTACCCACCCCACAATGGTCGGTGTGACGTGGTGCGCGGCCCCACCCCGGCGAGCCGGCCGACACCCGAGGCGGCCATGGTGCGCCTCGGACTCGTAAGCGTTTACCCGCCCCGCTGCGACGGGCCCGCCGGCCACGCCGCCGATCTGGTCCGGGCCCTGCGGCGCCGGGCCGATGTGGTCGTCTGCGCGGTCGACCGGCTCGGGCTGACCTATCCGGACGAGGTCATCGCGGTCATCGCCGAGCGGGAGCCGGCCGACCATCGTCGGGCCGGGCGGATTCTGGCCGAACACGCCGTGGACGCGGTCGTCATCGAGTACGACGAGACCGTCGGCCGTGGCGCGCCGGGAATGGTCGATCTGGCCGACGAGCTGGGGCGGCGGGGCATCCCCTACCTGGTGGCCGTCCACAATCTGGCCGATCCACCGGCGACGCTCGCCGATCTCACCGCGGCCGCGGCCCGGGTACTGGTCTTCTCCGATGAGGAGCGGACGCTGGCGCTGGCGCTGCGACTGGCCGAGAGCGGCCGGTTGTCGGTCGTGCCGGTCGAGATCTCGGCGGCCGTCGCCCGTCGGATCGTCACCCTCGGGCGCGGCATCGTGAGGCGGAACGCGGTCCCCGTCGAGTCGTCTCACCACGTCAGCCTCGATGGCGTCGACGCGCAGGTGCGCGCCGCCTTCCCACCCTCCGCCACCCGGGACGGACGCCGGAGCACCCTGGCGGCCGATGTCGAGTTGTACGGCCGGCTCGCGGCGGTGGCGGCGGGTCTGCTCACCCTGCCGGCCGAGGTGCTGCCGGCCGCCGGATGGCCGACGGCGCTGGTCTGGGCCGGTACCGCGGTACCCGGACTCGAGGCCAGGATGCATCCGCGCGACTCCGGTTGGGCGATCCGGGGGCTCGGTGCCATCGCCAACGCGCCGGAGGTACCCGAGCCGCTACGCCGCCGGGCGCGGGTACGCCGCAACGCCCTCGCCGCGGTGGTACCGGGCGATCCCGATCCGTGCGCGCTGGCCGTGCCCGGCCTGGTCGGCGGCGCCGTCGGTGGGCGGCGGGCCCTGGCTCGCACCGCGCGGCGGCTGCACCGCGCCGTGGCGGGGTCCGCGAACTGGCCGTGGGTGGCCGACCGGCTCCGACCCGGGGCGGTCCTGGTGCCGCGGGCGCTGATCGCCGCCGGGCGCGCGCTCGACGACGAGGAGATGGTCCAGGCGGGGGTGTCGTCGCTGGACTGGTACGCGGGCCGCATCGGCCTCGGCGACGCCGACGGTCCGGCCCGCCTGCCCACGCCGACCGAGCGGGCGGTGGACATCGGCGCGACGGTCGAGGCGTTCGCGGAGGCGTACGGGGCGACCGGCCGGGCCCACCACGGCCGCCTGGCCCGCCGGTCGTTCGAGTGGTTCGCCGGTTTCAACCGGTACGGGGTGCCGGCCCACGATCCGGTCTCGGGCACGTGCCTGGACGCGCTCGGTCGCGGTCTTGCCCTCGGCGCCGACGGCCGCCGCTCACCGGCCGCCGGTCTGGCCCATCTGGCCGCGCTGCTCGCGCTGGCCGCGGCCGATCTCACCGTCCTCGAGCCCGCGGGCGCGGAGCACCTCGCCGCCGCCTAGCCGGTAGGTGCGCGGCGCGTGGGACCTGGACGCGCCGGAGTGTGCAGTGCGGATGCCGCGAGGGTGGGGTTGGCGGACCAGGGCGCGACACGCCGGCACCGACCGGCCTGACTAACCTGGACGGCATGCTGGGCAAGCTCTCCACGGAAACGGCCACGAAGCGGCCCGACCTGCTCGCGCCCGCGGTGCTGGCCGCGCTCGAGGCCTGGCCGCCGGACGCGCCGGTCGGCGCGGACCAGGTGCTGGTCGCCCCGATCGACCCGGACCTGGCCGATACGGCGGCCTTCTGCGAGGCGTACGAGGTGTCCCTGGACGAGTCGGCCAACTGCGTGGTCGTCTCGGGCAAGCGGGAGGGTGAGGTGCGGCTGGCCGCCTGCATGGTCTTCGCGACCACCCGGGCCGATGTCAACGGCGTCGTGCGGCGCCACCTCGACGTGCGCAAGGCCAGCTTTGCCCCGATGGCCGAGGCGGTGGAGCTGACCGGCATGGAGTACGGCGGGATCACCCCGCTGGGACTGCCGGCGCGGTGGCCGATCCTCGTCGACGCGGCCGTGGCGGCGGCGCCGGCCGTGGTGGTGGGTTCGGGGGTACGCCGTAGCAAGCTCGTCCTGCCCGGAGCGGCGCTGGCCGCCCTGCCGGGCGCGGTCGTGGTCGACGGACTGGGCCGCCCCACCGCCGGCACCCAGTAGGCCGGCGATCATGAGCCTGGGGACGTGAAACCTCGCCGATCATGGACTCAAGTCCATGATCGGCGCATCTGGCTGGACGACGCGGTCGAGCACGGACCGCAGGGTGGCCGAGTCGTGGGCGCCGACCACCGCGTACCGGCCGGCGAAGACGAACGTGGGTACCGCCGTGATGCCGAGGTCGATGGCGTCGGCCAGGTCGGCGCGCACCTCGACGGTGCCTTCGTCGGAGGCGAGCATCTGTTGCACGCGCGGCCCGTCCAGCCCGACATCGACGGCCAGCGCGGTCAGCACGTCCGGCGCCGCGACGTCCAGGCCCTGGCTGAAGTGGGCCCGGAACAGCAGTTCGGCCAGGCGCGGCTGAGTGTCGGCGGCGGCGCCGAACACGACCGCCTCGGGCCGATCGGCGAACCACAGCAACCGGTGGGCGTCGAAGCTGTTGGCGGCCACCGCCCGGTCATAGTCGAACTCGAGACCCTCCGCCGCCCCGGCCGCCGTGGCCCGGGCGATCGCCGCCCGGGCCGCCTCGGGCCCGCCGAACTTCCGGGCGAGCCGGTGAGCCACCGGCTCGCGTACCGCGTGCGGGTCCAACTGGAACGGCCGCCAGCGCAACATCACCTCGGCCGGGAACGTGGCCAGGGCGGCCCGCAGCCGCGTCGCACCGATGTAGCACCAGGGGCAGACGACGTCGGAGTAGATCTCGATATCCACCTTGCTTACAGTCTGCCGCCCAGCTCCCCGATCGGCACATCCTCGCGCGTCCCGGCGTCCCGCCGGCGCAGCTCGACGAATCCCTCGGCCAGGCGCCGGCCGACCACCACGATGGTGGGCACGCCGATCAGCTCGGCGTCGGTGAACTTCACACCGGCCGAGACGCCCGTCCGGTCGTCGACCAGCACGGCCAGGCCGCGTCCGGTCAGCTCCTCGGCGAGGCGCAGGGCCGCGGGCGTCTGGTCTCCGGTGCCGGTGGCCACGATGTGCACGTCGGCCGGGGCCACCACGGACGGCCAGATCAGTCCCCGCTCGTCGTGGTGCTGCTCGGCGACCGCCGCCACGAGCCGCGACACGCCTATGCCGTACGAGCCCATCGTGATCCTGATCGGCGCACCGTCCGGCCCGAGGGCGTCCAGCTCGAACACGTCCGCGAATCGGCGGCCGAGCTGGAAGACGTGCCCGATCTCGATGCCGCGCCGCATGCCGAGGGGGGCGGCGCAGGCCGGGCACGGGTCGCCGGCGCGGACGTCGGCCGCCTCGATCGTGCCGTCCGGCGTGAAGTCGCGTCCGCATACGACATTCGTGGCGTGCCGCCCCGGTTCGTTGGCCCCGGTGAGCCAGGACGTGCCCGGTACGACGCGCGGGTCGACCCGGTAGCGCACGCCGAGGCCGGCCAGGCCCTGCGGGCCGATATAGCCACGCACCAGCTCGGGATGGCCCGCGAAGTCCTCGAACATCGTGGCCGTGGCCGGGTGCAGGGCCGCGTCCAGCCGCTTGATGTCGACGTCGCGGTCGCCGGGCACACCGACCACGAGCAGCTCGGGCTCGGAGCCGGGCCGCGTCACCCGCAGCACGACGTTCTTGAGCGTGTCGGCCGCGGTCCAGTCCGCCCGCCCGGCCAGCTTCTCGGCGTTCGCGAGGTCCACCAGCGTTTCGATCGTCGGGGTGTCGGGGGTGTCGTGGGCCGCCATCGCCGGCCAGGTCGACGGATCACGGGCCGGCGGCGCGGGCGTGGTCACCGCCTCGGTGTTGGCCGCGTAGTCGCACGCGGTGCAGCCGACGAACGTGTCCTCGCCGGACGGCGATTCGGCCAGGAACTCCTCGGACGCCGACCCGCCCATCGCGCCCGACAGGGCCGACACGATCGTGTAGCTCAGCCCGAGCCGATCGAAGATCTTGATGTACGCGTCCCGGTGCTTGCGGTACGACTCGACCAGCCCGGCGTCATCGAGGTCGAACGAGTACGAGTCCTTCATGAGGAACTCGCGGCCCCGCAGCAGGCCGGCCCGGGGCCGCGCCTCATCGCGGAATTTCGTCTGCACCTGGTAGAGCAGAACCGGGAAATCCTTGTACGAGGCGTAGAGGTCCTTCACGAGCAGCGTGAACAGCTCCTCGTGGGTCGGGGCGAGAAGGTAGTCGGCCCCGCGGCGGTCCCTGAGCCGGAAGATGTCATTGCCGTACTCGGTCCACCGCCCGCTGATCTCGTACGGTTCGCGCGGCAGCAGCGACGGGAAGTGCACCTCCTGCGCGCCGATCGCGTCCATCTCCTCGCGGACGACGGAGGCGATCCGCTCCAGCACCCGTTTGCCCAGCGGCAGCCAGGTGTACCCGCCCGGCGCGGCCCGGCGCACGTACCCGGCCCGCACCAGCAGGCGGTGGCTGGGCACCTCGGCCTCGACCGGGTCCTCGCGCAGCGTGCGGAGAAACAGCGTCGACATCCTCATGAGCACGCGCGTCAGCCTAGTGACTGCAGGGGCACCCTTATAGCGGATTTGGCGGCAACCAATCGGGGACCGCCGGCCCTTGAAGAAGGTGTCACTCACATCGAAGGGTGGGCACATGGTCCCGGCGGCCGACGACTTCGACGCGTACGTGCGCACCCGCACGCCCGCGCTGCTGCGCTCGGCCTACGTGCTGACCGGGGACCAGCACCTCGCCGAGGATCTCGTCCAGAGCGCCCTGATCCGCACGCACCGGGCCTGGCGTCGGGTCCGCGACGGCAACCCCGACGCGTACACCCGCAAGGTCATGTACCACCTGCAGGTCAACCGCTGGAAGCGTCGCCGGGTACCCGAGACCCTGGGTGAACGGGTGCCCGAGCCGCGCGGGACGGCCGACGAGGCGGCCGGCGTCGTGTCGCGCCTGACGGTGCGGGAGGCGTTGGACCGGCTCGCGGTCCGGCAACGGGCGGTGCTCGTGCTGCGGTACTTCGAGGACCTGACCGAAGCGGAGTCGGCCGAGCTGCTCGGGGTCACCGTGGGCACGGTCAAGTCCCAGACCGCCAAGGCGTTGGCCCGCCTGCGCCAGGTCGCCCCGCACCTGGTCGACGGGGCCGGCGTCACCGGGAGGAGCGCATGACGGATCGACTGCGGGCCAAGCTCGTTGAGTTCGCCGATGAGATGGAGCCGGTGGACCTGCGCGACCGTGTGCTGGCCGGCTCGCGCCGGGCCCGCGCGCGGCGGGTGTCGGTCGCCTCGGTGGCGGTGGTGGTGGTCGGCGTCCTGGCGGCCGCGGCGGTGCTGGTGTCCCGGCCGGCGACCGATTCGCCCGCGTCGACGGCGGCGACGACACTGATTCCCGGACGCATCGACGTCGGCGGACCGCCAGACCCCGAGCCGTATCCGGGCGAGCTGGCCAACGCCACGTTCACCGTGCCGCCGTTCACCGACACCGAGTGCCCGTACGGCGAGGTCACCACGGCCAACGGCATTGTCGAGTACCCGGGACATCCGTTTCTCAGTGCGATCGCGGTGCTCGGTGCCGGCCGGGCCGACGTCGACGAGGACGGCCGCGACGACGTGGTGGCCCGCATCACGTGTACCCATCGCGGCGTGCCCGGGGCCGCCCAGGTCGTCGCCTACGCCCGCACCCCGGCGGGCCTGAGGCTGATGGGAACGGTGGTTGAGACTTCGCCCCCGATCGAGGGGATCTTCGACATGGAGCTCATCGGCATACCCGTCAAGGTGCTCGTGGCCGACCGGCCGTGGGCGCAGCGCGCGTCGGCCGTGACGCAGTGGCGCTACTACGTGTGGGACGGCCGACGGTTCGTCCAGACCGCCGGTCCGACCGCCTTCGACCCCGAACCTCCCGCGGTTGACCTGCACCTCGAGTACTCGATCGCCGTGACCACGGGGCGTCATCTCGACCTCACCATCACGGTCCAGAACACCGGCTCGTTCGTCAGCGGCATGGCACGCCTGGCGTTCCGCGTCCCCAAGGACGTGGGCGTGACGTTTCCGAGCGGCTGGTCCGGCTGCCTGCTCGCCGACGATTCGTCCCCGACGACCATCGAGGTGCACTGCAACGTTCCGGAGATCTGGCCGTACGAGCGATGGTCGGCCATCTACGGCGTCGTCTCGCCGGCCGGCGGGTCCCGGCTGCGGGCGGAGGTCGAGCAGCTCAGGAATCCGGGGCAGTTCCCGGCGCCCTCGATCGAGCGCGACATGACCGACAACGCGATCGACATAGATCTGCCGGCGTGAGGCGGCAACCCCGGCGTACCCGCGCGGCGTGTGTGGGTACGCCGGGACGCCATCACCTCGAGGAGGCCCGCATGTCGGAACCCGCGGAGGCACTTGTGTCGCCGGAGCCGTTCATCGGGCGGGCCGCCAGGGACCGGGCCGAGGAGTTCGCCGCGTTCGTGCGGGCCCGGACGCCGTCGTTGTTGCGCACCGCGTTCCTGCTGACCGGTGACCAGCACCTGGCCGAGGACCTGGTGCAGTCGGCCCTGGTCCGTACCCACCGGGCGTGGCGGCGCATCGGCCCGCCCGACCATGCCGAGGCGTACACGCGCCGAGCCATGTACCACCTGCAGGTCTCGTTGTGGCGCCGCCGCCGGGTGCCCGAATCGCTCTCGGCCGCCCCTCCGGAGCCGCGCGATGCCGGACCGGACGAGACCGACCGGGTCGACGTCCGGCTGGCGCTGCTGTCCGCGTTGCGCCGGCTGTCGGCGGCCCAGCGGGCGGTGCTGATCCTGCGGTACTTCGACGACTGTTCCGAGGCGGAGGCGGCCCAGGTGTTGGGCGTACGGGTGGGCACCGTGAAATCGCAGACCAACAAGGCGCTGTCGCGGCTGCGCGTGGTGGCGCCCGAACTCACCCGGCACTACTTCGCGACGGAGGTGGACCGATGAGCTCCCTCCGAGAAGATGAGTTCCGGGCCGAGGTGTTCCGCGCCGATCTCGAGGCGCTGGCCGGGCGGTCACGTCCCGTCGACCTGCACGACCGGGTGGTGCGAGCCAGCCGGAAGGCCCGGACGGTCTCGGCGGTGGCCGCGGTCGCCGTCATCACGGTGGTGGTCGCCGGGCTCGGCCTGGCCGTGTGGCGACGCCCGACCGGGCCGGTCCTGCCGGCCGGGCCGCTGCGCCCGGTCATGCTGCCCCAGGGCGACGTGCCGCAGATGTGGGATTCCGGCGGATGGCTCGTCCGCGACCGGCGGGCGTTCTCCGACGGGACGCTGACCGTGCCGGGCTGGCCGGGCCTGCCGCAGTGTCTTTCCGGCCGCCTCGAGTTCATGTTCGGTGGACGGGCGGTCGACAATCCGGCCTCCGTCAACAAGGAGGTCCATGTTGTCAAGTCGCTTCGGGCCGACGTCGATCACGACGGCTCCGAGGAGCTACTGGTGCATCTGACCTGTCACACGGGTTTTCAGCCGGGCGACGAGGAAGCGATCATGGCGCAGGTCGTCGCGTACTCGGGCGACCGGCTCCTCGGACGCGTGGTGGCCTCGCCCCCACATACCGATGCCCCGTTCATCGGCGGCGGCGGTCCCGCCATCCACATCATGGATGTCAGCGTCAACGACGGCACGGTTCGGGTGGACTGGTACGACATGAAGTCCGACACGTCCCCTCATTCGTCGACCACCTATGGCTGGGACGGCCATGAGTTCAAGCAGGTCGGCGACCGCACCGGGCTGGGGGGCCCGACCGGGGTCGAGCTGTCGATCGAGGCCAGCGGCGCGCGCGGCGTCGACGACCTGGGGCAGGCCTTCGTGGCCGTGGACGTGACCGTACACAATTCCGGGCCGGCCCGGTCGTCGGCGCTGCGCCTGGCCATGGTCGCGCCGGTCAACCTGCAACCGGCCGGCCCGGGATGGGAGGGATGCCTGCTGCCCTCGCAGGCGCCGTGGCTGATGAACCTCACGCCGTCGCCGGGGCAGTTCACCGGCGCCTTCGCGGTGAACTGTCCGGCGTCGGCGATCGACCCGGGCCAGACCATCACCTGGCGGTTCCACTTCCTGGTGGGCGACGGCCCCAACGCGGCCGTCCTCAGCGCCTCGGCGTCGCCGATTCAGCCAGACCCCTCGATTCCGTCAGGGCCGAGGCCAGTGTCGGACGCCCCCGCCCTGGAGACCATCTCGGTCGAGGTCGACCAGCAGCCGCCGGGCGGGCACGAGGGTGACCGTTCCGACAACACGGTCCAAGTCCCCGTGCCTTAACTATCGGAGGGGCCGCGCGAGTGGTCCCCTCGATCGTTGGTTTGCCAGGATGTGCCGATGCGGTGGCGCAGTTACGTGGCGGTGGGCGACAGCTTCACCGAGGGCCTGGACGACCCGCACCCGACCGGCCTCGGGTACCGCGGCTGGGCCGACCTGGTCGCCGCCCGGCTGGCCGAGGGCCGGCCGGAGTTCCGGTACGCGAACCTGGCCATCCGGGGCCGGCTCTTCAACGGCATCGTGGACGGTCAGGTGCCGGCGGCGGAGGCGATGGCGCCGGACCTGGTGAGCTTCGCCGGTGGCGGCAACGACGTGCTGCGGCGCAGCTTCGACCCGGACGCGATGCTGGCCCGGTTCGACGACCTGGTGGCCCGGCTGCGCGCGACCGGGGCCGATGTGCTGCTGTTCCGGTTCGCCGACGTCACCCGGCGGCTGCCGGGGCGCCGCTTCATCCTGCCCCGAGTGGAGATCCTCAACCGCGCGGTCGGCGAGGTGGCCGACCGGCACGGCGCGATGCTGGTCGACCTCTGGCACGACGAACAGTTCCACAACCCTCGACTGTGGAGCGAGGACCGGCTGCACCTGTCCACCGCCGGCCACGCCCGGACCGCCGCCCGCGTGCTGTCGACGCTGGGCGTGGAGCCCGATCCGGCCTGGTTGGAGAGTCCGCCTCCGCCCGACCCGCGCACCTGGATCGCGGCCCGGGCCCGCGATGCCCGATGGGCCCGCCAGCACCTGGCGCCGTGGGTACGTCGCCGGCTCGCCGGGCGGTCCAGCGGCGACACCCTGGTCGCCAAGCGGCCGACCCTGTCCCCGTTCGCCGACTGATCGATCTTGGCGTTCGCCCGGCCGAGGGGTGCAGTATGGGCGCATGCTGACCCGACGCGCTCTGCTCACGGCGGCCGGAGCCGCGGCCGGCGCCACCGCCACGGCGGCGACGCTGGCGGCCTGCGACCCGTCGCCGCCGCCTTCGACCGCGGCCGGGGGCGGTGCGCCGTTCGACCCGAACTCGTGGTCCAGCGTGCGGGCCCAGTTCGCGCTGACCGAGGGCGTGGCCAACTTCGTCACGTTCTATCTGGCCAGCCACGCCGCCACCGTCCGCGCCGCGATCGAGCGGCATCGGACCGGCCTGGACGCCGACGCCCACGGTTACCTGCTGGCCAACGAGGAGACGCTGGATCGGACGGTACGGACCGAGGCCGCGGCCTATCTCAAGACCCAGCCCGGCCGGATCGCGCTGACCGACTCGACGACGATGGGGCTCGGGCTGCTGTACTCGGGGCTGCGCCTGCGCGCGGGCGACGAGGTGCTGACCACGGAGCACGACTTCTACGCCACCCACGAATCGCTGCGGCTGCGAACCGTCCGCGACGGGGTCACGGTCCGGCGGGTGCGCCTGTTCGACGACCCGGCCCGGGCCGACGTCGGGGACATCGTACGGAGGCTGCGGGCCGCCGTGACCGCGCGGACCCGGGTCGTCGCCATCACCTGGGTCCATTCGAGCACCGGGGTGAAGCTGCCGGTCCGGGCCATCGCCGACGCGCTGGCCGAGGCCAACCGGGGTCGGGCCGAAGACCAGCGGGCACTGTTGTGTGTGGACGGTGTGCACGGGTTCGGCGTGGAGGACGCCACGCCGGACGCGCTCGGCTGCGACTTCCTCGTCTCCGGCTGCCACAAGTGGCTGTTCGGGCCGCGCGGGACCGGACTTATCTGGGGCAGCGAGGCGGGCTGGCGCCGGTTCACGCCGATCATCCCGACCTTCGGGGCCCCCGACACGCCGGGATCGCTGGCCACGCCGGGCGGGTTCCACAGCTTCGAACACCGGTGGGCCCTGGCCGAGGCGTTCGCCCTGCACCGGGCGGTCGGGGCGACCCGGGTGGCCGAACGCACGCGGGCCCTGGCGTCGGCGCTCAAGGACGGGCTGGCCGCCCTGCCCAAGGTACGGCTGCACACACCCCGGACCCCGGACCTGTCCGCCGGCCTGGTCTGCTGCGAGGTCGACGGCTACGACGCGGGCGAGGCCGTGCTGGCCCTGTCCCGGGCCAAGGTGCTCGCCAGCGCCACGCCGTACTCCCCCTCGTACCTGCGGTTCGGCCCCAGCATCCTCACCAGCGAGTCCGATGTGGAGTCAGCCCTGCGCGCCGTCCGCTCCCTCTAGTCAGGTCGTGGCGGCGGCCACCGCGGCGAGGCCGGGCACCGGGACCGTGGCCACCTCGCGGCCCGAGGCCATGTCGTAGGCGACCGCGCCGCCGGGCCGGCCGACCCAGAGCCGGGCGCCGTCGGAGGTCAGCGCCATCCCCCGCGCCGGCGCGGCCAGCGTCCAGCGTCTCACCGTGGACAGGCTCTCGGTCCGCAGCAGATGTATGGCGGTGCCGGAGGCGACGATCAGCCGGGCGCCGCCCTCGGCCAGCAGGGCCGAGACGGTGCCCCCACCGGCACCAGGGAACTCGGCCGTCGACAGCACCGTCAGTAGCTCCCCATCGATCCGGGCGACCGTGCCGCTCGTGCCGTCCACCACGACGGGATCGTCGCCCGGCGGTGTCAGCGCGATCGCGTAGCCTTCGACCGGTCCGGTGCCGAACGGTGCGGGCAGGTCCACGCAGTACGCGAATCCCATGTCGACGGACAGGGAATGCACGAACGCGTGCACGTCCGGGCGCCCGGGCCGGGCCGCGACCAGGTCGCGCGTGTGCTCGTGGTCGGGCTGGTGGGTGTACAGCGTGAAGAGCATGTGCCGGTTCGCTGAGTACACGGCCTGGCGACCCTGGCCGCGCATCTCCTCCTCGGCGCCGGACGGGATGACCCTCTTGTCGCGGGTGACCAGCGGCGCCAACCGGCCGGTCGTGAGGTCGAGGCCGCGCACCCGGTAGCGGTCGGGCGCCAGCGGCGGGAGGTAATCGAGGGCGTACATCGCCTCGCGGCCGTCGGCGAACGCCTCCGGCTCGACGCAGCCGGGCACGGTCAGCCGGTGCCGTTCCCCGGAACCGTCCACGATCACGATCGTCGTCTCGCGGCGCCCGCCCGGGCGGTACGTGTCGGCGGCGGCCCGCCCGCTCTCGGCGACGAGGGCGACCCGGAGGCCGCCGGGCGCCACCGCGCGGGCGGAGAAGGTGCCGGCGATGTCCGTCCCGTACCGCGGCTCCCCGCCGAATCCGAGGATCTCGACGCGCGTGCCCTCGCCTCCGGCCGCCGGGGCGGTCGTGGCGAAGCTCGAGCCGTCATACGCGACCACGCCCGGGCGTGGCTCGACGAGCGTCCGGGACGCGCTCACGTCCACAATGGCCAGTCCCCGGGAGGTCTCCACGAGCAGCTTGTCCGCCGGGCGCGGCCGGCTCGCCGATGGGGCGGCCGCCGCGGGAGGTCTGCGCGGGGTGCACGCCCCCAACAGCACCGGTCCCGCGGCAACGGCCCCGGCCAGTCGAAGCACCGTACGCCGCGTGATCATGGTCATCGCGCCACCTCGCGCCCTCTAGGGTGTGCCGGTTCTGTGTAGACAGAGCCGTTGTGCGACGGACCGGTTCCCGCCGCCGGTAGCGTGGCCCGTCGTGGACCGCGAGCCGACGACCGACCGAGCGCCATGGCGTTGACGAGCGAGGCGGAGGCGAAGCCTCTGCTGGCACTACCTCTGGCCGGGCTCGGGCACTGGGATCCGGCGGGTACGGACGTCGGCCGCTGGGCGCCGGTGGTCCTGGTCTCGGTGGTGGCGCTTCCCGTGGCCGCCCTTGCCGTCCGGGCGCTGATGCGCTGGCGGCCGGGTCGGCCCGACGCCCGGAGCCGCTCGGTCGCCGAGGTGGCGATGGTGGTCGGCACGCTGCCGTGGCTGTGGATGACGTTCACGCCGCTGCCGGCGCCGCCGCGACGGCTGCGGCTGGTTCCGCTGCTGGATATCGCGAACCTCGTCACGGGTGAGCCGGCGTTCGCGTTGGTCCAGGTCGTGGGCAACCTCTTCGTGTTCGCGGCGTTCGGCTTCTTCGCGCCGCGGCGCTGGCCCGTCTCGACGGCGACCGTGGTCGCCCTGGCGGCGGCCGGCTCGGTCGCGATCGAGGTCACGCAGTACCTGCTCGGCATCGGTCGGGTCACCTCGGTCGACGATGTGCTGCTCAACACCGCGGGCGCCGGCCTGGCGGCGCTGGTCTCCCGGCGGCTGCTCGACCGACCGGCGCGACTGAACGATCGTTCAAGCCGCGGCTTGACATCCGATTAGGCTGGGCGCGTGACGACTGAGCAGGCAGTGGCGGGGACGGCGGCGAAACGGCGTTCGCGACGGGAGGAGATCCTCGACATCGCGATGGGGCTGTTCGCTTCGCGCGGGTACCACGGTGTCTCGATGGACGACGTCGGCGCGGCCGCCGGTGTGACCGGCCCGGCGCTGTACCACCATTTCGCCGGCAAGGAGGCCATGCTCGCCGCCGCGCTGAACCCGGTGAGCGAGCAGCTCCTCGAGGGTGGCCGCGCTCGGGCCCGCGGCGGCGAGGGCGATCCGGCGGCCTCGCTCGCCGCGCTGGTCGACTTCCACGTCGACTTCGCCCTCAACAACCCGGCCGTCATCGCGCTGCACCTGCACGAGCTCGACCGGCTGCCGGAGGAGCCCCGGCGGGAGATCCGCCGGCTGCAGCGCCTCTACGTCGAGGAGTGGGTGGGCGTGCTGACGGCCCTGCGTCCGGAGCTGTCGCCGGGCGAGGCGCGGGTGCTGGCCCACGCCGCGTTCGGCTTGATGAACTCCACACCGTTCCTGTCCGGCGAGGTCGATCGGGCCCGCTGCGCCGAACTGCTCCGGGCCGCGGTCCTCGCGTCTCTCACCAGGTAGTTTGAGCCGACGATCCAGCGTGCGAGGTGGAGGCGGGCCTCGTGGAATCCGTGCGAAGACTGTGTCCCAGGTCACGTCTGTGCACATGTTGTGGACAACTCTGTGGATAACTCCGCCAGCCTGGGGACACATCGAAACCCACGAGTAACACATACCGTCTCATCAGGCCCCCAACCGTCCGAGAGTCGAGGGAAGGCATGATCGAATCGCTATTGATCGCGAATCGGGGGGAGATCGCGCGCCGGATCATACGGACGGCCCGGCGGCTCGGCGTGCGGACCGTCGCGGTGTACTCGGAGGCCGACGCCGGCCTGCCGTTCGTGGTGGAGGCCGATGAGGCGGTACCCGTCGGGCCCGCCAACGCCGCGCAGTCGTACCGCAACCAGGACGCCATACTCGGCGCGGCCAAGGCCACGGGTGTCGACGCGATCCACCCCGGCTACGGGTTCCTGTCGGAGAACGCCGAGTTCGCCCGGGCGGTGCGGTCCACCGGCCTGATCTGGGTCGGGCCCGACCCCGCCGCGATCGACGCCATGGGCGACAAGATCAACGCCCGTAACCTCATGAGCCGCGCCGGCGTGCCCGTCGCCCCGGGCACCGCCGATCCCGTCGGCGACGTGGAGGCCGCCGTCGAGGCGGCGGCCGGGATCGGATACCCGGTCATGATCAAAGCGGCGGCCGGGGGCGGCGGCATGGGCATGGCGGCCGTGGCGGACGAGCCCGCCCTGCGGACCGAGTACGAGAAGGTCCGCGCCTTCGCGGAACGCATGTTCGGCGATGCCTCGGTGCTGCTGGAGCGCTACTTTCCCTCCGTACGCCACATCGAGGTGCAGATCCTCGGCCTGGCCGACGGCCGGGTGGTCGCCCTGGGCGAGCGGGACTGTTCGGTGCAGCGGCGCAACCAGAAGGTCGTGGAGGAGTCGCCGTCGCCGGCGACCGCGCTCACGGCCGAACGTCGCGCGGCCCTCCTCGCCGCCGGTGCCCGGGCCGGCGAGGCGGTCGGCTACCGCAACGCCGGCACGGTCGAGTGCCTGTTCGACCCTTCGACCGGCGACTTCTTCTTTCTGGAGATGAACACCCGGCTGCAGGTGGAACACCCGGTGACCGAGGCGGTCCTCGGCCTCGACCTGGTGGAGGAGCAGCTGCGGGTCGCCTCCGGCCTGCCGCCGACCTTCGAGGCGCTCCCGCCCCCGCGCGGGCACGCGATCGAACTGCGCATCAACGCCGAGGATCCCAAGCGCTTCCTGCCCGGCCCCGGCGCCATCACGACCTGGGTGCAGCCGGAGGGGGACGGGGTACGGGTCGACGCCGGCTACGGCCCGGGTACGACGGTGACGCCGCACTACGACTCGCTGATGGCCAAGCTCATCGTGCACGGGGCCGACCGGGCCGAGGCCCTGGAGCGGGCCCGGGCGGCCGTCGCCTCGTTCGAGATCGCCGGTCCCAAGAGCAACCTGCCGTTCCTGGCCGAGGTGCTGGAGCACCCGGAGTTCGTCTCGGGCGACTATGACACCGGCATCGTCGCCCGCATGCGCGCCTGAGCCGGGCCGCCGCCCGCCCGCGGGTCGAGGGAGGATGGGAGGCATGGAGAAGTTGCCGGCCCGCGTCTCGATCCGTGAGGTCGGGCCACGGGACGGGCTGCAGAACGAGGCGCCGGTACCGACCGACGCCAAGGTGAGCCTGCTCGACGCCCTCTCGGCGACCGGCGTGTCCCGCATCGAGGCGGTCAGCTTCGTCCACCCCAAGGCGATCCCGCAGATGGCCGACGCCGACGAGGTGTGGGCGGCGGCGCGGAAGGCGCCCGGCGTCCGCTACTCGGCCCTCGTGCCGAACTCCCGCGGGGCGCGGCGGGCTCTGGCCGCGGGCTTCGGCGAGCTGGAGGTGGTCGTCTCGGCCTCCGACACGCACAACCGGCACAACGTCAACCGCTCCACCGACGAGTCGCTGGCCGACATCGCCGCGCTGATCGGCGAGGTGCACGCCGCCGGGGCGACGATCGAGGTGGTCGTCTCGACCAGCTTCGGCTGCCCGTACGAGGGCGATGTCGACGCGCGCCGGGTGGCATCCATTGTGGATCGCGTGCTGGCCGACGGGGCGGACCGCATCGCCTTCGGCGACACGACGGGGATGGCGACGCCCCGACGGGTGGCCGAGGTCCTCGACCTGGTCCGGCCGCGCCACCCGGAGGTGCCGACGCTGCTGCACTTCCACAACACCCGTGGCACCGCCCTGGCCAACATTCTCACCGCCCTGCGGTACGGCATCACCGAGTACGACGCGAGCGTCGGCGGGCTGGGCGGATGTCCGTACGCGCCGGGCGCGACCGGCAACGTCGCGACCGAGGAGGTCGTGCACATGCTCCACGACATGGGCATCGAGACCGGGGTCGACCTGGACGCGCTGATCGACGCGGCCCGCCTGGCGGAGCGGATCGTCGGGCGTGAGCTGCCCAGCGGCGTACTGCGAGCCGGCCCGCGCACCACGGTGACCAAACTGTGACCGGTGTGTGACCGTTTGAGCGGCCTATCCGTCCCCAAGACCCGCTAGCTTTCTAGCTCAACGGTTTCGACACATTCGGCATGCGTCGTGCCGCGCATGGAGACAACATCGCGCGGCCGGCGTCTACATAGATACGAGGGGCCCGGCGACCGCATCAGCGGTTCCGGGCCTTTCGGCCGTCCCGGGCCGAGATCGCGATCCTCAGGACAAGCGTGCAGTCGGGCTCCACGATTGTCCTCAGGATCGCGATCATGGTGGCTGTCACGAGCCTAGGGGTCCGGAACGGGTACGTATGAGGGGCGCGGATGAGGTACCCTAACGATCGTTCAGGAGGAGGCGACGTGACGCTCGACGAGGAGAGGCTCGGGCAGCTCCACAAGCGGATCATGGCCGGAGGAGCCGAGCGGTACCACGCGGCCAACGCCGCCCGTGGCAAGCTGTTCGCCCGGGAGCGGGTCGAAATCCTCGTCGACGAGGGTTCCTTTGTGGAGGATGGGCTCTACGCGAACGCGCTCGCCGACGGCCTCCCGGCCGACGGGGTCGTCACCGGTAGCGCCAGCATCGACGGCCGGCCGGTCTGCCTGATGGCCAACGACTCCACCGTCAAGGCGGGCTCGTGGGGCGCCCGGACGGTCGAGAAGATCATCCGCATCATCGAGAAGGCGTACTCGACCGGCGTGCCGATGGTGTACCTGGTCGACTCGGCCGGGGCGCGGATCACCGATCAGGTCGACCTCTTCCCCGGCCGGCGCGGCGCCGGGCGGATCTTCTGGAACCAGGTGCGGGCGTCGGGCTCGATCCCCCAGGTCTGCGCCCTGTTCGGACCGAGCGCGGCCGGCGGGGCGTACATTCCGGCCTTCTGCGACGTGGTGGCCATGGTCGACGGGAACGCGTCGATGTACCTGGCCTCCGACCGCATGGTCGAGATGGTCACCGGTGAGAAGACCACACTCGAGGCGATGGGCGGGGCGAGAGTCCACTGTGCTGAGTCCGGCGTCGGCCACTTCCTGTGCAAGACGGAGGCCGAGGCGCTGGAGGTCGTGCGGCGGTACCTGTCGTACCTGCCGTCCAACTGGCGCGAGCAGCCCGCTCGTGGGCCGGCCAGGGAACCGGAGGGCAATGTTGAAGTGCCCAGCAACGAGCGGCAGGCCTTCGACGTCCGCAAACTGGTCAGGGGCCTGCTCGACGCGGACTCGTTCTTCGAGATCCAGTCCCTGTGGGCCCGCGAGGTGACCGTCGGGTTTGGACGGTTGGCCGGCGAGGTGGTCGGCGTCGTGGCCAACAACTCTTTGTACAAGGGCGGCGTGCTGTTCGTCGACTCGGCCGACAAGGCGACCCGGTTCATCCAGCTCTGCGACGCGTTCAATGTGCCGCTGCTCTTCCTGGCCGACGTGCCCGGCTTCATGGTGGGCGTGGCGGTGGAGAAGCAGGGCATCATCCGGCACGGCGCGAAGATGATCAGCGCCGTGTCCGAGGCGACCGTGCCCAAGATCTGCGTGGTGGTGCGCAAGGCGTACGGCGCGGGCCTGTACGCGATGGCCGGCCCGGGCTTCGACCCCGACGCCACGCTGGCCCTGCCGACGGCAAAGATCGCGGTGATGGGGGCGGAGGCGGCGGTCAACGCGGTCTACGCCAACAAGATCGCCGCGATCGAGGACGAGGCGGAGCGGGCGGAGTTCGTGGCCGCGCGGCGCGACGAGTACGAGCGCGACATCGACATCGTGCGCCTGGCCAGCGAGCTGGTGGTGGACGCGATCGTCGAGCCGGCGGACCTGCGCGACGAGCTGGTGCGCCGGTTGGCCCTGGCCCGGGGCAAGGATCGGCACTTCTCACGCCGCCGCCACGGCGTGACACCGGTGTGAACCAGGAGGAGATGGCGATGCTCAATGAGGAGCAGGAGGCCCTGCGCCGCAGCGTGGCCGAGTTCGCGCGCGAGGTGGTCGCACCCGCGATCGCCGACCATTACGAGAACCACACGTTCCCGTACGAGATCATCCGGCAGATGGGCAAGATGGGGCTGTTCGGCCTGCCGTTTCCGGAGCGGTACGGAGGCATGGGCGGCGACTTCTTCGCCCTGGCGCTGGCGATCGAGGAGCTGGCCAAGGTCGACTCGAGCGTCGCCATCACCCTGGAGGCCGCGGTCTGCCTGGGCGCCACCCCCATCTACCGGTACGGCACCGAGGAACAGCGGCAGACCTGGCTGCCCCGGCTGGCCAGTGGCGAGGCGCTGGGCGCGTTCGGCCTGACCGAGCCCGGCTTCGGCTCGGACGCGGGTGGCGCGCAGACCCGGGCCGTGCTCGACCCGGACACCGACGAATGGGTGATCACCGGGAGCAAGGCGTTCATCACCAACTCCGGCACGGACATCACCGCGTTCATCGCGGTGGCCGCGGTGACCGGGCGGAGCGCCGAGGGCCAAAAAGAGATCTCCACGATCCTGGTCCCGTCCGGCACCGCCGGGCTGACCGTCCAGCCCGGCTACTCCAAGGTCGGCTGGTGCGCCTCGGACACGCATGAGCTGAACTTCGACGAGGTACGGGTGCCGGCGGCCAACCTGCTCGGCGAGCGCGGTCGGGGCTTCGCCCAGTTCCTGCAGACCCTCGACGAGGGACGGATCGCGATCGCGGCCCTGGCCACCGGGCTGGCCCAGGGCTGTGTGGACGAGTCGGTGACCTACGCCCGCCAGCGCCACGCGTTCGGGCGGCCCATCTCGGAGTACCAGGCGATCCAGTTTAAGATCGCGGACATGGAGGCGCGGACCCACACCGCGCGGCTGGCCTGGCACGACGCGGCCCGACGACTGGTCGCGGGCCAGCCGTACAAGCGGGCGGCGGCCATCGCGAAGCTGCACGCCAGCCAGATCGCCGTGGACAACGCCCGCGACGCCACGCAGATCCACGGCGGGTACGGGTTCATGAATGAGACCCCCGTGGCCCGCTTCTGGCGCGACGCCAAGGTGCTGGAGATTGGCGAGGGGACCTCGGAGGTCCAGCGGATGGTCATCGCCCGCGACCTCGGTCTGTAATGGGTCCAAGATTCCGAAGAAATGTTGGGCGAAGTGTCGAAAAGCAACCAGTTTGGCCGTCGCGAGAATGACGCAGAACTATGCCGACGCGATCACGGTGCGTATCTTTCACTCTGTGTCTCCGGATCGATTACCGTCGTTCCCGGTGCTTTTGCGTGAGCTGCGGCGAGCCGCGGGCCTGACGCAGGAGGAGCTCGCCCAGGGCGCCCGGGTCGGCGTCCGGACCCTGCGGGACCTCGAGACCGGTCGGGCCGTACGGCCGCAGAGGTCCACCGTGGACCTGCTCGCCTCCGCGCTGGGCCTCGAGGGAGCCGAGCGTGACCGCTTCATCGCCGCGGCCCGGGGCCGTACGGTCCGGAAGCGTCCGGCCGGGCCCGGCCATGTGACCCTGGGCGCGCCACCCGAGCTGATCGGCCGCGAGTCGGCCGTCCTGGCCGTGGCCGACCTGCTCGATGTGGCCCGCCTGGTCACCCTGGTCGGGCTGGCCGGGATCGGCAAGTCGGTGCTCGCGGTCGTCGTCGGCCACCATGTGGCCGACCGCTGCCCCGGCGGGGTCGGCGGGGTCATGGTGGCCGACGCCTCGACCCCGGCCGAGATTCTCGGCTCGGTGGCGGCGACGTTCCGGGCATCCAGAGTGGACGCGCTGGTCGACCGGCTGGCCGCCGGTCCGGCCCTGTTGCTCCTCGACGGCGTCGACCGCAACCGCGCCGCCGCCCTGTCCGCGCTGGCCACCCTACGCCGCCTCGTGCCCGACCTGCGGGTGCTCGCGACCAGCCGCCATCCGCTGAAGCTGACCGACGAGTACGAGTGGCCGGTCCCGCCGCTGGACGTACCGTCGCCGTCGGCCGTGGGCGAGGAGGTCTTCTCGTATCCGGCGACCGCACTGTTCCTGGACCGGTTGCGGCGGGTGCGGGACCGACCCATCGAACCGGCCGAGGCGGAGACCCTGGGCGCGCTGGTACGCCGGTTGGGCGGCATACCGCTCGCGCTGGAGCTGGCGGCGGCGCGGGGCCGGGTGCTCGACCTGCCGGAGATGCTGCGGCGGTGTGAGGAGTCGGGCACGGGCGAGCCGGCCGGCCAGACCCTGCGCGACGCGGTGCTGGCCAGCGTGGCCCTGCTCACCCCGGGCGAGCGGGCGTGCCTGCACCACCTCACCGCGTTCCAGTGGCGCTGGTCGGTGGCCCTGGCCGAGGAGCTGCTCGCCGGTGAGCTGTCCGAGCGGGTGGGCGGCGACGCGGTCGGGCTCATCGACCGACTGGTCGCCCTCGGCCTGGTCACGGTCCGCCCGTTCGAGGACGAGCTGCGCTTCTGGTTACTCGACCCGGTCCGTACCGTGCTGCTCGAGCAGGCCGGCGAGGCCGCGGTCCGGGCCCGGGACCGCCACGCGTCGATTATGGCCGAGCTGGCGAAGCGGGCGGTGTCGGAGTTCGACGGCCCCGACGTGCAGGTCGCGGCGACCCGGCTGGACCGGCTCGGCGCGGACCTGTACGCGGCGCTGGACCACCTGCGCGACCAGAAGGACACGCGGGCCGACGTGCTGGCCGGGGACCTGCAACGCTGGCGCCGCCTGCGGGGAGTCCCCTAGCCAACGCCCTGGGCTGGCTCGGCGACGTCTGGCGCCGCGCCGCGACCCGGCCAAGGCGGGCCTACCACTCGGGCCAGGTGTGCACCGGCTCGTTGGTGTGCATCAGTCCCACGTAGCGCAGCAACATCTCGCGCAGGGCCGTCGGCCGGTCCCGACCGCGTTCCTCCAGCCGGGCCACGGTCTCGACCTGCCAGGCGGCGCCGGTGCGGCCGGTGATGCAGCGCTCCTCGATGACCCCGAGCAGGCGATCGCGCACGCTCGTGTCCACGCCGAGCCGGTCCAACCCGTCGTGGGCCGCGGGCAGCAGCCGCTCCAGCACCAGGTCGCCGACCCGGATCTCGCCGCCCCGCGGCCAGAACAGCGTGGCGGCCAGTCCCTCCCGGCAGCCCTGGTAGAAGTTCTGCTCGGCGGCGGCGAACGGCATCTGCGTCCAGATCGGACGGTCGGCCTCGGCGAAGAACCGGGTGAGTCCGAAGTAGAAGGCCGCGTTGGCCAGCATGTCCACCACCGTCGGCCCGGCCGGCAGTACCCGGTTCTCCACCCGCAGGTGAGGCACGGCGTCCTTGATGTCGTACACGGGCCGGTTCCAGCGGTAGACGGTGCCGTTGTGCAGCCGCAATTCGGGCAGGCGCGGCACGCCGCCGGCGGCCAAAACCTCGTACGGTTCCTCGTCGTCGGAAATGGGCAACAGCGCCGGAAAATAGCGCACGTTTTCCTCGAACAGGTCGAAGATGGAGGTGATCCATCGTTCGCCGAACCAGACCCGCGGCCGCACCCCCTGGTTCTTCATCTCCTGCGGCCGGGTGTCGGTGGCCTGCTCGAACAGCGGGATGCGGGTCTCGTCCCACAGTCGCCGGCCGAACAGGTACGGCGAGTTTGTCCCGAGCGCGACCTGAACACCGGCGATGGCCTGCGACGCGTTCCAGTAGTTGGCGAATGTGCCCGGCGTGACCTGCAGATGGAACTGGACGCTCGTGTTGGCCGCCTCGGGCAGGATCGACTCCGTGCGCACCTGCAGGCGCTCCGGGCCCCGGATGTCGATCGAGACGTCGTCGCCGCGGGCGTCGATGATCTGCTCGTTGAGGGTCCGGTAGCGCGGGTTGCCCGAGATGTTCTCCAGGACCGTGTGGCTCGGCGAGACGGTGGGCAGGATGCCGATCAGCACCAGCCCGGCGTCGACCGCGTTGGCCTTCGTCTCGGCGGCCGTGAGCCCGTCGAGCACGTACCGCTCGTAGGCCAGGAAGCCGTCCCGGCTGATCAGCCTCGGCGGGACGTTGAACTCCATGTTGAACAGGCCCAGCTCGGCCTGGAAGTCCGGGTTGTCGAACGCCGCGAGCACTTCGGCGTTGCGCATGGCGGGCATGCCCCGGCTGTCGACGAGGTTGATCTCGATCTCGAGCCCGGTCATCGGCTTGTCCTCGTCAAACCGGAACTCGTCGAGCATCTGCGCGAACACGTCCAGGCAGCGACGGACCTTCACGCGGTAGCGCCGATGGTCCTCCCTTGAGAACACGGTCGACTCGACGTCCTTGCCCATGAGCTCTCCCGGCCTTCAGGCGACGCAACCGATCATGCTAGGCCCGCAGCCGCCACGCTAGTGCGCAGCGTGAGGATATGTTCGCGGAACGTTGACGATGGTTGTGGGTACCCGGTAGAAGCCCGGCAGGAACACCGGCAGATTGCCCGCTGATATCCGTCCACATGTGGCCTGATCCGGACAGAGAACCTTGCCAATACGTTGTACTGTCCATCTCCGGCGGGGAATCGCGAGCCGGACAGCCGAGCGAGCGGAAGCGAGCAACGCACCGGTGAGCGAAGGAGAACGGGGGAATCGGCACGGCCGGTGGCCGTCAGGTAGGGGACCCATGGGGCCTGCGGGGGGACCGGTTCGAGCCGGATGCGAGTGGGCGGAGACGGCGGCTAAGGTCTCCGCCCACCGGCTCTACCAGTTGCGCTCGCTTCGTTCGCGCGGGCCTGCGGCCCTGAGGGCGCCGTCTTCCCTCCTCGCTCCGGTCGCATCGCTGCCTACGCTCGTCAGTCCAGACATCGCCGGCCGCAGGCCGGCGGCTCCGGATCCGTTGGGGTGACCAAGCCACTGCTCCGTCGTGGACATCTCACGCGGGGCCGATTCGGTCTTGCGGGTCGGCACGCCACCTACCAGCGCCACGAGCAGGGAGCCGGCCAGGCCGGCGATCACCGTGTACGGCGCGACGGCGAACGCCGACGACATCTCCGCGGGGGCCTCCCCGGCCCGGGGTGAGGCGAGCACGTAGGCCACGGCGAGGAGCAGCGGCCCGATGGCACCGGATGCCGCGACGCCGACGCGGCTGTCGGAGCGGCCGGCGGCCGGGAAGGCGGCCAGGCCTCCGATGAGCAGGGCCGCCCCCAGCATGAGCAGCGCGCCGGGAATGTAGATCGAGCGCCACGACGGGCCGCCCTCGGTGAACTTCCACACGCCCAGCTGCGCGTACTCGATGCCGCGCCCGGACGTCAGGCCGTCCACCACCACGACGGTCGCCAGCGCCCACAGCCAGATCGCGCTGAGGAAGACGTTCGCGGCGATGGCCCGGGCCACCAACGCCAGCAGCGCGACGACCAGACCCAGGACCACGCCGGTGGCGGCGAAAACGCCGGCCAGGATCTCCGGCGCGTAGTTGTCCACGACTTGGGCGCCCCGGGCCGGGATGGCCACGAGCGGCACGGTCACCAGGCCGCCGATGGTCGCGGCCAGAGCCATCACGACCCGGCGTCCGACGCGGACGAACAGTCCGGAACCCGACCGACCGCCGTAGCGGTCTCCCACCACCGCGCCGACGACGACCGACGTCGCGGCGACCCACGTGGTCCAGGCCAGCGCGGCCCACCACGCGCCCCGCGTCACGGCGGCGTTGGCCTCATTCGGTGCCCACACAAGGATTCCGAGGCCATAACCGAGGCCGAGCTGCGCGGCCGCCGATCCGGACGAGGCCAGGACGGCCGCGATGATCGACCGAGTCCAGCCACGTCGCGCCATGGCCGGCAGCGTACTTCGACCTGTCCGTTCGGGCGACTTTAAGGTTGCCCCGGTACCGGACACTTGGTGCGTGACGCCGTACGAACCGTATGAGCCGGACGAGCCGCGCGGGTGGAGCCCGATCGCCGTCGCCCTCATCGCCACCGTGGTGCTGCTGCTGGGGTTGGGCGGAGCGATCTGGGGCATCCAGGCCGCGAGCCGCCGCGGACCCACGCCCTCGCCGTCGGCCATGCCGCAGGTCTTCCCGACGCAGACCCCGGCTCCGGTGACGCCGACGACCGAGCCCGGGCCGACGGAGACCGGCGCTCCGGCCGACACGTTCCCGGTGCCGGACGTGACCACCGGCGACTTCCAGGCGGCCCGCAAGAAGATCCGTGAACTTCGACTCGGTTGGCAGCTCGTGTTCGAGGGCACCGACCCGGCCGACGGCTCCGTCCGGGCGACCGAGCCGGCGGCCGGCTCCCCGGTCAAGAAGGGCACGACCGTCAAGATCTTCGTACGCGGTGCGGCGCCGTCGGCCACCGTGCCGGGCGTGATGGGCCTGCCCTGCTCGCAGGCCGCCGGCATCATCGTCGAGCAGGGGCTGTACCCGCAGTACGACACCGGTCGCGAGGGCAGCGTCGTCAGCCAGTCCCCACTGGCCTCGGATCCGCAGACCCTCCACTGGAACGATCGGGTACGCATCTCCTGCGGCACGTCCTGACGCCCTTCGGGTGCCATCCCGGCCGGGATCTATGCTGGCCGGCGAGCGGCAATTCGAAGGGAGCTCTCCTATGTCCGAGGACGAGGCGAGCCAGCCGACGCCGTCCAACGGGTCAGAGGCCGCCGCGGCTCAGGGTGGTTCGGAGACCAGACCCCAGCCCAGCAACCCGGGACGGCCGCCCGCCGGTGACGAGACGGTCGTGGTGCCCAAGGCCGGCGGCCCGAGCGGTACCAGCGTCATGCCGGCCGTGCCCGCCGATGCCCCCCGGTGGTCGGCCCGGGCCCAGGTGCGCCCGGCCGGCGTGGAGGAGGACGCGCCCCCCGCATGGGAGGACGAGCAGGTGGCGCCGCCGGGGCGCGGGCTGTTCGGCCCGGTCCTGATCAGCCTGGCCGCGGTCGTCGTGCTGGGTCTCATCGCCGCGGCCGTCCTGCTGTTCATGCGCGACGGCAACGAGCCGGTGACCCCGCCCACGGCCACGCGAACGGCCCGCCCGAGCCCGAGCGCCACGGCGAGTCCGTCGGCCGCGCCGACCAGTGCCCCGCCGACGTCGGCGGTGGTGACCAGCATCAGCTCGGCCCCCATCGAGATCCCGCCGGTGACCGGGTCGACCTTCGACGCCGCGTCGACCGCGCTGCGCGGCCTCGGGCTACGCGTACGGCGGATCGACCAGGCCAGCAACACCGTGCCGGAAGGTCAGGTCATCGAAACCGATCCGCCGGCCGGCACCTTGGTCCTGCCTGGCTTCCCGGTCGATGTGGTGGTCTCGACCGGCCCGTCCACCGCGCCGACCACGACGACGACGTCACCGCCGAACTGACTGCCACGTCTGGACCCCGACGCCAGGATGATCGCGATTACGCGTACAAATGTCGAGCAGGACTGCGCGATCGTACGGGAAATCGCGATCACCGTGGGATTGCCGAGTCAAGTTGATCATGAGGTTAGGGAGATCAAACTGCGTTGATCATGAACCTAGGTTCATGATCAACGCAGGGGTGGGGGCGGCCTCTAGTACTGGCGGCGGCGTACGGCGACCGCGACAAGACCGCTGACGCAGAGCACGAGCATCACCAGGCCCGCGATGGCCACCCGCAGGCCGATCTCCGGCCCGGGCATGAACCGCCAGGGCCCGGCGACCTCGACCGGTGACGGCGGCTCGGTCGACTCGACCCACACGCCGCCGCCGATGCCCGGAGTCTCCGGCCGGGCGCCCGTATTCGGTACCCGGGGTGGCGGCAGCACGACCGGCGGGGCCGTCCGCGGCCGTATGGTCCGGTGCGTGGTGAGGCGCCGCGTCGGTGTCGGCGTCGCGGGTGGGGACGCTGAGGCCGTGGGCGCCGGCACCAGGGAAGGGGTCCCCGAGGCGAAGGCGGTGGACGTCCTGGTCGGCTGCGGCGGGGCCGACGCGGATGCCGACCCGGATGCCGACCCGGATGCCGACCCGGAAACGGACGCGGCGACCGAGGCCGAGGCGAGGGCGCACGGGGTGGCTGAGACGGACGGCGACCGGCCGGGCGACTGTGACGCCGTGGCGGAACCGACCGGGGTATTCGGGCTGACCTTGGTACCTGGGCTGACCTTGGTAGAAGGTGCGGGCCCGGTGCTCGTGGCCGACCGCGGCGAGGCCGAGGCCGATGAGGTCGAGGAGGCCGATGAGGTCGACGAGGCGACCGTTGAAGGGGCCGGCGTGCTGGTGACGCACGGGGCCGGAGTCGGCGTGTCGGCGCCGACCGCGCCGATGGCCACCAGGACCGAGGTCGTGGCTGCCGCGAGGGCGGCCACGAGGACCGCCATCGCGCGAGGAATCGTCCGCCGGGCCTGGTCCATTCTGGGCTCCCCAGTGAGGCTGGGGTCCGGGCCGGTTGGCGGGGGTTCTGCGTACCGTGGGTAATTTCGAGTCTAGGCCCGCGCACCGCCGGGCCTGCCCCTCATCGACGGCTAGCGAAGGCTCGCTGTCGAGGTTGTGGTCTCGGCCCGCGCAGGGGAGCGACCTGCTGCAGCCCCTCGACGAGGACGAAGATCGAGCGACGCTCGACGGCGTCGCCCGAGGAGTCGAGTTGGTATCCGTCCAGCCACGCCCAACCGTCGTAGGTCGGCCAGTCATGCACCCGGATCACGCGGAACAGCATCGGTTCCGCGAACTGGACGCTGGCAGCCTTCGTCACGCGCAGGACATCACCGGAGCGAGGTAACACGCTGTACCTCCTCAGGACGTGCCCCGTGTCGATGTGCGAGCTCCCGGTCCCGTCGGCGCGTCTGAGTGTTGGCCGGCCGCGCGCCTCGGCCCGATACCCTCGGCCGCGGCACAGCCAACACCCGCTCCGGCGGGTTCACCCGGCACCCGAGTCCTCGTTGACGTCGACCGTCGGGGCTGCCCGTGGAGCGCTCTGGTGGCCGTGGAGGTGTAACCCCACCCAATGGGCACTTACCGCCACGATGATCGACAATGAGTAACCTTGGATGTACTCACAGCATGCGCCGGTGGGTAGCTCAATGCAAGTTGCGGCACCGATAAAGGGATGATCGGCGTACCATGTCACCAGTCATGCCGCGTCCGTAGACCTTGCGGACAAATGTCGTTTGAGGGCTGGCGTGGCAGGAGCATCCTGTAGATGCCGATACCGGGGCAGGAGGGGCAATCGGGTGACCGGCCGGCGGGGCGGTCCGACGGTGCGCCGTCGGAGGCTCGGTGCTGAGCTGCGTCGTTACCGGGAGGCCGCCGGCCTGACCATCGACGTGGTCGCCGAGAGGATGGACTGCTCGGCATCGAAGATCTCCCGGCTGGAAACCGGTCAGACCGGGGCGAGCCCGCGCGACGTACGGGACATGTTGGTCCTATACGACGTGGGCCGGCCCGAGCTCGAGGACCTCATGGACGTCGCCCGGGAGACCCGCCAGCGCGGGTGGTGGCGACCGTACGGATCGATCCTCACGGGCGCGTACGTCGCGTTCGAGGCGGCCGCCTCGACGATCCGGTCCTATGAGGCCCAGTGCATCCCCGGCCTGTTGCAGACCGAGGAGTACGCACGCTGCCAGCTCACCGCGGCCCGCCAGGACCTGCCGGCCGGCGAGCTGGCCAACCGGATACGGGTCCGCCTTGATCGCCAGTCCCTGCTGACCCAGGACGACCCGGTCCACTTCTGGTGCGTGGTCGACGAGGCGGCTCTGGTGCGTCCAGTCGGCGGGCCGGACGTGATGCGCGCGCAGCTCGAGCACCTGCTGGCGGCGGCCGAGATGCCCCACGTCAAGCTCCAGGTGCTGCCGTTCGATGTCGGCGCGCACGCGGGCATGGACGGGTCCTTCCTGCTGCTGCACTTCCCCGACGAACAAGACCCGGACACGGTGTACGTCGTGATGGCGACAGGCGGCGTTTTCCAGGAGAAGGCGGACGAGCTTCGCCGGTATGAGACCGTGTTCTCCTCGCTCCAGGAGGTGGCCCTGCCACCGGAAGAGTCCGTCGCGTTCGTCGCACGCAAGGCCAAGGAGTCGTTTTGAAGATAGACATCAAAGACATCGACCTCAGCGACGCGGTGTGGCACAAGAGCACGCGCTCCGGCCCGTACAGCGACAACTGTGTGGAGGTGGCCTTCGTCGGCGGCGCGATCATCGTCCGCGACTCGAGGAAGCCCGCGGGTCCGCAGCTCGTATTCACGCCCAAGGAGTGGGACGCGTTCGTCGAGGGCGCCAAGGACGGCGAGTTCGACCTCTGATCGGCGGACCCACCCCTGTTGCGGTTCCCCGTGAAATCGTTACCCTCAAGCCGGAGTCACATTGTCCGATGGGACTCGTACATGGGCCCGACCTGGGGAGGTCGGCAGGTGGCCCCGGCCGAGGTAGCCCCGAAGCCGGGGCCATCTCCGCGTCTAGGCTCGCGACGTGACGCCGCCTTCACTCCCGCATTCACCCAAGATCGAGCTTCACGTCCACCTCGAGGGGACCATCCGCCCGGCGACCCTGCTGGAGATCGCCCGCCGCAACGGGGAACGGCTGCCCGCGGACACGGTCGAGGGCGTGCGGGCGCTGTACGAGTACACGAACTTCGCCCACTTCATCGACGTCTGGATCCTCACCACCAACTGCCTGCGGACCCGCGACGACTTCCGCCAGGTGGTCGTGGACTACGCGGCTGAGGCGGCATCGTTCGGCGCGGTGTACATCGAAGGCATCTTCTCGCCGGGCGAGCGGATCAAGCGCGGCGTCCGCTGGGACGACATCTTCGGTGGGTACGCCGACGGGGCCGTCGAGGCCTCCGAGAGGTACGGGGTGACGGTCCGCTTCACGCCCGACCTCTACCGGGGGCTGGAAACCGACATCGCCGAGGAGGTCGCGCGGGCCTGCGTCCGGTACGCCGATCGGGGCATCGTCGGTCTCGGGCTGGGTGGCATGGAGGGCCAGCCGTTCGACCCGTACCGCAAGTCGTTCGCCATCGCCCGCGACGGCGGGCTGGCCCTCGTGCCGCACGCCGGCGAGGCCGACGGTGCCGACTCGGTCCGCGAGGTCCTCTCCGTCGGGCCCCGCCGCATCCGGCACGGCATCCGGGCCGTGGAGGACGCCTCGGTGCTGGCCGAGATCTCCGACCGCGGGATCGTGCTCGACGTGTGCCTTACGTCCAACCTGCGTACGGGAGTCGTGTCCTCCATTGAGGACCATCCGCTGCCCGCTCTGCGGGCCGCCGGCGTCCCCTGCACCATCAACACCGACGACCCGGCCATGTTCGGCACGGACCTCGGGCGGGAGTACGAGCTGGCCGCCACGCTGGGCCTGACCGCCGCCGACGCCTACGCGGCCGGCCTGGCCGGTGCCCTGTGCGACGAGGCCGCCCGTACCCGCCTCGCCGCGATGGCCCCCACGTAGGCGGATGCCCCGCGGCCTCTCGCGATCATGGAGTTTGGGACACAAAATGGTGCCGATCATGGACCCAAGTCCATGATCGGCGCAGAGGGACGCTGGGCGTCAGGCGGGGACGGAGGGGGCGGGCCGGGTCGACGGCTCGGGCGGGTGGGCGGGCCACAGGCGCGTCTTCTGAGCCGTCAGCCGGGCCAGATAGGCGGGGTTGAGAATCACGTACCGCCGCCAGAGCCGTCGCGGCTCGAGGCCCAGGCGCCACAACCATTCCAGGCCACGCGCCTGCATCCAGGCGGGCGGCCGTCGCAGCGTACCGGCGTGGTAGTCGAAGGCCGCGCCGACCGCGAGCAGGGGCACGTCGAGCAGCGGACGCATGGCGTGGGCGAAGACCTCCTGCCGCGGGCAGCCGAGCCCGACCAGGACCACCCGCGCGCCGGACTCCCGGATCCGGCCGGCGATCTCGACCTCCTCACCGGAGCGGATCGCGCGGAACTTCGACTCCTCGGTGCCGGCGATCTTCAGGGCCGGCAGCGTGGAGTGCAGCGACGAGACGAGCCGGCCCAGCGTGTCGGCGGTCGAGCCGTACAGGTAGACGGGAAGGCCCTCGTCGGCGCACCGGGCCAGCACCCGCATGGTGAGGTCGGGGCCGTAGACGCGGTCGGCCAGGGCCTCGCCGTGGAGCAGGTTCAGCGCCCATCGGACCGGTTGACCGTCCGGCGTGACCACATCGAAGCTGTTGAGCCGGGCGCCGTGGGCCGGATCCTGCACGCCGGTCATCACGCCGTGAACGGCCAGCGCGGTGAGCGCCAGCGGGCGCCGCTCCCGGGCGGCGGCCAGCACCCGGTCGGCCGCGCCGTCGTAGTCGATCGCGTCGACCAGGACACCCAGCACGTTGCGCTTGCCACGGTCGATCATGACTCGGGAACCCACCGGTCCGCGTTGGCGTCGTGGATCTCCCGCAGGATCGCCGGTACGTCGTACGTCATCGTCCACTGAGGATAGTGCGACTGGAACCGGGCCATGCTGCTGATCCACCACTGATGGTCGCCGACCCGGGGCTGGTCGATGTAGTTGATCTGTGCCTCCCGGCCGCAGATCTCCTCGGCGATACGGAACGCCTCGATGTGCGATGCGTTGGAGAAGCGTCCTCCGCCCAGGTTGTACACCTCGGCCGAGCGAGGCTCGCGGAAGAAGGCCTCGAAGGCGGTCAGCACGTCGTGCGAGTGGATGGCGTCGCGCACCATCTTGCCCTTGTACCCGTACAGGTTGTAGGTGCGGCCCTCCATGACGCAGCGCATCAGGTAGGCCAGGAAGCCGTGCAGCTCGGCGGCCGAGTGGGCCGGTCCGGACAGCGTGCCGCCGCGGAACGACGCCGTACGGAGACCGAAGTACCGGCCGTACTCCTGGGTCATCACGTCGGCCGCGACCTTGGATACGCCGAAGATCGAGTGAAGGCAGTGGTCGATCGGCATGTCCTCGGTGACGCCGTGCTCGTACTCGTGGCCGGGCTCGATCTCGTACCGCGTCTCCTGCTCCACCAGCGGGAGGAAGTTGGGGCGGTCCCCGTACACCTTGTTGGTCGAGCAGTGGATGAACGGCGCCTCGGCGGCGTGGAGCCGGGCGTTCTCGAGCATGTTGAGGGTGCCGACGGCGTTCACGTCGAAGTCGGTGTACGGCTCCTTGGCCGCCCAGTCGTGGCTGGGTTGGCCGGCCGTGTGGATGACGACGGCGATATCCGACCCGTACTTCTTGAAGACCTGGGCCAGCCCCTCGCGGTCGCGGATGTCGACGTCGAAGTGGGTGTACGAGTCGCCGATCTCGCTGGTCAGCCGCAGCAGGCTCCACGCGGTCGACCCGTCGGGGCCGAAGAAGTAGCTGCGCATGTCGTTGTCGACGCCGACGACGTCCAGCCCCAGGCCCGCGAAGTGCCGCACCGCCTCGGACCCGATCAGGCCCGCGGACCCGCTGACCAGTGCGACGCTCACGCCAGGTACCTCCTCACGCCAGGCCCCTCACGACCAAGGCCCCGGACTCGACCGCAGCATATAGCGGTTGGAAACGCCTCGGCCGGGTCGGCGGCGTCTAGCGCGCGCAGCGACCCAGCCGAGGCGCCGGGGCCTTACCTTGGCGCGACGGCCCTGACGTCAGCGGCGGGAGCCGGTGACCCGGGTCTCCTTGGCCTCGCGCCGGATCTGGCGCAGCCGGGCGGTGCTGATGTTGAGCTGCTTGGCCAGGTCGGCCTCGCTCATCTCGGGGTGCATGGCCTGGATGGCGGCGGCCAGCTCGGCGGTCTCCAGGACCGGGCGGCGCGGCTTGGGCGCGCTCGCGTCGGCGGCCTTGGTCGTGGGCGCGGTCACGACGGTACGCGACGGAGCCGACACGGCCGGCCGGGCGACGGTGGACCGCTCGGGCGGGGTGGAGCCGTTGGCGTGCGCCGGGGCCCGCCTGGTGGTGGCCTCGACGACCGGGCTCAGCGGCGCGTTGTGGGTCAGCGGCGGCGTCGAGAGTGGTCCGACCGCTGGGCTCACCGGCGCGTCGGCCATCAGCTCGGCCTCGTCCGGCACGCGGAACTCACGCACCGGTACGGGGGTGGGCTCGACGAACTGGACCGGCGGGACGGGCGGCGCCGCCTTGTCCCGCTCCCGCTTCTCCTCGGCGACCCGGATGCGGCCGGCGAGCTCGACGAGGCTCACGCTGGCCACCACGATCAGGCCGTCGACCGACAATGGCAACAGGTAGGAGGAGGTCTCGGTCTCGCCGAACTTCATCGCCACGCCCTGCATGTGCCAGTACGACACCCAGGCGGCGATGCCGGCGATCGTGATCGTGGCGCAGACCCGCAGCGCGGCCAGGGTCGGCCGGTGCATGGGTATGCGCGAGGTCAGCTCGACGGTGAGCAGGAGCGCGAGGGGCGGCCAGGCGGAGATGGTCTGGCTGATGATGTTGTCCTGGGCGTGGAGGATGTTGGCGGCCACTGACGCGGCGACGCCAAGGATGAGCGCGGCGCGGACAGCCCAGCGGATTCGGCGCAGCTGTGGCAGTAACACGGAGGTCTCCTCAGGTCGTGCTCGCGAACGTCTCGGTGCCCGGGCCGGGCCCCGCCGGGGCGGACGCGGCCCCGCCCAGGTCCCCCATCCTCGGCTCACGAAATGACAGGCGTGTAGTTCTTCCGGCGGCGTGTCGAAGAACATACGTGCTGTAACGGATCGTGCACGCATCGTGACAGTCGCTGGTGAGCGCCGCCCCGCTCTCATCGTCAAGATCTCCGCGATCATGGACCTAGGGACGTCGGAAGCCGCCGATCATGGACCTAGGTCCATGATCGGCGCTGAAGGGGTAGATCAAGGTCGTCGGGCATTCGACGAGTGGACGGGCAAGATCCCGACACTCCGTATGAGGCCGGCGTAAGGAGGTCGTGAGATGCGTGTGAAGCCCCGCCGAGGGCGAGGCTTCACGTCCTGGGTGGGGAAGGAGGGAGTTGAACCCTCACGCCCTTTCGGGCACACGGACCTGAACCGTGCGCGTCTGCCATTCCGCCACTTCCCCGAAGCGGACCACGGTGGTGGGAGCAGGTCATTTGCTCAACCCCGTAGCCTGGACCAGGATAGACGCTGATCCGGTTGTGGGGGCGAGCCGGATGGTTCCGACTCCACTGTGCCGTGCGTAGCGCTGGGAAGAGTAGCATGCGGCGGCCGATCGCCAAGCGCATAGTTGTGGCTCGGCCGGATACCATCATGTCCTCTAGAACCACGGAGGACGAGTGAGCACGAGACCGCGCGGCGTCGTCAGCGGGACCGGCACAGTCGCGAATGGGAAGGGCCTGCTGTGAGCGTGCTGCAACGCTTCGAGAAGCGATTGGAAGGCCTGGTAGAAGGGGCCTTCGCCAAGGTGTTCAAGGGGGTCGTTCACCCTGTCGAGATCCTCAACGCCATGCAACGGGAGGCCGAGGCGCACAAGGCGATACTCGCCGGTGGCCGCACGCTCGTGCCGAACCGGTACGTGATCGACCTTTCGCCGTACGACCACAGCCGGCTGGCCCCGTACGCGGCGGCGCTGGCCCAGGAGCTGGCCCAGTCGCAGGCCGAGTTCATCGGGGAGCAGGGCTGGACGGTGTACGGCGATGTGATCGTCGAGATCGAGCGGGGCGAGGGGCTGGACACCGGGATGTTCCGGGTCACCGCCGAGGTGTACACGGGCGGGGACGTGGCTCCGGCGCCGCCGGGCTACGACTCTGGTCCTCCGGGCTACGCCGGGGGCGGCGGCGGGTACCAGCAGGGGTATCCGGGCGGCCCGGTTCCGATGCAGGGCGGCCCGGCCCGCAACGCCCGACTGGTCTCCAACGACGGCCGCACCTACCCGCTGTCGGTCGGATCCACCGTGATCGGCCGGGGCGACCAGGCGAACCTGCGCCTGCCGGACGTCGGCATCTCGCGACGCCACGCCCGGCTCGACTTCGACGGGGGCCAGGTCGTGCTCACCGACCTGGGTTCCACCAACGGCACCTCGGTCAACGGTCAGCGGGTGTCCGCGGTGGCCTTGAACCCGGGTGACATGATCCAGCTCGGAACGACAACCCTGACGTTCCGAGTGGACGGCTAACCACCTTGTCCGAGATCGTCATCACCGTCGCCCGCTACGGGTTCCTCGTCCTACTGTGGATCTTCGTGTTCACGGTGGTCGGGGTGATCCGACGCGACCTGTTCGTGGGTGCGCGGTCGAGCCGGCTGGTGGCGACACCACGGGGGGTGGGCGGCCTGACAAGCGGCCGTCCGGCCAAGGTCAGACGGGGCCGAGCGGCCCATCATCTCGTGGTCACCGAGGGCGCGCTGGCGGGGACGCGGCTGACCCTTGGTGAGGCGCAGATAACGATCGGCCGGGCCGAGGACTCCACGCTGGTGATCACTGACGACTACGCGTCGGCGCGCCACGCACGGCTGGTGCCGCGCGCGGGCCAGTGGTTCGTAGAGGATCTCGGCTCCACCAACGGCACGTACCTCGATCGGGCCAAGGTCACCGCACCAACTCCCGTACCCCTCGGCGTGCCGATCCGCATCGGCCGCACGTCCCTCGAGCTGAGACCATGACACTCACCATGCGCTACGCGGCGCGCAGCGACCGCGGGCTGATCCGGCACGGGAACCAGGACTCCGTGTACGCGGGTCCGCGGCTGCTGGCCGTGGCCGACGGCATGGGCGGCATGGCCGCCGGTGACGTCGCGAGCAACATCGTCATCGCCGCCCTGGCCCACCTGGACGAGGATGTGCCCGGCAACGCGCCGGTCGACATGCTGCGCCAGGCGGTCGACTCGGCCAACCAGCAGATCCGCGACGCGGTCGACGAGAACCCGGCCATGGAGGGCATGGGTACGACGTTGACCGGCTTGCTGTTCAGCGGCACCAAGTTCGGCCTGGTCCACATCGGGGACTCGCGCGCCTACCTGCTGCGGGACGCCGAGCTGACCCAGGTCACCCGGGACGACACGTACGTGCAGCTGCTGGTCGACGAGGGCCGGATCACGCCGGAGGAGGCCAACACCCACCCGCAGAAGTCGCTGCTGATGCGGGCGCTGGACGGCCGCGACGCCGACCCGGAGTACTCCGTGCGGGAGGCGGTCGCCGGGGACCGGTACCTGCTGTGCAGCGACGGTCTGTCCGGTGTGGTCTCCGACGAGACGATCGGGGCGACCCTGCGGGAGTACTCCGATCCCAACCAGTGCGCCGACCGGCTGGTCCAGCTCGCGCTGCGCGGCGGCGGCCCGGACAACATCACCGTCATCGTGGCCGATGTCACCGCGGGCGACATCTCCGAGGAGTTCCCGGTGGTCGGCGGCGCGGCCGCGAACGACCGTGGGATCACGACCTCGGTGGACACGTCCACGCCGGCGGCGCGGGCCTCCGCGCTCACCCAGCCCCGCGACGCCGCGCCCAGCGGGGAGGATGGCGGCGCGCCGGCCGATGAGGCGCCGCGGCGCCACCCCCTGCGCACCTCACTGATCCTCATCGTGCTGGCCGGGGTGCTGGCCGGTGGCCTCTGGGCCGGCTGGCGCTACACCCAGTCCAAGTACTACGTGGGCGTGACCGACGACGGGACGGTGGCCGTCTTCCAGGGCATCCCGGGCCAGGTCGCCGGATTCGATCTGTCCACTGTGGACTTCCTCAGCAACACGAAGATCGACGATCTCACTCCGGTGGCCCAGGAGAAGGTGAGGGAGGGCATTCCGTCGGCGAACCAGGCGGAGGCGCGCGAGCAGCTGGAGACCCTGCTCGATCCCAACAGCAAGAACGTGCTGCCGTTCTGTCCGACCCCGTCCCCGACGTCGCAGCCGGCGGCCGGCCCGACCACCTCCGCCGCGGCCACCTCGCAGCCGGCGCTGTCGGCCACGCCGACGGTCGCCCCGACCTCGGAGCCCGCACAGCCGACGGGCCCGCCAGACTGCCGCCCGGTCAGCTGACCGCGGCCGGTGACGCCATGATTTTCCCGCCCCCCAGCCCTTCGGGCCCACCCCCCGTGAGACGCCGACGCCTAAGGACATCGCCGTGACCGCCGCCGCCCCTCCTATCACGGTCGGAGTCGGTGTCGGTCGGCGTGCCCGCACCCGGCGTGGCACGGAACTCGTACTGCTGATCTTCGCGATGACCGTCGTGCTGCTCTATTCGGCCGCGGTCGAGGCCGGCATGCTCGACGTGATCACCGGCGACGTCTGGGTCATCGTCGCGATCCTGTTCGTCATCTTCCTCGTGGTGCACATCGCCATCCGGCTGCTGGCCCCGTACGCCGATCCGGTGCTCCTGCCCACGGTGGCCCTCATCAACGGCCTCGGCGTGGCGTTCCTGCGCCGGTTGGACCTCGGCGCGGTTCCCCCCGAGCAGCGGGTCGATCTCACGCCGTTGACCGGGATGGCCTTCCGCCAGGTGCAGTGGACCGTCGCGGCCGCGCTGGGCGCCATCGCCCTGCTGCTGATCGTGCGCGACCACCGCGCGCTGTCGCGGTACGCCTACACGCTCGGCCTGGTCGGCATCATCCTGGTCCTCATCCCGGCCCTGCTGCCGGCGCGGTACTCGGTGGTCAACGGGGCCAAGCTGTGGATCCTCATCGGCGGCTTCTCGATCCAGCCGGGCGAGTTCGCCAAGCTGGCCCTGCTGTCGTTCTTCGCGTTCTACCTCGTGCGCAAGCGCGAGGTGCTGTCGTTGGCCAGCAAGCGGATCCTCGGCATCGACTTCCCCCGCGGCCGCGACCTGGGCCCGGTGCTCGTGGTCTGGCTGCTGAGCCTGATGGTGCTGGTCTTCGAGAAGGACCTGGGCACCTCGCTGATGTACTTCGGCATGTTCGTGGTGACGCTCTACATCGCCACGGAGCGGTCGAGCTGGCTCATCATCGGCCTGCTGTTGTTCTTCGGCGGTGCCTTCTTCGCCTGGTCGCTCGGCGCGACGGTCGGCGGCCCGTTCTTCAGCTTCAAGCAGCGCGTCGACGTGTGGCTCGACCCGTTCGCCGACGCCGAGGGCACCGGGTACCAGATGGTCCAGTCGCTGCTCGGCCTGGGCACGGGTGGCCTGTTCGGGGCCGGGCCGGGCGCCGGTCTGCCCTACCTGCAGCCGTTGCGCCGGTACGTTGTGCCCGAGGTGCACAACGACTTCGTGTTCTCCGGCATCGGCGAGGAGATCGGGCTGTTCGGCCTGGCGGCGCTCCTGGCGGCCTATCTCCTGATCATCCAACGTGGACTCCGGATCGCCCTGACCGTGCGGGACTCGTTCGGCAAGCTGCTCGCGGGTGGGCTCGCCTTCACGCTCGGCCTGCAGGTGTTCGTCATCATCGGCGGCGTCAGCGGCCTGATCCCGCTGACCGGGCAGACCACCCCGTTCCTGTCCGCCGGTGGCTCCTCGCTCATGGCCAACTGGCTGCTGATGGCGTTGCTGCTGCGCATCGGCGACGCGGCCCGCCGCCCGGCCACGCCATCGGTCGGCGGCTCGATCGCGCCGCCCACGCCGCCCACGCCGGTCGCGGCGCCCGCGTCGACGAAGCCGGAGCCCCCGACGGAGGTCATGACATGAACGCGCCGCTACGACGGGCCGGCGTCGTCATGATGGTCCTCTTCGGCCTGCTCTTCGTGAATCTCAACTGGGTCCAGGTGGTCCAGGCCGACAAGTACCGCACCGATGAGGAGCACAACCGGGTACGGGTGCAGCAGCAGGAGTACGAGCGGCCGCGCGGTGAGATCATCGTGGACGGCGACTCGGTGGCCGAGAGCGTGGAGACCAAGGACACGCTCAAGTACCTCCGCAAGTACACCAACGGCCCCGCCTACGCGCACGTGGTGGGCTACCGCCCGGTCAACCTGGCCGCCACCAACATCGAGCGGATGGAGAACGAGTTCCTCGCCGGGACGGCCGACTACTTCGCGGCCGACCGGATCCTGGAGATGTTCACCGGCAAGGAGTCCACCGGCGGCAACATCGTGTTGAGCGTGCGCAAGCGGGTGCAGGAGACCGCGTACAAGCAACTGCTGGAGAACGACACGGCGACCAAGCGGGGCGCGGTGGTGGCCATCGACCCGACGACGGGCGCGGTGCTGGCGCTGGTGTCCACGCCGAGCTTCGACCCCAACCCGCTGGTCAGCCACGACTCGGACGCCGCCGAGGCGGCCTACGAGAAGCTGGACAAGAACGACGCCCTCCCGCTGCACAACCGCGCGGTGTCCGAGCGGTTCCCGCCGGGCTCCACGTTCAAGGTGATCGTGGCGGCCGCTTCGCTGCAGAACGGCGCGAACCCCGGCACCGTGCTGACCGGCGGTACGGGCTACGCGCCCCCGCGGGCCGGTGACTTCGTGGTCCGCAACTCCCCGGGCGTTCAGTGCCCGGACCAGATCAGCCTGCTGGACGCGTTGCGCGTCTCGTGCAACACGGCGTTCGCCCGGACCGGTGTGGAGGATCTCGGCGCGGCCAAGGTGCGGGCGGCGGCCGAGGCGTTCGGGTTCGAGACCACGCCGCCGTTCGACCGGGACACTGACAACGCCATGCGGGTCGCCCGCAGCACCATGTGCGCGGGCAACGAGGACGACCCGACGTGCCTGGACGAGCCGGCGGCGCTGGCCAAGTCGTGCTTCGGCCAGGAGCTGGTGCAGATGACGCCGCTGCAGGGTGCGCTCGTCGCGGCGGCCATCGCCAACGACGGCGTCCAGATGCGTCCGTACCTCATCGAGGAACTTCGAGGCCCGGGCCTGACCCCGTTCGACCGCGCCGAGCGGAAGGAGCTGCGTCGGCCGGTGTCGTCGCAGATCGCCGGCCAGATGCGCGAGATGATGAACGCTGTTGTGGAGCGGGGTACGGGAACCAACGCGCGGATCGACGGCGTCGAAGTCGGCGGCAAGACGGGTACGGCGGAAAACGGCAACGCCCCCGATCACGGGTGGTTCATCGGCTACGCGCGGCAGAACGGTCAACCGGTGGTCGCGGTGGCCGTGCTGCTGCAGAACGCGGGCAGCGGAGGCAGCGCGGAGGCGGCGCAGATCGCGGGTCAGGTCATGCGGGCGGCGATCGCGGCCAGGAGTAACAAGTGACGCTATCGATGAGGAACGCGAGCCGACGTCCGAGCGAGCGCCAGCGAGCGAGGCGGAGCGAGCAATTGAGGTTCAGATGATCGGCCCGGGAACGGTACTGGGCGGGCGCTTCCGGCTTGTGGAGCGCATCGCCAGCGGCGGCATGGGCGACGTATGGCGGTGCGTCGACGAGGTGCTCGGTCGGACGGTCGCGGTGAAGATCCTGCTGCCCGCGCTGTTGGAGGAGCCCGGCTTCTCCGAACGGTTCCGGGGCGAGGCGCTGACCATGGCGACCATCAACCACCCGAGCGTCGTGGACATCTACGACTACGGCAGCGACCCGTCGGCCGGGGCATACCTGGTGATGGAGTACGTCGAGGGTGACGCGCTGTCGCGCACGCTGGGCCGGGTCAGCCGGCTCACGCCGGCCCGGACGATGGCGCTGGTGGCCCAGGCCGCCGACGCCCTGCAGGCCGCGCACGAGAAGGGCGTCGTCCACCGGGACGTGAAGCCGGGTAACCTGCTCGTCCGTCCGAACGGGACACTCGTGCTCACCGACTTCGGCATCGCCCGGTCGGCCGGAGCCGCCGCGCTGACCGCCGCCGGCTCGGTGCTGGGCACCGCGATGTACATCTCGCCTGAGCAGGCGATGGGCGAGCAGGCGTCGCCGCTGTCGGACGTCTACGCCCTCGGCGTGGTCGCCTACCAGTGCCTGGCCGGGCGGCGCCCGTTCGAGGGCGAGAACCCGCTCGAGATCGCCATGCGCCACGTCCGCGAGGCCGCGCCGCCGCTGCCGCCGGACATCCCGCCCAACGTACGGGCGATCGTGGAACGCGCGATGGCCAAGGATCCGAAGGCCCGCTGGCCCACGGCGGCCGCCTTCGCGGCGGTGGCCCGGCGAGCCGCCGGCGAGCTGGCCGCGGCCGGCCCGCGCCCCGGTGGCGTGCCGGCGACCCACCTCGCGCCCGGTCAGGCCCGCGGCGGCGCCGTCGGCCCGCCGACGCCCACCCCGACGTCCCCCGGTGTGGCACCGGGCACGCAGCTGCCCGTCGGCACCCGGACGGCGACCAGCCCGGGCTATCCACGCTCCGGACCCGTGCCCGGGTACGTACAGACGGCGGCCGGCCAGCCGGGACCGCGCACGCTCAGCACCGGGCTCGTCGTCGCGATCATCGTGGCGGTGGTCCTCGTGGCGGTCTGTGTCGGCGCGGCCATCGCGATCTGGCAACAGGCGCAGCAACAGAGCATGGGGCCGATACCAGCGGACTGGATCGGCGTCAGCACGACAGTGAAGGGCGACGGACAATGACGCAGGCCCGCCTCCTCGGGGGGAGGTACCAGGTCGGCGAGCTGCTCGGGTACGGCGGCATGGCGGAGGTGCATCGCGGCCGCGACCTTCGGCTCGGCCGCGATGTCGCGATCAAAATGCTCCGGACCGATCTAGCCCGGGATGACACGTTCCAGCTCCGGTTCCGGCGGGAGGCGCAGAACGCGGCCTCGCTGAACCATCCCGCGATCGTCGCGGTCTACGACACCGGCGAGGAGCGGGGCTCGGCCGGCGAGACGCTGCCGTACATCGTGATGGAGTTCGTCAACGGCCGTACCCTCAAGGAGGTCCTGGCCGCCGAGGGTCGGCTGATGCCACGCCGCGCGCTGGAGATCACGGCCGAGATCTCCGCGGCGCTGGAGTTCAGCCACCGGCACGGCATCATCCACCGCGACATCAAGCCGGGCAACGTCATGATGACGCAGAACGGCCAGGTCAAGGTGATGGACTTCGGCATCGCCCGGGCCCTGGCCAGCGGTGCGTCCACGATGACCCAGACGTCCGCGGTCATCGGCACCGCGCAGTACCTCTCGCCCGAGCAGGCCCGCGGCGAGGCGGTCGACGCCCGCTCCGATGTCTACGCGACCGGCTGTGTGCTATACGAGCTGCTCTGCGGCCAACCGCCGTTCGTCGGCGACAGCCCGGTCAGTGTGGCCTACCAGCACGTCCGGGAGGACCCCAAGGCGCCGAGCCACATCAACCGCGACGTGCCACCCCCGGTGGACGCGATCGTGCTCAAGGCGCTGGCCAAGAACCCCCTCAACCGGTACCAGAGCGCGGCGGAGATGCGGGCCGACGTGCTGCGGGCCGCCGCGGGGCGACCGGTGTACGCCGAGCCGGTGCTGCCGGCGGAGATGGCCGCGGCCACCCAGCTCGTCCGGCCCGGCCCCGCCGGTCCGCGCACCGGCGTGCAGGCCCGCGTCGGCGACCGCCGCCGGCGGCGCACGTCGGGGTGGGCCATCGCCGCCCTCACCGCGCTGGCCGTGCTGGCGGTGGTGGCGCTGGTCGCCGGACTGATCGTGTCGCAGCAGCCCAAGACGACCACGGTGCCGGAGTTGCGGAACAAGACGGGCACGGAGGCGGAGGCCGCCCTGCGCACGGCTCAGCTGAAGGGCCAACCCAAGTCGCAGCCCGGTACCGACTGCCCGAAGGGCAAGGTCATCTCCCAGGACACTCCATCGGGCCAGCGCGTCGAGGTCGACAGCACGGTCGCCTACACCATCTGCGTCGGCCCCGGCCAGGTGACCGTGCCGCCGCTGGTCGGCCTGACGAAGGGGAACGCCGAGTCGCAGCTCACCGCGCTCAAGCTCACGCCGAAGTTCGACTCGGTCGACAGCGACAAGCCGAAGGACACGGTCGTCGAGACGAGCCCGGCCGCCGGCGCACCGGTGAACGAGGGCTCCGAGGTCCTCGTGAAGATCTCGAAGGGCAACTGGAGGCTCGTCCCGGACGTCAAGTCGCAGGGCTACACGAAGAACGAGGCCCAAGCGGTGCTGCGCAACGCCGGCTTCAACAACATCGAGGTCGTTCTGGTCAAGACCAACAACCCGGATGAGAACGGCATCGTGCTCAACCAGGCGCCCGACCCGCAGACCCCGAGGGATCCCAAGGCGAAGGTCCAGATCTTCGTCGGCGACTACGACGCGCCGCCGGCGACCACCACGCCTCCGCCCTCGTCCCCACCCGCCGGCTGACTCCACCCCACGAACCCGCCGATCATGAGGTTAACGTCATGATCGGCGCGGTTTCGTGATGCTAGGTCCATGATCGAGCGGATCTCGGGAGGCTGGTTCGGGCCGGCTCTGGATGTGGGCGGCACCGGGGTGTGGCTCGCCCGGTTGGGCGGCCCAGCCACGCGTCGCCGTCATGATCGCCGTCCAGACCGCCGAACCTGGCGCTGACGCCAGGATGATCGCGATCCTGAGGACAATCGTGGAGCCCAACTGCACGTTTGTCCTGAGGATCGCGATCTCGCATGCCTGTGCGCGCGGGCTGGATCGCGTGGCGGTCAGGCGAAGGCGGCGACCCGTCGAGCCTCGACCTCGGCGGCGAGCTCCGGCGCCCGGTCGCGGGCGTCCGGGTAGCCGCACACCGCGAGCCAGTTGGCCAGCATGAGGTGTCCGCCCTGGGTCAGCACCGACTCGGGATGGAACTGCACGCCCTCCAGCGGCAGCGTCCGGTGCCGCATGGCCATGACGAGACCCGAGTCCACGGTGCGGCCGGTGACCTCGATCTCGTCGGGGAGGGTCGACTCGACGACGGTCAGGGAGTGGTACCGCGTACCGGTGAACGGGTCGGGCAGCCCGGCCAGCACGCCCTCGCCGGAGTGCGTGACCGTGGACGTCTTGCCGTGGAGCAGTTCGGGCGCGCGGGCCACGACGGCGCCGAACGCCTCGCCGATGCCCTGATGGCCCAGGCAGACGCCGAAGATGGGGATCCGGCCGGCGTACTTCTTGATCAGCTCAAGCATGATGCCGGCGCGGTCGGGCGTACCCGGCCCGGGAGACAGCAACACGCCCGCCGGACGCAGCCGGCCGACCTCCGCGACACCGATCTCGTCGTTGCGCCGGACCTCGCACTCCACGCCGAGCTGACCGAGGTACTGGACGAGGTTGTAGACGAACGAGTCGTAGTTGTCGATCACCAGTACCCGCATGGCCCCTCATTCATGGCTGGCCGACCTGGACGTCGTCGAACGGGAGGATCGGTTCGACCGTCGGGAATACCCAGTACCACAAAAGGGCCACGACCGCCGCGATGAGTATCACAGAGCCGACGATCTTCCCCGGCCGGCCGAACGGCAGATGCCGCCATATCCAGGCGTACACGGCGTCAGCCTCCTCTCAGCTCGGGTGGCGGTCCGGTGGCCCGCGGCTCGCGACGTTCCATCTTCGCGTGGACGACGAGGCGCTCGTAGTTGTCCCACTTCGGATTGCAGGTGGTGATGGTCAGCATCGCCTCGCTCGGCGTCGCCCCCGGGTCGCCCGGGACCGGGGCCACGACCTCCACCGCGGTCGGCTTGACGATCTTCCTGGCGGTCACCCGGTAGACGTAGTACGTCGTCTTGGTCTCCACGACGATCGGGTCGCCCACCTGCATGCGGTCCAGGTCCCAGAACATGGCCGGGCTGCGGTGCCCGGCGACCGAGAAGTTGCCGACCTGACCCGGTCCGGCGGACTTCGGATAATGGCCGGGCGCGAACTTGAGGTCCTTCTCGCCGACGCCCTCGACGACCACCCACTGGTTGTGCAGCCGCGGGATGTGCAGCCGGGCGATCGCCCAACCCGGCGGTGGCGCCTGCGGCGGCTGCTCGCCCGTGCCCGGCGTCACGGTGGGATCGGCCGGCTGCCCCCACTCCTCGTTGAGCTGCGCGTCCAGGTCCCGCTGGTGGTCGGCGATGATGGCCGCCTTGCCCCAGATCTCGTACGCGGCGAACAGCAGCAGCACGAGGCCGAAGGTGATCATTATTTCGCCGAGCGTGGTGGCCGAGACCCGCAGGGACTTCTCGCTGGGCCAGCGCAGCCCACTCCTGCGCGCCGGCCGCCGGGCGGGTGGGGCCGCCTCGTCGGGCGGCGCCGGCGGGACGGTCCGCGAGATGAGCGCGGTCTGCTCGCCGTTGGGGGGATCGACGACCTTCGGGATGAGGGCGGTTCCCGGACTGCCGTACACGTTTCCCGGTTTGGTGTCCTGGGGCGGCGCCGGCGTCTCCCGCGGCGGCGCCGGCGGTCGCCCGTACACGTTGCCCGGTTGCGCTCGCTCCGCTGGCGCGGGCCCCGTGGCGGCGGCCCCGGGCGCGGGCCCGGTGGCGGCGGCCCCGGGCGCGGCCGAGCGTACGGAGGCCCCACTGGTGCGGCGGACGAACGGCGACGGCGTGCCATAGACGTTGCCTGACGGCGCTCGCTCCGCCCGCGCCGCCCGCGGGGCCGGGCCGGTCACGCCGGCCTCTTCGTCGTCGGTCTCGTCGGTCCAGGCGAGGCCGCCCGTGCCGCGCCGGGCGGTGGTGCGCCGGACGGGCGGCGACGTCGGCCCGGCGACCGGCGGTACCGGGGTAGCGATGGGCGGCGAGGTCGGTATGCCGGGCGGGTCCGGCGGCGGTCGCCCGTACAGCGCGGCCGACTGTGTCTCGTTCGCCCGCTCGGGCCCTTCGTCAGTGCCCGCCGGCTCGGCGGCCTCGCCCTTCCGCTTACCGGACTCGGGCTTCGCGCTCGGGCTTCCGTAAAGAGTCATATGTCTACCCGAGCGCCACGGCGTGGTCGAGCGTCACCGATCCGGCGTAGGCCGGCGCGACGACGTCGATGTGCTGGGCGACGGTATACCCCAGGCCGAAGACCTCGGCGGCGTCGCGGAAGGCCCCCACGCCGGCGTCGGCGTCAAGCGCGGCCCGCATCCGGTCCGGATCGCCTATGGCCTTGATCTCGAAGGGTGGCGAGAACACCCGCCCGTGCAGGAGCAGGGTGTTGCCGACGCAACGTACGGCACTGGTTGAGATGACACGGATACCCATGATCACCATGGCCTCGGCGCCGCCGGTCCACAGCGCGTTCACGACCGACTGTACGTCCTGCTGGTGCACGACGACATCGTCCGGCCGGGCGCCCGCCGGCAGGGCCCCGCCGGGTCGGCGCGGGGCGTCGTCGAGCCGTACCGCCAGGCCAGGGCCGTGCACGGCGGTGAACCCGGCGTCGGGACGGGCTCGGGTGGCCCGGCCGGCCTGCTCGGCGATCTGGCCGTCGGAGCCGGCCCGGCGCGCGGTGGTCTGGTCGATCTGGGCCCGCAGCGCGGCGGCGATCGACTCGGCCTGCTCGACCCGTACCCGGCCCTCGCCGATGAGCTTGGCCAGCTCCGGACGCCGGTCGTCGCGCAGGTTGGTACCGGCCGCGGTGCGGGCCGAGGTGGTGAACAACAGGCCGGCCAGGGCGGCGATGGCCGGGACGAGCACGGACCAGCGACGCCGACGACCGGGGCGGGGAGCGAGCACGGCGCCCGCCCGCCGCACGACCTCGCGCCACGAGGTTCCCCGACCTGGCGTGTAATCCGCCATGCCCCCTCCTGCGGCCACGGGCGAGCGTTGACTACGCTGGCAGACAACCACTATATGAGTCCGCCGCGTCGTCATTTCGGCGAGCATGTGAGCCGGAGATCAAGCACCGTCGGCCAGCTTGCGAGCCGAAGATCAAGCACATCCCCTCTCAGGAGAGCGCCGTGCCGAAGTCATCCGTCCGAAAGAAGAAGGTCTACACGCCGCCGGCGGACCTGCGGCCCCAGACCGCGGCGGCCAGGAAGCCCAGCCCGACGTGGATACCGGCGACCGCGGTCGGCCTGATCATCTTCGCGATCCTCTACCTGGTCACGTACTACCTGACGGGCCAGTGGTTCGATCTCGGCGATTCGTTCGCGTTCCTTGCCGAACTGACGTACTGGAACCTCGTGATCGGCTTCAGTGCCATGATCGCGGCGCTGATCCTCCTCTCGAAGTGGCGCTAGCGGCGTCCGGGCGGTATGTCCCTTCAGCACTATCCACACCATGTGGATATCTGGTGGGGATAACTACATCGGTGTCATCCCGCCGACAAACCCTTGACGTGGGGCCCTCGCCGGAGCGTGCCTGATGGGGACCGCCCAGGTCGTCGCCACGACGGTGGCCGCGGCGATCACGGCCGTCGCGGCGGTGCTGTTCGTCCGCGCCGTGTGGCGCATCGTCCGGGTGATCCGCCTGGGCCGGCCGGACCCCGACCGCTTCGGCCGGGCGGCCGAGCGGACGCGGACGATGATCATCGAGACCCTCGGCCACACCCGGATGCTGAAGTGGACCTGGGTCGGCGCCGCCCACTGGTTCGTGATGGTGGCGTTCGTGCTGCTGTCGCTGCTGGTGCTGGAGGCGTACTTCGAGGTGGCCAGCCCCTCGGGCGAGTTGCCTCTCATCGGCGGATGGGGCGCGTTCGGGCTGGGTACCGAGCTGCTCAGCGTGGCCGGGATCCTCGCGATCGGGTACCTGATCGGGGTCCGCCTGGCCAACCGCCCCAACCGCCGCGCCGAGCTGCGGTCGCGCTTCACCGGCTCGACCATGTGGCAGGGCTACTTCGTCGAGTGGATCGTCCTGATCGTGCTCGTCCTCGGCCTGAGCATCCGCGGCTTCAAGGCGGCCGGCCACGAGCTGGCCTGGCCGGTCTGGGCGGCGCCGGTGAGCCACGCGCTCGGCGGGATCCTGCCGGCCAGCGACGCGGCCGTGTCGCTGATCGCGGCCGGCAAGGTCACGGTGTCCATGGTCTGGGTGATCGTGATCTCGCTGAACCTGACCATGGGTGTGGCCTGGCACCGGTTCGCCGCGTTTCCGAACATCTACTTCAAGCGGACGGCCAGCACCCGTCCGGCCCTCGGTCCGCTGCGCCCGATGATGAGCGACGGAGCGCCGCTGGACTTCGAGAAGGCCGACCCCGAGACCGACCAGTTCGGCGTCGCCCAGGTGGAACAGTTCACCTGGAAGGGGCTGCTCGACTTCTCCACGTGCACGGAGTGCGGTCGCTGCCAGGCGCAGTGTCCGGCCTGGCACACCGGCAAGCCCCTGTCCCCCAAGCTCGTCGTGTTGTCACTCCGGGATCACGCGTACGCCAAGGCGCCGTACCTGTTGGCCGGCGACAAGCCGGACGCGGCGCCGCCGGCGGCGGCCGCCGAGGCGCAGCGGCCCCTGGTCGGCGGGGCCGACGCGGGTGGGGTCATCGAGCCGGACGCGCTGTGGGCCTGCACCACCTGTGGCGCCTGCGTCGAGCAGTGCCCGGTCGACATCGAACACGTGGACCACATCGTGGACATGCGGCGCTACCAGGTGCTCATCGAGTCCAACTTCCCGCCCGAGGCGGGCGTCATGCTCCGCAACCTGGAGAGCAAGGGCAACCCGTGGGGCGCGCCGCCCAACACCCGCGACGACTGGACCAGGTCGCTGGACTTTCCGGTACCTCGGCTCAGCGATGGTGACGACGCTGATTTCGAGTACCTGTTGTGGGTCGGGTGCGCCGGGGCGTTCGACGACCGGGCCAAGAAGACGAGCCGGGCCGTGGCGACGCTGCTGCACCAGGCCGCGGTACGGTTCGCGATCCTCGGCGAGGGCGCGACCTGTACGGGGGATCCGGCCCGCCGGCTCGGCAACGAGTTCGTCTTCCAGATGATGGCCACGCAGAACGTGGAGGCGCTGGACGCGGCCCTGTCCGATCGGGCCGAGGACGAGCGGCGCATCGTCGCCACGTGTCCACATTGCTTCAACACGCTGGCCAACGAGTACCCCGATCTCGGCGGCCGGTACCGGGTGGTCCACCACACGCAACTGCTGGCCGATCTGGTGGCCGCCGGCCGGTTGACGCCGGTGCGACCGGTCGACGGGTCGGTCACCTACCACGATCCGTGCTACCTCGGTCGGCACAACCGGGTCTTCGCCCCGCCCCGCGAGCTGCTCGGGGCGGTCTCCGAGATGACGGAGATGCCCCGGTCGGCGGAGCGTTCGTTCTGCTGTGGAGCGGGCGGGGCTCGCATGTGGATGGAGGAGCGCATCGGCCGGCGCATCAACACCGAACGGGTCGACGAGGCGCTCGCGACCGGTGCCGGTACGGTGGCCGCCGCCTGCCCGTTCTGCCTCACGATGCTCGGCGACGGTGTCACCTCGGCCGGCGCCGAGGTCAACGTCGTCGACGTCGCCACCGTGCTCCTCGGCGCCGTCCGCCCCTGAACGCGCCGCGCCGCGCCGGGCGATCTTCAGTCAGGGGTCAGCGGCTGGTGAGGGACATGACGCCGAGCAGAAGGGCGATCATGATGAGGGCGAAGAGGACGACGGTGCCGGCGGCCTTGCGGGCGTCGGCGAGGGCCGTCTTGCGGTAGTTCTGGTACGTGGTCTTGCCGGAGACCTGGTTGCGGTAGCTGCGCCGGGCCCGCTCGGTGTTCCGGCCGAGGAGGACGCCCGCGAAGATTCCGACCGCCAAGATGCCGATCATGAACTCCCGCATGTCCACCTCCCCATGGGACAACGTGCCATGATCGAGCATTCCGTTATGTTCTCCACCTTTCAAGACCTAAAGGGGACGGACGCGGTGATCGAGCCGGTCGATGGATGTCGAGGTCATCGAACGGGTAGCGGCCCGGCGTGGAACAATTCGGGAGCGAGGTGAGGGCCGGCTGTTAGCGACGCTTCTGCCACTGTTCGCGTTCGTGCTGCTCACGGCCGGCAACGCGTTCTTCGTCGCGGCCGAGTTCTCGCTGGTGACGGTGGACCGGGCGGCCGTCGACCGGGCCGCCGACGAGGGCGACAGCACGGCCCGGACCGTGCGCGACGCCCTGCGGCACCTCTCGTTCCAACTGTCGGGCGCCCAGCTGGGGATCACGATCACGGCGCTGCTGACCGGGTACATCGCCGAGCCCGCCCTGGCCCGCCTGTTCTCGCCGATCCTCGGTCCGTTCGGCAGCGCGCGGGAGGGCGTCGGGCACGCGCTCGCCCTCGGCCTGGCCACGCTGCTGTCGATGCTCTTCGGCGAGCTGGTGCCGAAGAACGTGGCCATCGCGCGCCCGATGCCCACCGCCCGGCTCACGGCCGGGCCGCAGCGGGCCTTTTCGCGGAGCCTGGGCTGGCTTATCCGCGCACTCAACGGGACGGCGAACTGGATCGTCCGCCGCCTCGGCGTGGAGCCGCAGGAGGAGCTGGCCAGCGCCCGCTCGCCCGAGGAGCTCGGGCTGCTGGCCGCGTACTCGGCGAAGGCGGGCACGCTGCCGGCGGAGACGGCGCTGCTGCTGCGGCGCACCATCCGCTTCGGTGACAAGCGGGCGGCCGAGGCGATGACGCCGCGGGTCGATGTGATCGGCGTCCACGCCTCGGACTCGGTGCAGAGCGTGATCGATCTGGTCAAACAGAGCGGCAAGAGCCGCTTCCCGGTGTACGAGCAGACGCTCGATCAGGTCGTCGGCGTCATCACTCTCATCGATGTGCTCGCCGTGCCGCCGCCCCGGCGCGGCGTCACGGCGGTTCGGGCCGTGGCCCGCGAACCGGTCCTGGTGCCGGAGTCGCTCGACCTCGACGGCGTCCTGGTCACCATGCAGGGCGCCGGGGCCGACCTCGCCATCGTGGCCGACGAGTACGGCGGCACCGACGGTGTGGTCACCATCGAGGACCTGGTCGAGGAACTCGTGGGCGAGATCGCCGACGAGCACGACCCCGTCGACCTGGCCGGCGGGGGCGCGGTGACGGCGCCCACCGGGGTACGCACGTGGCTGGTCGACGGTCGGCTGCGGGAGGACGAGCTCGATGAGGTGACGGGCTTCCGCCTGCCGGAGGGGCCCTACGAGACGCTGGCCGGGTTCCTGCTGGCCAAGCTGGGCCACATTCCGGTACCGGGCGAGACCCTCGATCACGGCGACTGGGAGTTCACGGTCATCGAGGTGGACCGCCGGCGCATCGTGCAGGTCCGCGTGGTCGCCCCGCCGCCCGAGGACGACCAGTGACCCAGCTCGCGGTGACGGTCCTCCTGTTGCTGGGCAACGCGTTCTTCGTCGGCGGCGAGTTCGCGCTGATCGCGTCGCGCCGCACGATGGTCGAGCCGCTGGCCGCGACGAGCCGGCGGGCCCGGGCCGCCCTCTCGGCCATGAACCAGATTCCGCTGATGATCGCTGGAGCCCAGCTCGGCATCACGATTTGCTCGCTGGGCCTGGGCGCGATCGCCGAACCGGCGCTGGCCCACCTGCTCGAGCGACCATTCGCCGCCGTCGGGCTGCCGCCGTCCGCGGTGCATCCCACCGCGTTCGTACTGGCGCTCGGCATCGTGGTCTATCTGCACACGGTGGTCGGCGAGATGGTGCCGAAGAACCTCACCCTCGCCGGACCGGAACGCTCGGTGCTATGGCTCGGGCCGCCGATGCTCGCGTTCTGCATAGCCACCAAGCCGATCCTGAATGCGATGCGGTGGGCGTCCAAACAGATCCTGCGGATCTGGGGGATCGAGGCGGCCGACGCGGTGAAGACCGTCTACACCGCGCAGGAGCTCGCCAACCTGGTGACCCAGGCCCGAATGGAGGGCCTGCTGGACCCCGAGGAGCACGCCCGCATCACCGGTGCTCTGGCGCTGCAGACCAAGACGGTCGGTGAGGCGATGCGCCCGTGGGCCGACGTGACGGCGGTGACGGACGACGTCTCGCCGGCCTCGGTCGAGGTGCTGGCCGCCCGCACGGGTCGGTCGAGGTTCCCGGTCGTGCATCAGCGCACCCGCCGGGTCATCGGTTTCGTGCACGTGAAGGACACGCTGGGCATCGAGGGTCCGGCCCGGCTGCGGCCCGTCCCGACGGGGCTGGTGCGCCCGCTCGGCGTGGTCACCCCCGACCGGACGCTGGCCGACCTGCTGCTGGCCATGCGGCGGGAGAGCCGGCACATCGTGCTGGTCAGCGACGGCCGCACTCCGCTCGGTGTGCTGACCCTGCATGACGTGCTGGGCATCATCCAGCCCCTGCCCGCGTAGACGGCCTGCCTTGCGGCCCGATCGGACCGCTTCTAGGGTGATGGATCGTATGCCATGGCTGGCCCGCCGTCGTCTGGCGCCGCGCAGCGACCCAGCCATGGCGCCTCCCTGAAGGAGCTGGTCGGCCGTGGACCCAGCCCGAGAGCGAACGACGTTGCGCGGTGTGGTCGTGAGCGCGCTCACCGTGGTGCTGCTGGTCGCACTGGCCGGCAACGCGGCGTACGCGGATCCCTCCATCAGCGAGATCGAGCGCCGGATCGGCGTGATCTGGCGGGAGGCCGAGCCACTCATCGAGAAGTTCAACAAGGTCCACGAGAAGTACCTGCGGAACAAGGCGAAGCAGGCCGAGCTGATGAAGGTGGTCGAGCCCCTGCGACGGCAGGTCGATCTGGCCCGGCTGCGGACCGGAGCCATCGCCGCCCAGATCTACAAGGGCGGCAACGCCAGCGCCCTCAACGCGATCCTGGCCAGCGGCTCCCCGAACGACCTGGCCGACCAGCTCACGTTCCTGGAGTACACGGCCCGCGCCCAGCAACGCCAGATCGCCGGCGTGACCGACATGATGCGCGAATACGACGAGAAGCGCGCGCCGGTCGACGCGGTGGTCACCGAGCTGGCCGCGCAGGACGCCGAGCTGGCCAAGCAGCGCAAGGTCATCGAGGGGAAACTGTCCGAATTGGAGAAGCTGCGCCAGGCGGCGTACGGCACGACCACCGGCACGGGCGCCTATCGGCCGTGGGCCTGCCCGGCGCCGGACGAGTACCTGCCGACCAAGGGCTGGAAGGCGGCCGTCTTCGCGTGCAAGCAGGCCGGCCTGGCCTACGCGTACGGCTCCGCCGGGCCCCGGTCCTACGACTGTTCCGGGCTGACCATGGTGTCGTGGCAGCAGGCCGGCGTGTACCTTCCGCACAACGCCGAGGACCAGCGGTACGCGGTGCCGTCGGTCAAGCGCGTCGACCTGCGGCCCGGCGACCTCGTCTTCTACTACGGCGACCTGCATCACGTCGGGATCTACGTCGGCGACGGCAAGGTGATGCACGCGCCGATGTCGACCGACAAGGTACGGATGAGGGTGCTGGACGACGTCGGACCGGTGCACAGCTACGGGCGACCGGGCTGACGGGAGCGTTCGAATTCAGTGCGCCGGCGCCTCGGCGGACTGGTGTGACCAGACGCGCAGGATGTCCCGTACCGAGATGATGCCCAGCACCTCGTCGCCGTCCAGCACGACCAGGTGGCGGAACCCTCCCCGAACCATGGCCGCGGCCGCCTCCTGCAGGGTCCATTCGGGGCCGGCGTAGACCACGTCCCAGGTGATGTGGGCGGCCGTACGCTCGACGTCCACGTCCAGCCCACCACCGACGGCGTTGAGCACGTCCCGCTCGGTGATGATGCCGATTCCCTCGCCGTCGGGATCGACGACGACGGCCGAGCCGACCCGGCGGGCGGACATGAGCTGGGCCGTCTGGCGAAGCGTGTGCTCCGGGCCGACGATCAGCACCGCCTTGCTCATCGCGTCTCGCAGGTGCATGGTCGGCCTCTCGTTCGTGCCAGCAACGCCACGGTAGGGTCATCCTCGCCGCGAGTGACGACATGTTCAAGACTTCTATCCGTGTCCGCCCGGTGTGTCGTGTTCCTTCGACGACTCTGGCTCGCCGGCGCCCGCTGTTCACCGTCGCGCCTCCCTCGCGTTCACCCCATGGTTATGCTTCCTTCCCGAGCGGAGAGGACGTCAGGGTGATCGGACTGGTGCTGGCCGCGGGTGCGGGCAGCCGGCTGCGCCCGTACACGGACTCGCTGCCCAAGACGCTGGTGCCGGTGGACGGCGAGATCACGATCCTGGACATCGCGCTGCGCAACCTGGCCGCCGTCGGGCTCACCGAGGTGGCCGTGGTCGTGGGCCACGCGGCCGATGAGGTGGTGCGCCGCCAACCGGGCCTGGAGGCGGCCCACGGAGTACGGCTGGACCTGGTCCACAACGACCGGCCGCAGTGGAACAACGCCTACTCGCTCTGGCTGGCCCGCGACCACTTCGCCGGCGGTGCGCTGCTGGTCAACGGCGACACGGTCCACCCCGTCAGCGTGGAGAAGACGCTGCTGGCCGCGCGCGGACCGGGGGTGCTGCTCGCGGTCGACGACCTGAAATCCCTGGCCGAGGAGGAGATGAAGGTCGTGCTCGGCGGCGACGGTCGGGTGCGGCGGATCAACAAGGCGCTCGACCCGGCGACCGCCTTCGGGGAGTACATCGGCGCTACGCTGATCGAGCCGTACGCCGCGCCCGGGCTGACCGCGGCGCTGGAGACCACGTGGCGTCGGGACCCGGGACTCTACTACGAGGACGGGTATCAGGAGCTGGCCGATTCCGCCGGCGACGTGCGGGTGGCCACCATCGGCCGGGTCGACTGGGTGGAGGTCGACAACCACGCCGATCTCGCCCGCGCGAGGGAGATCGCGTGCCTCTGCTAGCCCGTACCATCGTCACGCCACTGTCCATCGAGGTGCGCCGGGGGGCAGTGGCCGCGCTCAGCGAGATCCTGGCCGACCGGCACATCTCGGCCGGCGGCGACGTCGCGGTCGTCGTCGGGCCCGGGCAGGGCGAGCGTGTCGTGGAGATGGTCCGCCCCGGCCTCCGCCGGGCCGACGTGTTCACGGTCAGCGGCGGCACGCTGGACGCGGCGCTGGACCTGGCCGCGAAGCTGCGGCACGGCTCCTACGACGCGGTGGTCGGCATCGGGGGCGGCAAGACGATCGACACCGCCAAGTACGCCGCGTCCCGGTACGCGGTTCCGATGGTGACGGTGGCCACGAGCCTGGCCAACGACGGCATCGCCTCGCCGGTCGCGTCGCTGGACCATGAGGGCGTGCGCGGCTCCTACGGCGCGCACATCCCGATCGCGGTCGTCGTCGACCTGGACTTCGTCGAGAACGGCCCGGACCGCCAGGTGCAGGCCGGCATCGGCGACGCCCTGAGCAACCTCAACGCGGTCGCCGACTGGGAGCTGGCCCACCGGGTACGGGGCGAGCCGGTCGACGGGCTGGCGGTGGCGATGGCCAGATCGAGCGCCGAGGCGCTGGTCAACCATCCGGGCACGATCTGCGACGACGGCTTCCTCACCACGCTGGCCGAGGCGCTCATCATGGGCGGGCTGTCCATGGCGGTGTGTGGCTCGAGCCGGCCGGCCAGCGGCGGCTGCCACGAGATCTCCCACGCCCTCGATCTGCTGCACCCCGGGCTCGCCTCGCACGGCGAGCAGGTCGGCCTCGGCGCCATCTTCTGCACGTTCCTGCGGGGCGACCGGCCGCGGTTCGACCAGCTCCGCGCCGCCCTGGGCCGGCACGGGCTGGCCCGGGTACCGGCCGACCTCGGACTGTCCGACGAGGACTTCGCGGTCGCGGTTGGCCGGGCGCCGTCCACCCGGCCGGACCGCTACACGATTCTCGAGCACCTCGACCTGTCGCCGGCCGAGATCCGCGCCCGGCTGGCCGACTTCAACGATGCGGTCGGTGATTGACCCGATGCCCGCCGTGACCGAGCCCCGCCTGGGCGACTTCCTCGCCGTCAACCGGGGCGGCGGCCTGTTCAGCGAGGCGGTGAGCCAGCGTTTCGGCGCCGCCATCGCGCTGTCCGCGGCCCGGATGGGGCTGAGCCCGAGCGCGCTCACCCTGGCCAACCTGGTCCTCGGCGTGGCCGCCTCGGTCGGCGTCGTGGCCCTCGCGCCCGCCATGGCCCGCGGCGCCGTCCCCGCCTGGGCCGTCGGCCTGGCCGCGCTGGTCGCCTGGCAGGTCGCGTACGCCCTCGACTGCGCGGACGGCCAGTTGGCCCGGGTGACCGGCCGCTCCAGCGCCGCCGGGGCCCGGCTGGACATACTCTGCGACGTGGCGGCCCAGATCGGGCTCGTCTCGGCCGTCGCCTCGGTGGCCTTCGCCTACCGGCCCGACACGCCGGTGTGGCTCGCGACCGCCTTCGCCGGCACCTGGATGGTGAACCTCGTCACCTCGGTCATGCAGTGGGGACCGCACGCGGCGAGCATGGTGCCTTCGCGATCGCCCGCGGTCCGGGTCGTGAAGCTGGTCCGCGACCCCGGCGTCATCTTCCTGGCCGCCGGCCTGGTGCTGGCCGTCGTACCACAGTGGACAGTGGTGGGCCTGTGGGCCTTCACCGCCGTGAACGGTGGCTTCCTGCTCGCCAGCATCGCCTTCTCCGCGGCCAGGTCCTCCCGCCCCGCCTAGCCTCAGTTCCGAGTGCCGATCATGGACCTGGGTCCATGATCGGCGCGATTTGACGTCCCTAACCTCATGATCGCGGTGATGTTTCTGTGGGCGCGTCGACCGGCCGTCGCGTCAGGGGCGACGCAGGGAGGCGTAGAGGTCGAGGAGGCGACCGGTGACCACGTCGGGGTGGAACGTCGTGAGGTACCGCTCCCGCGCGACGGGCGAGAGGCGGGCCGCGTCGGCGCGGGCGGCCGGCAGGGCGGCGGCCAGGGCGGCGACCGTGGGCTCCACGACCGAGCCGGCGGGCCCGACGAGATACGGGATACCGCCCAACGCCGTACCCAGCACGGGGCGGCCGTGGGCGAGGGCCTCGATGATCACCGTCGGGAGCACGTCGTGCCAGGTCGACGGGGCCAGCACGACCGACGCGTCGCGCATCGCGGCCCGTACGCCGTCGCGGTCCAGGGTTCCGAGGTAGACCACATCGGACCGGGCCGAAGCGGCCGCCTCGACCTCGCCCCGCAACGGGCCGTCGCCGGCGACGCGAAGCACCCCGACCGCACCGACGGGATGGCGGCTCCAGGCCGCGAGCATGAGACGTACGCCCTTCTCCTCGACGAGCCGGCCGAGGAGGAGAAAGCCGTCACCGACGGGAGAAGCGGGTCCCGGGTCCGGTGCGGAGTTGGGGCGGACCACGATGCGCTCGGCCGGCACCCCGTACTCGCGCAGGTGCCCGGCGATCGCGTCGGTCAGCGCGACGAAGCGGTCCACGGAGCGCCAGGTGCCCCGGTGCGCGGCCAGCGTCGTGGCCATCACCAGGCTCTGGGCCCGCGATCCGCGGTAGCAGGCGTGCACCACGCCCGGCAGTCCGAGGCGCCGGCCCCGGCAGTCGGTGCAGATATGGCCGTCGCGGAAGTACACGCCGTTGACGCACACCTGCCGGTAGTTGTGGACCGTGTGCACCACCGGCACCCCGACCGCGTGCGCGGTCCGCACCACCCAGGGTGACAACAACGGGTACGGGTTGTGCAGGTGCAGCAGATCGGGTCGCTCGTCGCGCAGCAGTTGACGCAGTTCGCGGACGGCCCGCGACGCGTACAGCGGGGAAACCGGCAGCAGGGCCTTCTGCGCGGCCGAAAGGTCGGCGATCTCGTCGGACGAGCGGAGGAACGGCACCACGTGGACCCCGGCCGCCCGCAGGTTGGCGATGTCGGCGTCGACGATGGTGTTCTCTCCCGACGGCTGGCCCGATGCGTACCGGTTGTGCGCGACGACGACCTTGAGTGCCACGCCGCGAACGGTACCGTGGCAGGGTGCCCGAACTGCCGGAAGTGGAGGCGCTCGCCGCGGATCTGCGCGAGCGCGTCGTCGGCCGGCGCATCCAACGGGTCGATGTGGCGGCCATCAGCGCGCTCAAGACGTTCGACCCGCCACCGACCGCGCTGAACGGCCAGGAGGTCACCGCGACCGGGCGGCACGGCAAGTTCCTGGACCTGACCATCGGTGGCGACGTGCACCTGGTGGTCCACCTGGCCCGGGCCGGCTGGCTGCACTACCGGGACGCGCTGCCGGCCTCGCCGCTCAAGCCGGGCAAGGGTCCCATCGCCCTTCGGGTACGGCTGGAGGGCGGCGCCGGGTTCGACCTGACCGAGCAGGGCACGCAGAAGAGCCTGGCCATCTACATCGTGCGGGACCCGGCGACCGTACCGGGGGTGTCGAAGCTCGGGCCCGACGCGCTCGCCGTCGACCTGGAGACGTTCGCCGCCCGCATGCGCAGCCGGCGGGGCCAGATCAAGGGCGTGCTGACCGACCAGCAGGTGCTCGCGGGCGTCGGCAACGCCTACTCGGATGAGATCCTGCACCGGGCCAAGCTCTCACCGTTCGCCATCAGCGACCGGTTGACCGATGCCCAGATGGCCACCCTGTACGAGGCGACCCGCTCGCTGCTCACCGACGCGGTGGCCCGATCGGTGGGTCAGGGCGCGGCCAGCCTCAAGGGTGAGAAGCGGTCGGGATTGATGGTGCATGCCCGAACCGGCCTGCCCTGCCCGATCTGTGGAGACCTCATCCGTGAGGTTTCTTTCGCCGACTCGAGCCTGCAGTACTGCGCCACCTGTCAGACCGGCGGCAAGCCGCTGGCCGATCGCCGAATGTCCAAGCTGTTGCGCTGAAGCGCGCCGGTGGACGCGGTCGCGATGATCTTTCCGTCGGCGTGCGGCCGGGCTCATTTCGTTACGCCGCCGTCGGGCGTGTCGTATAACGAATTCGCATCGACGGGTGGAGTCCGGACCCGTCGACCCAATAGGGTTCCCTAGTTCAGCGCCCGAAACCGACCGGCGTCGATGTCCCTGCGACGCGCCCCTCAGGAGTGAGCGTGAAGACTTTCCGTCTGTTCATCCGCCGCCTGGCCATCCTCGCCACCGCGACCACACTCGGTACCGCCGCTGTCATCGCTCTGTCAGCGACCCCCGCCCACGCGACCTATCCCACGATCGAAAGCAGTTCGACCTGCGATGGGCCGACCGGCAAGTGGATCGTTGAGTGGAAGGTCAAGAACACCTGGCCGCAGACCGCAAGGATCAAAGAGGTCAGCGTGACACCGGACGGCACGACTCTGACCGGCGGCATAGTGGTCGACGCCACCTTGGCCCAGGGTGCGTCCGTTACCGGCCAGCAAATCGTGACCCCGGGGTCGGCGGCCTTCGCCAAGCTCACGGTTCGCGTTCGCTTCTCCAACGGCGTGGAATCGACCAAATGGAAGAAGGAGTGGTTCGGCGACAAGTGTGAGCAGGACAAGCCTCAGTTCGAGGCGACGCCCAGCTCCGATTGCGACTCGATCTCCGTCACCGTGAAGAACACCGGCAAGATCGATATCTCCGGGACGGTCAGCCGCGGCAACGAGAGCAAGGCCTTCAGCCTGGCGCCGAACGCGACGAGCGAGCCCTTCGATTTCGCGGCCGGTGACGGCGTCGTGACGGTCGCGGTCCAAGGGGCCGATTCGAAGACGTTCACGTGGCAGAAGCCGGAGGACTGCCCGACTCCGACCACACCGCCGCCGACGACCACCACGCCCGACCTGCCGGTCACGGGGGCCAGCCTGTCCACGCTCATCGGCGTGGGTGGCGCGCTGGTGCTCGTCGGTATGGCGTTGCTGTTCGTACTCCGTCGTCGCCGCCTCGGCGAGTCCTGATCCGACCCTACGAGAGCGCCCCGCCGCAACGGGCCGGGGCGCTCTCGTCGTGCGCTGACCGGCTGACCAGGCCGGCACGGTCGTGCTTCCGACCGCTACCACTCGGGCCTTGAAACGGTGTGCGCGGCGCCGCTAGTGTCGTCCGCGCGGTAACCCGAACGGTGGTCATGGCACACTGAAGACGACCATGCCGCACCCCTCGCGGCGCGTCCCGCGTTGCGCGATTTGCGTTGTTCATCCGATGGTGGTCGGTGATTTTGTCGACCGTGGGAGGGCACAACCGAGGTGACGACCAGCCTCCGACCCCAACCAACCGTCCCTCGGCGTACCGGTCGGCATCGGGTGAAAGCGACGGTCAACATCGAGATCGAGCCCAACCGCAACAACGGCGTGCCCCGCTCGTCGTGGTACCGGGCGGTGCGGCGGGTCTCCAAATGGCACCGCCCGTACGCCATCGCGCTCGTCCTGCTGGACGCGGCCGCCACGATGCTGGCCAGCTTTACCGCCATCTCGGCGATCGCCTACGCCGACGTTGGCTTCCAGCACTCGCCCGGCCTGTTCACGCTCGTCGCGTACCTGTTCCTGCCGCTGGGGTGGCTGGTCATCCTGTGGAGCCACGGAGCGTACGACCGGCGGTATCTCGGCGTCGGTACGGACGAGTTCAAGCGGGTCTTCCGGGCGTCCATCACGGTCGCGTTCAGCGTCTCGTTCCTCGCGTTCGCCTCCAAGACCACTCTGTCGCGGCTCTCGGTCGGCGTCGTCCTGGCCGGCGCGCTGGTCTACGTCCTGCTCGGCCGCTATCTCGCCCGCCGGTTCCTGGTGCTGATCCGGGGCCGCGGTCGGGCCGTTCACCGGGTACTTCTCGTCGGCCCGTTCACCGAGGCCCAGTACGTCTACACGGCGGTGGCCCGCGTGCCGTCCGCCGGCCTCGTCCCGGTCGGCATCTACCTCACCGAGGGGTACGCGGCGGGGCGGGGCGTTCCCGCACCGGTTCCGGTCCACGCCGGCGGCGACATGCTGGCCCTGATACGGGAACTGGGCGCCGACACCATCGCGGTGTGCGGGTCGGCCAGCGCCGAGCCCGGTGAGCTGCGCCGGCTCGCCTGGCAGCTGGAGGGCACGGGCATCGACCTGGTCGTCGCGCCGCAGCTGACCGACTTCGCCGGCCCGCGGGTGCACATCCGGCCGGTGGAGGGGCTGCCGCTGCTCTATGTCGAGGAGCCGAAGCTCTCCGGGATCGCCTGGCTGGTCAAGAACCTGATGGACCGCGTCCTGGCGCTGGCCATGCTCGTGGTGCTGATGCCCCTCATGCTGTTGATCTCGCTGTGCATCCGGCTCTCCGACCGCGGCCCGGCCATCTTCAGCCAGCCCCGGGTGGGCCGCGAGGGCAAGACCTTCCGGGTCCTCAAGTTCCGCACCATGTACACCGACGCGGAGGAGCGGCTGGCCCACCTCGTCGACCAGAACGAGAGCGACGGCCTGCTGTTCAAGATCAAGGACGATCCGCGGGTGACGCCGGTCGGGCGCTTCCTACGCCGGACCTCGCTGGACGAGCTGCCGCAACTCATCAACGTGCTGGTGGGCGAGATGTCGCTGGTCGGCCCGCGGCCGCTGCCGGCCGACGACGGCGACTTCCTCGGCGACGTGCGCCGGCGCCTGCTCGTGCGGCCGGGCATGACCGGACTCTGGCAGGTCTCCGGACGCTCGGAACTGTCCTGGGACGACGCGGTCCGGCTCGACCTGTACTACGTGGACAACTGGTCGCTCGCCTTCGACCTGCTGATCATGTGGCGCACGGTCGGGGTCGTCTTCGGCCGCCGCGGAGCCTACTAATTTCGCGCTCGCTTCGCTCGCGCGTGGCGCCGGCGGTGGTCGCCTCCACGAGACGTTCACATCGGGGGCGAGCGCTCTCCACGACCCATGAATACAGTCACAGGCTATGACCGGTAGCCAGCGGCGGATCCTGGTCGTCGAGGACGAGCGCACGATCGCCGAGTCCGTCGCCGCCCGCCTGCGCGCGGAGGGGTTCGCGGTCGAGCTCGCCCATGACGGTCCGGCGGCCGTGGCGCGGGCCCGGTCCGCCCGCCCCGATCTGGTGGTGCTCGACATCATGCTGCCCGGCTTCGACGGGCTGGAGGTGTGCCGGCGCATCCAGGCCGAGCGGGCGGTGCCGGTACTCATGCTGACCGCGCGCAACGACGAGACCGATCTGCTGATCGGGCTGGCCGTCGGCGCGGACGACTATCTCACCAAGCCCTTCTCGATGCGGGAGCTGGCCGCCCGGGTACACGCGCTGCTGCGCCGGGTCGAACGGGGAGCACCCGACTCGGGCGACGAGGCCCAGATCGTGGTCGGCGATCTGGAGATCAACCGCCCGGAGCGCCGGGTCCGGCGGGCCGGAGTCGAGGCCCACCTGACACCGACCGAGTTCGACCTGCTGGTGCATCTGGCCCGCCGCCCGCGGGCGGTCCTGGCCCGGGAGCGCCTGCTGGCCGAGGTGTGGGGCTGGGCCGACGCTTCGGGGACGCGCACAGTGGACAGTCACGTCAAGGCGTTGCGGCGCAAGCTCGGCGCCGATCTCATCCGCACTGTGCACGGCGTCGGTTACGCCCTGGAGGGGACGTCATGAGGGCGTTGTGGCGCCTGACCGCCGCCCTTCCTCGCCCGCTGGACCCGGTGCGCTCAATCAAGATCAAACTAGGCCTGCTGGTCGTCGCCTCGGGCGCCGCCGGGCTGGCCTACTTCCGGATCAAGATCGGTTGGTTCCCGCCCGGTACCACGGCCGTCGCTATCGGGCTCTCGCTGCTCACCACGCTCATCCTGGCCCACGGCATGACCCGCCCACTACGCGAGATGACCGCGGCCGCGCGGGCCATGGCCCGCGGTGACTACACCACCCGGGTACGGGCGACGTCGCGCGACGAGGTCGGCGAGCTGGCCGGGGCCTTCAACATGATGGCCGCCGACCTGGAGGCGGCCGACCAGCACCGGCGCGAGCTGATCGCGAACGTCTCGCATGAGTTGCGCACGCCGATCACGGCGCTTCGGGCGGTACTGGAGAACATCGTCGACGGCGTGGCCGAGTCCGACCCGGCGACGCTGCAGACGGCCCTGGCCCAGACCGAACGGCTCTCCCTGCTCGTGACCGAGATGCTCGACCTGTCGGGCATCGACGAGGGCGCGCACCAGCTCCGGCTCACCACCTTCGACCTCGGCCAGTTCCTCGACGAGGCGGTGGCCGAGGCGACGGTGGCCGCCATCGCCGCCGGCCGCGGCGTCACGTTCGCGTCCTCCGTGGCCCCGATCGGCGCCCGCGCGACCGGCGACCGGGAACGCCTGACCCTCGTGGTGCTGAACCTGCTCGACAACGCGGCCCGGCACTCGCCCGATGACGGCAAGGTGCTCGTCGCGGCCCGCACAGCCATGGCCGGGTCGGCGGCGTCTGGCGCCGCGCACCGACCCAGCCACGGCGCCAACGACACCGGGCTGGTCCTGGAGGTCTCCGATGACGGGCCGGGGATCGCACCGGAGGAGCGCGAGCACGTCTTCGAGCGGTTCACCCGCGGCGAGCGGGCCAGCGGCGGGGGTACCGGCCTCGGCCTGGCCATCGCCCGGTGGGTCGTGCGACTCCATGGCGGAACCATCGAGGTCAACGACGCCCGCCCCGCCGACGAGCCGCCCGGTTGTCTGATCCGCGTCACTGTGCCGACCGCGACGGGCTCCGGCGCAACTCTGGAGTCCGGCGGGGCGTAGTTGTCTGTACCCGCACCGACCACCATCCACGGAGACCCCCATGTCCGATGTCAAGGACCTCGCGCCGACGGCCCAACCTGATGCGCCACCAGCGCCGGCCCCCTCGGAGTCGACGCCGCCTGATGCGCCCGGCCCCGAGGCATCGGCGGGCGGCGTCGTCGCGGTCCGGGAGCCCGCGGCGGCCGCTCCGGCACCGGCCACGGCCGTCGCTCCGGCGGGGCCGTCGGGCCCGTTCTTCGGCCCGCAGTGGCCCGGGCCGGGCGGTGAGGCGCCGCAGCCGGTACTGCTGGCGGCCCTGGTCGCGGGAGTGGTCGCCGCGGCCGCCCTCCCCTGGGACGGTGTCGGGGTCGGCTGGTTCGTGACCGCGCTCGCCGCGGCGCTGGCGATCGCCGGCACCGTGGCCGCCTTCCGCCCGCAGGCCCGTCCGACCAGCAACAGCGACATCATCGTGCGCCTCGCCTGGGGGGTGGCCACGCTGGCGCTCATGGCCGTCGGTGGGATCCGGGCGGCCGGATGGCTGTTCGCGCTGTGCCTGCCGACCGCGGTGGTGACCGGCGCGCTGGCCGTGGCCGGTGGCCGGACCCTGCGGGGCCTGTTCCTGGGCGTCATGGCGGTGCCCATCGCCACCATCCGCGCGCTGCCCTGGGGGTGGCGCACCACGAACACCGTACGGGGACGGGCCCAGGGCAACACCATGCGTACCGCGGCCGCGGCCGCCGTCGGGTTGGTGCTGCTGTTCATCTTCGGCGCCCTGCTCGCCGGGGCGGACGCGGCCTTCGCCAAGCTCGTCGACGGCATCCTGCCCGCGGTGAACGCCGGCGCCGTGGTGCGCTGGGTGTTCTCGTTCCTCGTGGTCGGGCTCGGCACGCTGGCCGCGTGCTTCCTCGCCCTCGCGCCGCCGTCCTTCGACAGCGACGAACCGTCCCGGCGGCGCACCCTGCGCCGGATCGAGTGGGCGCTGCCGGTCGGCGCGCTGGTGCTGCTGTTCACCGCGTTCGTGGCGATCCAGGCGACCGTCCTCTTCGGAGGGAAGGACTACGTCCTGCGCACCGCCAACCTGACCGCGGCGGACTACGCCCGCGAGGGATTCGGGCAGCTGGTGGCCGTCACCATCCTCACGCTGGCCGTCCTCGCCATCGCGGCGCGGTTCGCGTCCCGCGAGACGGTCGAGGACCGGATCTGGCTGCGGGCCATGCTCGGCGCGCTGTCGGCCATGACGCTGGTCATCGTGGCGTCGGCGCTCAGTCGCATGTGGGCCTACGAGCAGGCGTACGGCTTCACCGAGCAGCGGTTGCTCGTCAGCGTTTTCGAGATCTGGCTCGGCGTCGTGTTCGTGCTCGTCCTGGTGGCTGGCATCCGGCTGCGGGCGCGGGCCACCTGGCTGCCGACGGCCATCCTCGGCGCGGCGGTGCTCGCGCTGCTCGGCCTCGCCGCGCTCAACCCCGACCGGTACATCGCCGACCGGAACGTGGACCGCT
>Ga0307415_100000007_pt1 | contig 94604 bp, 84 predicted proteins | sample DK1Cmetagenome_FD_204524 | JGI IMG/M metagenome (GOLD analysis project Ga0307415, IMG submission 204524) | Maize rhizosphere microbial communities from greenhouse at UC Davis, California, United States - DK15-C-2 | ecosystem: Host-associated > Plants > Roots > Rhizosphere > Soil | place: USA... | reverse complement strand
TTCTGCGGCGGGCGGAGCCGACGCCTCCGGCGGCGGCGTGAGCGTCGGGGTCATCGCGCCTCCTTCTGCTACGTGTTGGTGGGCCTGTGTGGTCGCGCTTCCTATCGTCCAACATCGGGTCCACTTGACCACATCCCGCCGAGCGGTGCTTGGCGACCGAGGTCACATCGAGCCTATCCCGCCAGCCTGACCAGCTTCACCTGTCGTGCGGCCCGCCGCAGCCGAGGTCGGTAACGGTTGGGTTGCGTCGCGCGCGTCCCTCACCCAAGGTGAGCGGTGGTCTGTCGCGTCACCAGCACAAACGTCGACCTTAGCGACGGTGGGTGAGTAGCATGGGCCCGACCGGCGTCGGATGATTCAGCGATGAGCGAAACGCCGACGGATCAGTCGAGGTAGTCGCGGAGCACCTGCGAGCGCGACGGGTGTCGCAACTTCGACATTGTCTTCGACTCGATCTGGCGGATGCGCTCGCGCGTCACCCCGTACACCTGCCCGATCTCGTCGAGCGTGCGCGGCTGGCCGTCGGTGAGGCCGAACCTCAACCGCACCACGCCGGCCTCGCGTTCCGAGAGCGTCTGCAGCACCTGCTGCAACTGGTCCTGCAGCAGCGAGAAGGAGACGGCGTCGACCGCGACGACGGCCTCGGAGTCCTCGATGAAGTCGCCGAGCTGGCTGTCGCCCTCGTCGCCGATGGTCTGGTCGAGCGAGATGGGCTCCCGCGCGTACTGCTGTATCTCCAGGACCTTCTCGGGCGTGATGTCCATCTCCTTGGCCAGCTCCTCCGGGGTGGGCTCGCGCCCGAGATCCTGGAGCAGCTCGCGCTGGATGCGACCGAGCTTGTTGATGACCTCGACCATGTGCACCGGGATGCGGATGGTGCGGGCCTGGTCGGCCATGGCGCGGGTGATGGCCTGGCGGATCCACCAGGTGGCGTAGGTGGAGAACTTGTAGCCCTTGGTGTAGTCGAACTTCTCCACGGCCCGGATCAGGCCGAGGTTGCCCTCCTGGATGAGGTCGAGGAAGGCCATGCCGCGACCGGTGTACCGTTTCGCCAGCGAGACCACCAAGCGGAGGTTAGCCTCCAGAAGGTGGTTCTTGGCCCGCTCGCCGTCGTGGGAGATCCAGCTGAGGTCCCGCCGCAGCGGCGTGGCCAGCTTCTCGTCCTGCTCCTCGGCATGGCGCAGCCGCTCCGAGGCGTACAGGCCCGCCTCGATCCGCTTGGCCAGGTCGACCTCCTGCTCGGCGTTGAGCAGGGGTACCTTGCCGATCTGCTTGAGGTACGCCCGGACCGAGTCCGCGGACGCCGTCAACTCCGCGTCCCGCCGCGCCTGCTTGAGCGCCTCGGACTCCTCGTCGTCCCATTCGAAGTCGTCGGCCGCCACGGCGTCTGCCTCGGCCGCCTCGACCAGCGCGGCGGGCTCCTCCTCCACGACGACGTCCTCGAGCTCGAGCGTCAGCTCCTCCAGCTCCACGTCCTCCAGCGGCGGCTCGCCGTCGGGCGCGACGAGAGCCTCGACGACGTCGGCGGTCTCGGTGTCGGCCAGTGGCGTGTCGACCGGGGCGACCACCGCGGCGGGTGCATCGGCCGGTGCGTCGGCGGAGGCCACCTTCTTGGCCGCCGGCGCCTTCTTGGCGCGGGCCGCCTTGGTCGGTTTCCCCTCGGGGTCGGCGGCCGCGTCCGACGCGTCGGCTTCCGCCGGTTCGGCCGTCTTCTTCGCCGTGCTCCTGGTCGCGGGAGCCTTCTTGGTCGTGGCGGGCTTCGCGCCCTCGTCGGCATCGCCGACCGTGGTCTCGACGTCCGCGTCGGGTACCGCGGCGAGCTTGGCCGGCTTCGACCGGCTGGCCTTGGTGGCCTTGGTCGCGGGGGCGTCGGCGGTCGTCTCGGCGTCGGGCGCGGCCTTGACCGTGGTCGTCTTGGAGGCCGCGGTGGCGGCCCGGGCGGCCACGACCCGCGCTCGGGTCGGCCGGGTGCCGTCGATGACCAGCACGCCCGCCTCGGTCAACGCGCGGACCACCCGCTTCGCCTCGGCCGGCGGTACCTGGGCCTGCTCAAGGCTGCCGCCCACCTCCGCGGAGGTCAGCTGACCGCCGGAGCTGGCGGCGCGACTGAGCAGCGCCTCCGTGATTGACTGAATGTCGGCACCCGGGGCGGGGTTCTCGCGCAGGGCGGCGTCGTTGCGGAGATCCGGGTCCTGGCGCGTTTCTGTCACGAACGACCTTCCCGTGGCGAGACCGGCGGCCGGATCCGTCGTCGGGCGCGGTACGCCCCCGCTCGGAGACCGGGTTTCTTCTTGACCCCCCAAGTCATGAGGGCAGGCGTGAATTGTAGCGCCGTTCGGTGGGATCATCTCGTGTCACCGCCGTCGAGCGTGGTACACGGCGTACTTGGGAAGATCCTGCCGTGGCCAACGAACATGCAACCGTGCCGGACGCGGCCGACCTTCTGGACCTGGCGGTCGCCACCGCCCGGGCCGCGGCGGACCTCGCCCGGGCGCACCGGGCCGAGGGCGTCGCCGACGTCGGCACGAAGAGCACGATCACCGACCTTGTCACCGAGGCCGACCGGGCGGTCGAGCGGCTCATCGTGCGGCAGATCCGCCAACACCGGCCCCACGACGCGTTTCTGGGTGAGGAGTACGGCGAGGACAACGGTTCCGAGGCGGCCGTCCGGTGGGTGGTCGACCCCATCGACGGCACGGTCAACTACGTGTACGGCCTGCCGGTGTACGCGGTGTCGATCGCGGCGCAGGTCGGTGGCCAGAGCGTGGCCGGCGTCGTGGTCAACGCCCCCACCGGCGAGGAGTGGACCGCGACGCGCGGTCACGGAGCGTGGCGGGACGGTCGCCGGCTGCGCACCGGGACCCAGACCGACCTCGGGCAGGCCCTGGTCGCCACGGGATTCGCCTACGACGCGGCGGTCCGGGCGCGGCAGGCGGCCGTGGTGGCCGGAGTTCTGCCCCGGGTACGCGACATCCGGCGCTTCGGGGCGGCGTCGGTGGACCTGTGCTACACGGCGGAGGGGCAGTTCGACGCCTATTACGAGCGAGGGCTCAACGCCTGGGACCACGCGGCCGCCGGTCTGGTGGCCGCCGAGGCGGGCCTGCTGGTGACCGGCCTGCGCGGCGCACCGCCCAGCGGCGACATGGTTCTGGCGGCGCCGCCAGCCCTGCACGGTCCCCTGCACGACCTCCTCGTCGCCCTCGACGCCTGAGGTCGGCCCGCATGCAGAGGCGCACCCCGCTAAAGGGGGCCTGACGGGCGGGGTCAGCCGGGGGCGGCCGACCGGGACGGTGCCGGGCTGTTGGACGGGCCGGGGCTGGGCGACGGCGTCGGGCTGGGCGGCGCCGGGTCGTCCGCCTCGCACGTACCCTCGGGCAGGTCGGGCGTGCCGATGGCGGCGATCGACTGGTTGACCTCGGTGACGGTCGCGAGTTGCTGGAACTCGGTACCCAGGATCACGTCGACCAGCGCGTCGGCCCGCTTGAGATCGAAGTTCATCGTCGCCTGGCCGGCCAGGAAGTAGGCGCTGACGAGATTCGCGGCTCCGACGGCCTTCGGGCCGTAGGTGATCACGGCGATTTCGTTCTCGTAAAGCTTGTTGCCGGGCGGGTTGCCCATCTTCTTGATCTTGAAGCCGCGGTTCTTGAGTTGGGCGCCGACGTCCTGGGCGAGGCCGACCTTGCGGGTGCCGTTGAGAACGTTGACCGTCACTTCGAACTCGTCGGGCATCCTGATCTTGGCTGGAATCATGCCGGACGGACAGTTGGTGCCGAGCGTGGGCCGGGTCTGGGTATCGCGACCGATCGCCATGATCACGACGACGCCGGCGGTCATGAAGAGGACCGCCACGAAGATCAGCGCCCGTACCCTCGCGAACGTCATCCGGAACCCTCCTAGCTCGCCACGAGGGTAGCCTCCGACCACGTTCCGTGGGGGCCAACCCGTACCCGCGTCGGCGCGCCGGAGCGGCGATCGGAGGATGGGCAACCCGACCTTTGTGTCACCTGGATCACATCGTGAACATTCTTTCTTCCGGGCACCTACAAGGGATAGGCCGAGCGGGTAAGGTACGCCGCCGGCGGGTGGAGCAGGCACCTGTGCCAGGCGCTTCGGCGCGGTACGGACTCGTGCATGGGAGTGTGACGAAGGGATGGCGACCGACTACGACGCGCCCCGGCGTGATGAGGTCGAGCTCGGAGAGGACAGCCTCGAAGAGCTGAAGGCTCGCCGCGTCGATTCGCAGTCGGGCAGCGTGGATGTGGATGAGACGGAGGTCGCGGAGAGCTTCGAGCTGCCGGGTGCCGACCTCGCGGATGAGGAGCTCACCGTCAGGGTATTGCCGATGCAGTCCGATGAGTTCCGGTGCTCGCGCTGCTTCCTGGTCCACCATCGCAGCCAACTGGCGTACGAGCGGCGCGGCGAGCTGATCTGCCGGGAATGCGCCTGACCGTGCGGCCGCGTTCGCGTGGCGGGCACCCGTGCGTCAGAATCGACCCCACCGCGACGGGAAGGCACGGCGATGCAGGCACGCGATGACGACGGTACGGCGGCGGCCCGCGAGACGGTTCAGCCCGGCCCCATCGTCCCCGGCGACGAGGCCGCCTCCGAGCAGGTAGCCGCCGCGGTCGCCCGCCTCACCGACAGCGACCTGCCCAAGGCCGAACGGCGCCGGGCCCTCGGGCAGATCGCGTCGGCGTTGCGCAAACGCGGCTTCACCGACATCTTCCGGCCCAAGGCGGCGATGACCTGGCTGGCCGACGCCGTGGTGGACATAGCTCCGCGCATCCCGCTGCGGGACGCGGCCACCCTGCGGGCCCACTACAAGGGCGTGTCCGATATGGAGATCGCGACCCGGTTGGTCCGCAACGCCGGCCGCACCACCGCGAGCATCGGTGCGGTCGGCGGGGGAGTGGCCGCCATCGAGTGGGCCGCGCCACCCGCCCTGATCACCACGCCGGCCCTGCTGGCCGCCGAGACCGTGGCCGTCGTGGCCGTCGAGCTGAAGCTCATCGGCGAGCTGCACGAGCTGTACGGCCGGGGCCTGCCCGGCGGGCAGATGCAGCGCGCGCTCTCGCTGCTCCAGGCCTGGGCCGGTCGCCGGGGCGTCAACCTCATGGTCCCCGGGCGTGGCGTCGCCGCCGTACTGGGCACCGCCGCCCGGCACGAGCTGCGCGACCGACTGCTGCGACGGTTCGGCCGTAACCTCACCACGCTGGGCCCGCTTCTCACCGGCGCCGTCGTGGCCGCCTATCTCAACCGCCGGGCCACCCTCAAGCTCGCCCAGGAGGTCCGCGAGGACCTGGTGAAGATGCGCCAGCGGGAGATCACCGCGCGCTGACGAAGGTCCCGACTCGTCGGCTCTTCCACGCTGCCGATCATGGAGTTGGGGACGTCAAAATGCGCCGATCATGGACCTAAGTCCATGATCGGCGGAAAAGGGGGGGTGGCGCGCCTCGGCCGGGTCGACGCGTCAGAGGTGGGCGCGGAGGGCGGCGGCGAGGGCGTCGGGGTCGCGGGTGCTGACGAACCAGTACGGCGTCGGGTCGTCCGGATCGTCGAGGTCGATGCGTACCCCGCCCGGCACCCACGGGCGCACGATGACGAAGGCCAGCGGGTCGGCGTCCCGGCCGAGCAGGTCGCGGCGCTGCGCCGCCGTGAGCGGGGTAACGGCGGCTACGACGTCGAGGGGCAACCTCGCGTCGTCGACCCGCAGTTCGCCGGCGCTGTCGCGTTGGCCGGAGGCGCTGACCTCGATGCGGATCCGGCTCACCGCCGCCGCGCCGGCCAGGCCCAGGGCGCCGGCGACGATGAACGTCAGCGGGTGCCGCAGCGCCGGCGCCCCGACGACCAGTTCGGTGGCGACGAGGACCCCCGCCGCGGCCGCGAGGGGCCAGCCCCACCACGGCACGGCGAGGCGTTCGGCGTACGACACGGCCGTCCGGGACACGCCAGCAGCGTACGTCGCGGCGATGATGGCGAGGAGCGCGAGGAGAGGGGTGTCCGGTGACGTACGACGCGAGCGTGCGGGTCGAGGTGAGGTTGCTCGATCCGGGGCTGCCGCTGCCCTCGTACGCCCATGCCGGCGACGCCGGCGCGGACCTGTGCGCGGCCGCCGCGGTCGAGCTGGCACCCGGGGCCCGGGCCCTCGTGCCGACCGGTGTGGCCGTGGCCCTGCCGAGCGGGTACGTGGGGCTGGTCCATCCCCGGTCGGGCCTGGCCGCCCGCCTGGGAGTGACCGTGCTCAACGCCCCGGGGACGGTGGACTCCGGGTACCGCGGCGAGATCATGGTCAACCTCGTCAATCATGATCCCGAGCGGCCGGCCACGATCGAGCGCGGGGACCGGATCGCGCAACTCGTGGTGCAGCGGGTGGAGCGGGCCGAGTTCCACCGGGTGGCCGAGCTGCCCGGCACATCGCGCGGCGCCGGGGGCCACGGATCGACGGGCGGGCACGCGACGTTCGACAAGGGCCGAGGTGACGTTACCGTTGAGGGTGGCAACGCCAGGCCGGACAAGGAGTTTCGGTGATCTTCTCGCGCAACCGCGGCCGGCATACGCGTACCCAGAACCGCGACGACGTGACCGGGGCCGAGGCCCAGATCGACGCCCAGGCCGAGGACCGGCCCGCGTTCGGGCCCTACGACGCCTCCGAGGCCCCCGACGACGGCCTGCAGCGGCTCGACCTCGGTGCGTTGCGCATCCCGGCCGTACCCGGCGTGGAGGTGCGCCTGGACGCGGCGGCCGACGGTCAGGTCCGGCAGGTGCACTTCGCGCACGGCGCGAGCCGCCTGCAGCTGGGCGTCTACGCCGCGCCGCGCAGCGAGGGCATCTGGGACGAGGTTCGGGCCGAGCTTCGCGGCCAGCTGCAGGGCCGGTCGCAGGAGACCGAGGGCGAGTACGGGCCCGAGCTGCGGGGCCGGGTGAAGGATGGCTCGTCCCAGGCCGACGTGCGCCACGTGGGCATCGACGGACCGCGGTGGTTCGTCCACGCGATGTACGTGGGGGCGGCCGCGAGCGATCCCGAGCGCGCCGGTCCCCTGCGGGAGGTGCTGCGGAACCTGGTCGTCGACCGCGGGATCGAGGCGCGGCCAGTCAGTGAGCCGTTGCCGCTGCGGCTGCCTCCAGAGGCGGTCGAGCAGATGAACGAGACCGGAGCCGACGACCGAGCGAGGAACGAGCGAGGCGGAGGCGACCAGCGAAACACCGGAGCCGACGACCGAGCGAGGAACGAGCGAGGCGGAGGCGACCGGCGAAACACCGGGGAGCGAGGACCGTCGTGAGCCGCGATGACGGGGGAGCGTCGAAGAAGCTGCGTGGGCTGCTGCACCGGCTGACCGCCGACGAGGCGGAGCTGGAGGCCGAGGAGCTGCGGGCGGAGACGGCCGCCGCCGGCTGTACCCCGGCCGGGGAGTGCCAGCGTGGGCAATTTGTCACTTTGACCGGCAGACTTCACAGCGTCGTTTACACTCCACGGACGAACCTGCCTACCCTCGAGGCGGATCTGTACGACGGCAGCGACGTGGTCACGCTCGTGTGGCTGGGCCGGCGGCACATCGCCGGCATCGAGCCCGGACGGGCCCTCACGGCCAGCGGTCGGGTGGCGATCCGCGACGACCGGAAGGTCATCTACAACCCCTACTACGAGCTGGATCACCAGCACTGACCGCGGCGGCCTGACGCGGTCGACACGGAAGGCGCATCCCGTTGTCCCATACACCGCACCATGATCAGTCGCCCGAGGCTCAGTCCCAGGGGGACCAGGACGAAGTCTTCCCCACCTTCTCGGAGCAGCTCGCCGACCAGTTGGGTGGCATCCGCGGGATGATCGAGACCAGCATTCCCGTGCTGGCCTTCGTCATCGCCAACATCGTCTGGAGCCTGAATCCGGCCCTGATCGTCGCGATCGCCACCGCCGTGGCCATCGGCGCCTTCCGGCTCTCGCGCCGTCAGTCGGTCCGGCACGCCATGAACGGCCTGGTGGGCATCGGGATAGGGGCGTTCATCGCCTGGCGCACCGGCAGCGCGAAGGACGTGTTCCTGCCCGGAATCTGGCTGGCCCTCGGCTACGGCGTGGCGATGATCGCCTCGATCGGCGCCCGCCGCCCGCTGGTCGGGTGGATCTGGTCGGTGGTGGCCGACAAGGGCGCCACCCGCTGGCGCGACGACCTCGGCCTGCGCCGCATCTTCGGCTGGCTCACGCTGCTGTGGGCGGGCACGTACCTGGCCAAGGCGGCCGTCCAGTTCGCGGTGTACTTCGCCGACACGCTGACCGAGGACCAGAAGACCACGATCCTGGGCGTGGTCCGCATCGGGCTGGGCTTCCCGCCGTACGCCCTGCTGGCCGCCCTCACGGTCTGGGCGGTGCGCCGGTACCTGCGTACGGTCGAACCCCTCGTCGCGACCCCCTAGCGAGGGCTGGCCGGGATCCGCCGGCCGAGGATGACCGAACGGACGTCGTCCTCCATCTCGCTGGTACACACGAAGACCAGCTCGTCGCCGGCCTCCAGCGAGTCGTCCGGGCTCGGCGTCACCACCCGTTTGCCGCGCAGGATCGCCACCAGGGCCGAGTCGCGCGGCAGCGTCACCTCGCGGACGGCATGCCCCACGAACGGGGCGGACTCGGGCAGCGTGATCTCCACCAGGTTTGCCTGACCCTGGCGGAACGTCATGAGGCGCACGAGGTCGCCCACCGAGACCGCCTCCTCGACCAGGGCGGCCATGACGCGTGGCTTGCTGACCGCCACGTCCACGCCCCACTGCTCGGTGAACAGCCACTCGTTCTCGGCCCGGTTGACCCGGGCGACCACGCGCGGCACGGCGAACTCGGTCTTCGCCAGCAGGGACAGCACCAGGTTCACCTTGTCGTCCCCGGTCGCCGACACGACGACATCGCAGTCGGCCAGGTGGGCCTCCTGCAGGCTGGCCAGCTCGCAGCAGTCGGCCAGGATCCACTCGGCCGACGGCACGCGCTCCGGGCGCAGCATCGACGGGTCCCGCTCGATGAGCAGCACGGCGTGCCCGTTCTCCAACAGCTCCTGGGCGATCGACCGCCCGACGTTGCCGGCACCCCCGATGGCCACCCTCATCGCCGTGCCCCCCTCAAACCAGTTCCGCGTTGGCCGGTGGCGCGCCGCTAACCGCGGTGACCCGGTCCACGACGTCGTCGGTGAGCAGCATGTAGACCTGGTCGCCGTCCTGGAGCAGCATGGAGTTGCTCGGCAGGGTGCCGATGCCGAACCGCATCAGGTACGCCACCCGGGCGCCGCAGGCGTCCTCGAGTTCGCGCAGCGGGCGGGCGACCCAGTCCTCGTGCAGCGGCACCTCGATCATCGACACCGTGCTGGTCGGGTCGCGCCACAGCTCCACGGCCTCACCGGGCACGAGGTGACGCACGATGCGGTCCGCGGTCCATCGCACGGTCGCCACCGTCGGGATGCCCAGCCGCTCGTACACCTCGGCCCGCTTCTGGTCGTAGATGCGGGCGACCACGCGACGGACGCCGAACGTCTCGCGGGCCAGGCGGGCCGAGATGATGTTCGAGTTGTCCCCACTGGACACCGCGGCGAACGCGTCGGCCCGCTCGACGCCGGCCTCGATCAGGACGCTGCGGTCGAAGCCGATCCCGGTCACGGTCAGGCCCGAGAACTCGACGCCGAGGCGCCGGAACGCGTCGGGGTTCTGGTCGATGACCGCCACGCTGTACCCGCGGGCCTGGAGGTTGTGGGCGAGCGTCGAACCGACCCGTCCGCAACCCATGATCACGATGTGCACGCCGATCCTCCGGCCACGGTGCGCCGCCACTCGCTCACGATGCCTACGGTCGCGACGCTACACCGTGGCCGGGTGAGGAAGCCGGGCACGTCCGGGCCGGCGGGGAAGCGTGGCACTTCCCGCCCGGCGAACGTTGTCGCCGTACGCTTCGGTTGTGGCCAACCCCACCGCGGTGCTCAAGCGCCTCCTGGTCGGTCGACCCTTCCGTTCGGACCGCCTGCAGCACACGCTGCTGCCCAAGCGCATCGCCCTCCCGGTCTTCGCCTCGGACCCCCTCTCCAGCGTCGCCTACGCGCCCGGCGAGATCCTGCTGACCCTCTCGATCGCCGGCGCGTTCGCCTACGTGTACGCGCCGGCCATCGCGGTCGCGGTCGTCGTCGTGCTGTTCACGGTCGTGGCGAGCTACCGCCAGAACGTGCACGCCTACCCGTCCGGCGGCGGCGACTACGAGGTGGCCACGGTGAACCTGGGCCGGTCGCCGGGGCTCGTGGTGGCCAGCGCGCTGATGGTGGACTACGTCCTGACCGTCGCGGTGTCGGTCTCGGCCGGGGTGGAGAACCTCGGCGCCGCCATTCCGTACGTGGGCGAGCATCGGCTGGGCTTCGCCGTACTCGTGGTGGTGCTGCTCACCGCGATGAACCTGCGCGGGGTGCGGGAGTCCGGCATGGCCTTCGCCCTGCCGACGTACGGGTTCCTGGTCGGCCTGTTCGCCCTGTCCCTCTGGGGTTTCTTCCGCATCTTCGTGCTGGGCCAGGAGCTGCGGGCCGACAGCGCGAGCCTGGTCGTCAAGGACGAGGGCACGTTCGTCGGCTTCGCGTTCGCGTTCCTGCTCGTGCGCGCGTTCTCCTCCGGCTCGGCCGCGCTGACCGGCGTCGAGGCCATCGCCAACGGCGTACCCGCGTTCAAGCCGCCGAAGAGCCGCAACGCCGCCACGTCGCTGCTGATCCTCGGCCTCATCTCGGCCGCGCTGATGCTGTCCATCGTCAGCCTGGCCCAGCTGACCGGCGTGAAGTACGTGGAGAACCCGGCGCTGCAGATCGAGGGGGCCGGGCCCGACTACGAGCAGCCGACCGTGACCGCGCAGCTGGCCGACGTCATCTTCTCCGGCTTCCCGATCGGCTTCTACTTCGTGCTCGCCGGCACGGCGCTCATCCTCGTGCTGGCCGCCAACACGGCGTACAACGGGTTCCCGATCCTCGGCTCGATCCTGGCCCAGGACCGGTACCTGCCCCGCCAGCTGCACACGCGCGGGGACCGGCTCGCCTTCTCCAACGGCATCCTGCTGCTGGCCGCCTTCGCCATCGTGCTCATCGCCGGCTTCAAGGCCGAGACCACTCGGCTGATCCAGCTCTACATCATCGGGGTGTTCGTCTCGTTCACCCTGTCCCAGACCGGCATGGTCAGGCACTGGAACCGCAAGCTGCACACCGAGCGCGACCCGGTTGCCCGGCGGCGGATGTACCGGGCTCGCGTCATCAACGCGTTCGGCGCCGTCATGACCGGGTCGGTGCTGCTGCTGGTCCTGGCCACCAAGTTCACCCACGGCGCCTGGATCTCGATCGCCGCCATGGCCGTCATCTTCGTCACGATGCGGGCGATCCGCCGCCACTACGACACCGTCTCGCAGGAGCTGGAGCCGACCGAGGACCGGCCCATGCTGCCCTCGCGCAACCACGTCGTCGTCCTCGTCAGCAAGTTGCACATGCCCACGATGCGCGCCGTGGCCTACGCCCAGGCCACCCGGCCGGACACGCTCACCGCGCTGACCGTCAACACCGACGAGAAGGACACCCGCGCGCTGCAGCACGAGTGGGACCGCCGGCAGATGCCGGTCCCGCTCACGGTCATCGACTCGCCGTACCGCGAGATCACCCGCCCGATCATCAACTACGTGAAGTCGTTGCGCCGCAAGAGCCCGCGCGACATCGTCACCGTGTTCATCCCCGAGTACGTCGTCGGGAAGTGGTGGGAGCATCTGCTGCACAACCAGAGCGCGTTGCGCATCAAGAGCCGCCTGCACTTCGAGCCCGGCGTCATGGTGACCAGCGTGCCGTGGCAGCTCGCCTCGACGGCCACCAAGGACATGGACCGCTACGATGCCGCCCTGGTCCAGCGGCGGCCGAACAACCGCCGGGCCCGCGGCCCCTGGTGGCGGCTGGGCGGCGGCGCCGGTTCCCGGGCCCCCGACGGCTCCGGCCCGGCCGCCGGCGATGGCGCCGGCCCCGGCGACGGTCCATCGGCCCGGCCGCCCACCTCGTCGGAGGCGGGCGACCGTACCCGAACATGAGCCACCCCGATCCGCCGGACCTCGACGCGGCCCTGCTCGAACTCGACGTCGGCCCGGTCGCCCACGGTGGACACTTCCTGTCCCGGGTCGACGACGGCCGCGTGGTGTTCGTGCGCCACGCGTTGCCCGGCGAGCGGGTCAGGGTACGCATCACCGAACAGCGCCGGGGATATCTGCGGGCCGACGCCGTCGAGGTGCTCACCGCCTCGCCGGACCGCGTGACGCCGCCCTGTGGATGGGCCGGGCCGGACCGCTGCGGCGGCTGCGACTTCCAGCACGTGACGCCGGCCGCGCAGCGCGAGCTGAAGGCGGCCGCGGTGGCCGAACAGCTGGTCCGGTTGGGCGGGCTGTCCGACGACGAGGTGGCGCGGTTGGGGGTACGGGTCGAGGCACCGCCACCGGTCGCCGGTGAGCCGGACGGCCTGGGCTGGCGGACCCGGGTCAGGTACACAGTGGACGCGGCCGACCGGGCCGGTCTGCTCAAGCACCGCTCGCACGAGGTGGTGCCGGTGGACCGCTGCCTCATCGCGCATCCTTCGGTACGGGGAGCGCCCGTTCTCGAGCGGGCCTGGCCCGACGTCGACGGCGTGGAGGTCGTGGCATCCGCGGCCGGCGAGGCGACGGTGCTGGGTCACCGCGCGGGGCAGCGGCCCACGGTCGTGTCCGGACCCTCGGCGGTGACCGAGCGGGCCGTCGGTCGCGAGTGGACGGTCCCGGCCGACGTGTTCTGGCAGGTGCACCCGGCCGCGGCCGACACCCTGGCCGCCGCGGTGCTGACCGCGCTCGACCCGCGGGCCGGGGAGCGGGCCTGGGACCTGTACGGCGGCGCGGGGCTCTTCGCGGCCGCCCTGGCGCCGCGGCTGGTCCCCGGCGGTGGCGTGACGCTGGTCGAGGGCGACGCCCGCGCGGCCGGTGCGGCCAAGCGGTCCGGGCCCGGTGTCACCGTTGTCCGGTCCGACGTGGCGCGAGCGCTACCCCGGCTGCCGGCCCCCGACATCGTGGTGCTGGATCCGCCCCGGTCCGGCGCCGGTCGCCGCGTCGTGGCGGCCATGATCGACCGCCGTCCGCGCGCCGTCGCGTACGTCGCCTGCGACCCGGCCGCGCTCGCCCGCGACGTGCGCACGTTCCGCGAGGCCGGCTGGCGCCTGGCCGGGCTGAGCGGGTACGACCTGTTTCCGATGACCCATCACGTCGAGTGCGTGGCCCGACTGGTCCCGCCGCCGGCCGCCTGACCGGCCCTGGTGTATGCAGGGGCACCCTACAAACGCTTTCGGCACTGTAGGGGCACCCTGCAGTCTGTGGACGACCTGTGAAGGTCGTGTGCATGAGACGACTGGTCGGTTCCGGGGTCGAGGGCGGCGGATAGACTGGCCCGCTATGAGCACCAGCGTTGATGTTCCTCGTGAAGGCCTGCTGGACGGCATCCGGGGGCCCGAGGACCTGCGTGGTCTCACCACCGAACAGCTGCGCCTGCTGGCCGCCGAGATCCGCGACTTCCTCATCGAGAAGATCGCCCGGACCGGCGGGCATCTCGGTCCCAACCTCGGCGTGGTGGAGCTGACGCTCGCGCTGCATCGCGTGTTCACCTCGCCGCGGGACCGCCTGCTCTTCGACACGGGCCACCAGGCGTATGTGCACAAGATGGTCACCGGGCGCCAGTCCGGCTTCGACCTCCTGCGCCAGCGGGGCGGCCTGACCGGGTACCCGAGCCAGGCCGAGAGCGAGCACGACGTCATCGAGAACTGCCACGCCTCGACCGCGCTCTCCTACGCCGACGGGATGGCCAAGGCGTTCGCGCTGCGGGGGGAGAAGCGGCACGTGGTGGCGATCGTCGGTGACGGCGCGCTGACCGGCGGCATGTGCTGGGAGGCGCTGAACAACATCGCCGCCACGAAGAATCCGCTCGTCATCGTGGTCAACGACAACGGCCGCTCCTACGCGCCGACGATCGGCGGCCTGGCCGACCACCTGGCCACATTGCGGCTCAACCCGGGGTACGAGCGGGTGCTCGACCTCGTCAAGGACTCGCTGGCCAAGGCGCCGCTGGTGGGTGGCCCGCTGTACGAGGTGCTGCACGCCGTCAAGAAGGGCATCAAGGACGCCGTCTCGCCGCAGGCGCTCTTCGAGGACCTCGGCATCAAGTACGTCGGGCCGGTCGACGGTCACGACCTGGTCGGCGTGGAGAGCGCGCTGCGGCGGGCCAAGGCGTTCGGTGGACCGGTGATCGTGCACGCCGTGACCCGCAAGGGGTACGGGTACCAGCCGGCCCTGGACGACGCGGCCGACTGCCTGCACAGCCCATCCGCCTTCGATCCCGAGACGGGGCGGCCGATCGCGCCGTCCTCGCTGAAGTGGACTTCGGTTTTCGGTGATGAACTGGTGGCGCTGGCCGATGAGCGGCCGGACATCGTCGGCATCACGGCGGCCATGGGTGAGTCGACCGGTATTTCCAAGCTTGCCGAGAAATACCCGGATCGCGCGTTCGATGTGGGTATCGCGGAGCAGCACGCCACCACCTCGGCCGCCGGCCTCGCGCTGGGCGGGATGCACCCGGTCGTCGCGATCTACGCCACGTTCCTCAACCGGGCCTTCGATCAGGTACTGCTCGACGTGGCCATGCACCGGCTGCCGGTGACGTTCGTACTCGACCGGGCCGGTGTCACCGGGCCGGACGGGCCGAGCCACTACGGCATCTGGGACATGGCCGTCTTCGGGGTGGTGCCGGGCCTGCGCATCGCGGCGCCCCGCGACGCCGCCACCCTGAGGGCGGAGCTTCGCGAGGCGGTCTCGATCGCCGACGGGCCGACGATCGTGCGGTTCCCGACCGGCTCGGTGCCCGACGACGTCTCCGCCGTGCGCAGCGTCGGCGGGGTGGACGTCCTGGCCGACGGCTCGCGCCCGGACGTGCTGCTCGTGACCGTCGGCGCGCTCGTCGGCGTCGGGCTTGACGTCGCCCGGCGCCTGGAGGCCGAGGGCCACGGTGTCACGGTGGTCGACCCGCGCTGGGTACGGCCCGTGCCGATCGAGCTGGTCGGGCTGGCCGCCGGTCACGGGCTCGTGGTCGTCGTCGAGGACGGGGTGCGCACCGGCGGCGTCGGCGGCGCGGTCGCGCAGGCCGTACGGGACGCCGGCGTCGACACCCCCGTGCGGGAGCTGGGCATCGAGCCGGGCTGGTACCCGCACGGCAGCCGCAACGAGATCCTGGCCGACATGGGCCTCACCGCCCCCGACATCGCCGGCCGCGTCGCCGCCTGGCTCGCCGAGTCGCCGCGCCACGCCCCCGGATCCGTCGCCGACGAGTCGCCGAAACGCCCCATTTCGTCGCGATGATTCGCGCCTCGATCATGAACCTGGGTTCATGATCGACGCACTTTCGGCCCCGTAACTTCATGATCGACGCGGTCGGGACCGCGCGGACCGCCGATCTTGGATGTTTTGGGCGGCCGGAGCGACCCAAGGCATCCAAGATCGCCAGGGCGGCCCCGGTAGGCGCCAACCAAATGCGCTGATCATGACGTTAAGCCGACGCGAGCTTGTGAGCGGCGCCACGCGGCAAGTTCATGATCGGCGGAGAATGGGTGGGGGGCGGGGGAGGGAGGGGTTGGCGGGTGGCCGCGACGGTCATCGAGCTTGACATATCGCAGCCGTGGACGCCCGAGCCGTCCACCGGCCGCCGCGCCCCGTTCCTGGGGGCCGCCTTCCTGACCCTCGTGGTCACCGTGATCTTGACGGGGCCGGCGCTGACGGCCGGCCGCCCGTTCGCGTTCGCCTGGCGCGCGCACACGCTGCCCGGGCAATTCTGGGCCACGGCCCGATCGGTCTTCACGATCGATGTCGACCGGTCCGCCGATCCGGGCATCACCACGCTCATCGCGCGGGACCCGGGCCGAGGTGCTCCACAGTGGACGGCCAGGCTGACCGGACCGCTGGCCGCCCACTACACCACCGAGAACCATTTGCTGCTGACCGACTTTCCCCCGACCTTCGAGCAGGGCCTCCGGTCGACCTTCATGGACACCCGCAACGGGCTCCCCGTCCGCGCCTATCCGACCTCCTCGATTCCGCTGGCGTACGTCGCCGACGAGGTGATCGTGCTGATCGACCGGGACCCGGAGGACCGGGAGGTGGCCGAGCCGCGCCGCACCGAGGAGACGGGCCTCGACCGGGCGCACCTGGTCGAGGCGCGTGACGTGCGAACGGGCGCCGTGCGGTGGACGCGCCGGCTGGCCCGGGGGACGATGTGGCACCTGCCCGGCGTGATGCCGGGGTCGGAGGGCATCGTCGGCCTGCCGCCGGGCGAGAACTGGATGCTCACCTACACCGCCGAGGGACTCGTCAGAACGTGGGACCTGAACAACGGCGACGCACTGGGTACGGCGCTCGTCGGCCCGCTGAGCCGCCAGTCGTACGTCCTGGCCCTGCCCGGCACGCTGCTGGTCCGGATCAAGACGCCCGCCGAGGCGAGCCTGGCCGCCTACGATCCGCGGGCGATGCTGAGGCGGTGGCGGTACATGCCTCGTGAGCTGTTCGCCACGCCGAGCGGCTGCGGCACGCTCATCTGCCTGCACACCGACCGCTCGACCTGGGGGCTGGACGTGCGGACGGGACGCCTGACCTGGCGGCTGGAGCGCCCGCGCCTTCGACCCTCGCCCCCGGGTGTCCCGGCCCTGGTACCCGCGTTCGGCGAACAGCTCGTTCTGTTCGACCCGGAGACCGGCCGCCGGCGCAGCGGCGACGAGACGTGGCGCGTCGCCGACGCCGCCCCGTACAACACCCAGGTCGTCCTGGCCCGGCCCGGATCGGGGGGTTCGGCGGTGATCGGGTTGCTCGACCTCGTCGCGAACACGGTCCGCCGCCTGGGGACGGTCACGCCCTTCCCCCTGGCCAGCCAGTGCGTGAGCCCCGGCAACGCGGTGGTGTGCGAGGACGGCGAGGGCCTGCTCCGCGTGTGGCACCCCCGCTGATGCGTCCCGGGGCCGTCGCCGGTCGGGGGGTGGGCCCGGAGGGCAGGGGGGCGGGGAAGGACTAGCGTGGGCGACGCCGGGCGTGGAGGGAGGCGGATCCCGTGCGGGTGTTGGTGGTCGAGGACGAGCGCAACCTGGCCGACGCGATCGCGCGTGGGCTGCGCCGTCAGGGCATCGCGGTCGATGTCGCCTACGACGGCTCGGCCGGGCACGAGATGGCCATGGTGACGCGGTACGACGTCGTGGTGCTCGACCGGGACCTGCCGGGCGTGCACGGGGACCGCATCTGCGCCGACATCATGGCCTCGGGCGCGTTGACGCGGGTACTCATGCTGACCGCCAGCGGCGCCGTCGCCGACCGCGTCGAGGGCCTGCAGTTGGGGGCCGACGACTATCTGGCCAAGCCGTTCGCGTTCGACGAACTGGTCGCCCGGGTCCGCGCGCTGGGTCGTCGGGCCACGCCGGCGGCGCCGCCCGTGCTCGTCGCGGCCGACGTCGTGCTCGACCAGACACAGCGGACGGTGACCCGGGCCGGCGAGGCGCTGGACCTGACCCGTAAGGAGTTCGGCGTACTGGAGGAGCTGCTCAAGGCGCGCGGTGGCGTGGTCTCCAGCGAGGAACTGCTGGAACGGGTGTGGGACGCCAACACCGATCCGTTCACGACCACGGTACGGGTCACGATGATGACCCTGCGCAAGAAGCTCGGCGACCCGGCCCTGATCGAGACCGTCGTCGGGGTCGGATACCGGGTGCCCGCGGCCGGAACCCGCACGTAGGCGCGCCCGATGACCGTCTACGGCGCGAAGGTACGGGAGCGGATCCGCCCCACGCTGCGGCTGCGCCTCACGCTGCTCAACGGCGCCTTCCTGCTGGGCGTGGCGGTCCTGTTGGTGGTGCTGGCCTGGTTGCTCGTCGGCGACGTGCTGGCCACGGCCGGCGGCCTGCGGCCCGGCTCGCGGGTGCTGCTGGCCGACGGCACCGAGATGGACGCCGAGCAGTGGCAGGCCGGACTGCGGGCGACGACGCTGTGGGATCTCATGGTGTACGGCCTGCTGGCCGCCGCGGCGGTGAGCATCCTCGGCATCGCCGGCGCCTACGCGTTCGCCGGCCGGGCGCTGCGCCCACTCCAGCAGGTCACCTCGACCGCCCGGCACCTCACCGGCGAGACGCTGGATCAGCGCATCCGGTACATCGGTGCCGACGACGAGGTGGCCGAGCTGGCCTCGACGTTCGACGCGATGCTCGACCGGATCAATGAGGCCTTCGAGACCCAGAAACGGTTCGTGGCCAACGCGTCGCACGAGCTGCGCACGCCGCTGGCGGTGATGCGCACCGAGGTCGACGTGACGCTGGCCGACCCGGACGCCGACATCGCCGAGTACCGCCGCATGGCCAAGGTGGTCCGCGACGGTTCCGAACGGGCCAACGCCCTCGTGGAGGCGCTGCTGGTGCTGGCCCGCAGCGAGGCCCAGGCCGGGCGGCGCCTGTCCCGCAAGTTGCCGGCCGACCTCTCGGCCGGCGTCGCCGCCGCGCTGTCGGCGATGCGGCGGGAGGCCGACCGCCTCGGCCTGGTCGTCGAGACGTCGCTGGAGGCGGCGCCGGTCGTGGGCGACCCCGGCCTGCTCGACCGGTTGGCCGGCAACCTCATCGAGAACGCGGTGCGCTACAACCACCTGCACGGGCAACTGTGGGTACGCACGGAGTCCGACGACACCCACGCCCGGCTCGTCGTGAAGAACACCGGCTTCGAGGTCGACCCCGCGGACCTGCCCGGCCTGTTCGAGCCGTTCCGGCGCGGCGGCCGCGAACGGACCGGCGGACGCGGCTCGGGCCTGGGCCTGTCCATCGTGCGGGCCGTGGCCGAGGCGCACGGCGGCAGCGTGTCCGCGATCGCGCTGCCCGACGGCGGCCTGGAAGTTACAGTGACCCTCCCGGCCGCCGCCACCACACCCGTGGTGGCCGCGTCGGCGACCGTGCCACCCCCGCCGTCGTGACCCGTCGCGCTTCCGCCGGGCCGGCACGACTGCGAGACTGCTCCACGTGTCGATGTTCGATCTCCCCGGCCCTCGCCCGGTGCGCCGAGGCTGGTGGCTCGGGCCCGAACTGGCCGCCCTCGCCGCGTTGCTGGTATTGAGCATTCCGTTCCTCAGCAGCGATTCGGGTACCCGGATCCGGCAGGACATCGGCCGGCGGGCCGCACAGGCGCTGGAGGCCTCCACGCCGGAGGAGCACCGCAACCACGGTCACGACAAGATCGGAGCCGCCGACCATGTCGTGTGCGGCGTGGACGTCTACGGCACCGAACCACGCGACGTGAAGGACGCGGCCGCCGCGACGACCGTCTACGGTTACTACTTCTGCGCGGTCGGACCCGACGGCATGCCGTACCTGGAATCCAGCCGGATGGACGGACCGGTCGTCGTCCGGTTCGGGACGCCCACCGTGATCCAGATCGCCCGGCACGGCGAGGGGTACCAGGATCGGGTACGGGCGATGATGCCGGACGAGTACGAGCCGCTCTGCTTCAGCGGGCTGCGCAACGACACGGTCGCCGCCGACGTCCGGCGCCGCTTCACCGATCTGGCCGGCGCCGGCTGACGCCTCGATCTGGCCGGCGCCGGCTGACGCCCGCCGGCCGGGGTGCCCCGCATCACGCTCTTCCGGTCGAGTCGTCGGCGCGCGTCGTCCGTTAGGTTCAGACGTGTGCCTGTCCGGCGCACGATTTCGCACCCGTCATGATCCCCGTGATCATGAGGTTGGCGTCACCGAAGGCCGTCGATCATGACCTTAACTTCATGATCGGCGGAGGTGTCGGGAAGAGAGAAGAGTGGGGGTTGAGGGTTGAAGGTCCTGATCGCGGGTGGGGCGGGTTTCATCGGGAGCACGGTGGCGTCGGCCTGCCTGGATGACGGCATGGTTCCGGTCATCCTGGACAACCTGACCACCGGGCGGGTGGAGTTCGTCCGCGACCGGATCTTCTATCAGGGCGACATCGCGGACGGCGCGCTGCTGGACAAGATCTTCGCCGAGCATCCGGACATCGACGCCGTGGTCCACGCGGCGGCCGCGATCGTGGTACCCGAGTCGATGGAGCAGCCGCTCAAGTACTACCGCGAGAACGTGGCCAAGTCGGTGGAGTTCGTCGACCACGTGCTGCGCAACGGATGCTCGCGCTACCTGTTCAGCTCCTCGGCATCGATCTACCGGCCGGGAGATGACCACTCGGTCGATGAGTCGTCGGAGCTCGAGCCGCAGAGCCCCTACGCCCGCACCAAGGTGATCATGGAGCAGATGCTGGCCGACTGCGCCCGCGCGTACGACCTGAGGGTGCTGTCGCTGCGGTACTTCAACCCGGTCGGCGCCGACCCGAAGATGCGCACCGGCCTGCAGGTGCGCTACCCGACGCACCTGCTGGGCAAGCTCGTCACGGCGGTCGAGGAGGACGAGGAGTTCCTGCTCACCGGCGTGGACTGGCCGACGCGGGACGGGTCGGCCATCCGCGACTTCATCCACGTGTGGGACCTGGCCGAGGCGCACGTGCGAGCGCTGCGGCGCTTCGACGAGATCCTGCCCCGGGCCGGCGACCGTCCGTACGAGGTGATCAACCTGGGTACCGGCAGCGGCACGACGGTGCGCGAGTTCGTCACCGCGTTCCAGGCCGTGTCGGACAAGCCTTTGCGGGTACGGGAAACCGGCCCGCGGCCCGGTGACACGGTCGGCTGCTACACCCGGACCGAGCGGGCCCGCGAGATGCTGGGCTGGACGGCCCGCTTCACCCTCGAGGACGCGATCCGGCATTCGCTGCAATGGTCGCCGGTGCGCGACGCGTTGCTCCGCTAGTCGTCCACACTGGACGACGACCGCTACGCTCCGGGATGATCGGTCGGTCGTTCGGAGAGGGGCGGGAATGAGGGTCATCGTCACGGGCGCGTCGGGCATGATCGGCCAGGGCGTGCTGCGCGAGTGCCTTCTCGACGCCGATGTCACCGGCGTGCTCACGCTGGGCCGCACGCCGACCGGTCAGAGGCACGCGAAGCTCACCGAGTTGGCGCACCGGGATTTCCTCGACTATTCGTCCATCGAGGACAGGCTGACCGGGTACGACGCGTGCTTCTTCTGCCTCGGCGTCTCTTCGGTCGGCATGAACGAAGCGGACTACACCCGGATCACGTACGACTACACGCTGGCCGCGGCGCGCACGCTGGTGCGGCTCAACCCCGACATGACGTTCATCTACGTGTCGGGTGCCGGCACCGACAGCACGGCCAGCGGGCGCACGATGTGGGCGCGGGTCAAGGGCCGGACGGAAAATGACCTGCTCGCTCTGACCGACAGGGCCTTCATGTTCCGGCCGGGGCTCATCCAGCCCAGGCACGGGATACGCTCGCGGACCCGGGCCTACCGGATCGCCTACGCCGTCGCGGCTCCGCTGTTTCCGGTGCTGCGCCGGCTGTTCCCGGGTGTGGCCACCACGACCGAGGTGCTCGGCCGGGCGATGATCAATGTGGCGCTCCGGGGCGCGCCGGCCAGGGTGCTGGAGAGCCGCGACATCAACGCGGTCGGCGCCTCCACGTAGCGAGCCTCCACTGGCGCCGGATATCGGTATCCCGCCCGCGGGCACTGACACCACCGAGCCGCGCGGCGAGGTGAACCTGTCGGGCGGCGGCGGTAACGTCGCGGGGTGACTACGACCGAACTGCTCACGCTCGAAGAGATCTACGACGTGGAGGCTTCGGCCGGCCGGGGTGAAGAGCCCGCGGTCGTGATCGGCCGGTTGGAGGCCATCGTCGACCAGCGGCGCCATGACGACCCCCTCGACGCGGCGCACATCCTGGTGGTGGCCGCCCGGTTGGCCGAGCGGCACCGTGATCTGCCGACCGCGCTGCGGTTGGCGGAGCGGGCCATGCGGGCCGAGGGTCCCGAGGGTTACCACCACTCGTCGCGCACCCTGCGGGCGACCTTGCTGGTCAGGATGGGGCGGGCGGACGAGGGTTGGGCCGAGCTGGAGGGGATGCGACCGCAACTGCTGACCGACCCGGACGCCGTGGTCCCGGTGTGCGAGGCGCTGGTCGACCTTGGACACGGGGACCTGGCGGTCACGTGGGCGACGGACGCGTTCGAGACACTCAAGCGTCGCTGGGCCGCGCCCGGGGCCCTGGACACGATGAACGTGGCCGACTCGGCCGTGATGGTCGCCCTGGCCGCGGTACGCCACGACGTGCGCCGCGAGCTCGACCTGCCGCACGACGACATCGACGAGCTGGCCGACGAGTTCGCCGCTGATCACGACGACGAGGCGGACGACGACGAGGTCGCGGTGCTGGTCTGGCCGGAGCGCGAGTTCCAGAAGGGACTGGCCCGGTGGCCGGCATTCGGTGAGGCGTACGGCACCTGGGACGGGCACCGCGAGCTCACCGAGCGCCGCCTCCAGCGGATGTCCGGGTCGGGGACCACGCTGGGCGTGCTGATCGGCAGCGTCGACGAGCTGGCCCGGTTCGCCGGCTCCGACGATCCGATGGATTCCGAGGTCCGCGGCCGGTACGCCGACCACATCGCCCGACGCGGTGCGGTGCGGCCCTGGCCACCGGGTCGCAATCTGCCGTGCTGGTGCGGCAGCGGCCAGAAGTACAAGCGCTGCTGCCTGCCCCGATCGAGAAGCTGAGCCCGGCCACGAGTCGGCCGCCGGCGATCGACTCCACAGTGGACAGATTCGTCAGGCGGGGTCGCGCAGGGCGATGGCGAGCTGGTCGGCGAGCAGGCCGACCTGCCAGGGCCGTGCCCCCATACCGCTCAGCCCGTCACCGACCGTGTCCGTGTCGAGCTTCTCCGGAGGCGTCCAGGCCAGCCGGCGTACCGTGTCCGGAGCCACGAGGTTCTCGGGCGGCACGTTGTTTTCCGAGGCGAGTTGGGTCACCACCTCGCGGCAGCGGGCCAGCCGGGCGGCGGCGACGGGGTCGCGCTCGGCCCACCGGTGCGGCGGGGGCGGGCCGTCGGAGGCCTGCGGCTGGGGAAGATCCTGATCGGACAGTGTCCCGGCCTCGGCCAGCGCGTCCAGCCATATCTGGGCCATCCGGCGCACCGACCGGCCGCCGAAGCCCGGCACCGCGAACAGCTCGCGCTCGTCGCGGGGATTCGTCTCGGCCGCCGCGATGATGGCGGCGTCGGACAGCACGCGCCCCGGTGCGCTGTCGCGGCGGGCGGCCACGCGGTCGCGGGCGTACCACAGCGCCCGTACCCGCGCCTGGGCCCGCGCCCCGCGGATCTTGTGAATGCCCGAGGTGCGCCGCCACGGATCCGGCCGCGGGGTCGGGGTCCGGCCGGCGGAGGACACGAGCGCGGCGAACTCCTGATGGGCCCACTCGAGCTTGCCCTGGCCGTCCAGCACCGCCTCGAGCTTGTCCCGCAGTCCGATGAGCAGTTCGACATCGAGCGCGGCATAGCTGAGCCAGGACGCCGGCAACGGACGCGTCGACCAGTCGGCCGCGGAATGGTGCTTCTCCAGCGCGAAGCCGAGCAGCTGCTCGGTGAGCGCGGCCAACCCGACCCGTTCGAAGTTGGCCAGGCGGGCGGCCAACTCCGTGTCGAAGAGGCGCCCCGGCCGCATGCCGAGCTCCACCAGACAGGGCAGATCCTGGCTGGCCGCGTGCAGCACCCACTCCGCGTCGCCGATCGCATCGGCGATCGGCGACAGGTCGGGCAGCGGCAGCGGATCGACGAGCAGGGTGCCCACGCCCTCGCGCCGCAGTTGCACGAGGTACGCCCGATGGGTGTAGCGATAACCGGATGCCCGTTCGGCGTCCACGGCGATCGGCCCGGACCCGGCCGCGATCAACGCCGCCGCGCGGGCGAGGCCCTCGGGCGTCACAACCGGGTCCGGGGTCCCGTCGCGCGGCGCCGTGAGCACGACGGCCGGCTCGCGTTCGGGAGCGGATCCGTCGGTCACGCGACAACCGTACGGTGATCGGCCCGCATAATCATCGCTACCCCCTCGCCCGCGCGTCGGCCGGTCACCCGCAGGGTGAGTGCCAACGCCGGGTTGCCGGGGTTTGGGTCAGATGTGACGTGGGGTGACTGCACGCATCCAGGCCCAGTACCGTGTGCCGTGAGCCCAGAAGGGGCATGCGCAGACTGAGGAGCGTAATGACCTACCCCGGAAATGACGATCAGCGCGCCAACGAAAGCGAACAGCCGGCGGCGCCCTCGGTGACCAACTGGATTCCGAGTCAGACCACTCCGGAGTCCGCGCCCCCACCGTCCCCCGTATCGCCCGCGACCGAGCAGCCGACGGCCGGAGGGCTGCCGTTCGCCGCCACACCGGACGGCTACCCAGCGTCGCCGCCCGGCCCCGTACAGCAGAACCCGATACCGCAAAATCCGGTGGCCCAGATTCCGGTACAGCCGAGCTTCCAGGCGCCGAGCTTCGAATCACCGGCTCCGCCACCGAGCTTCCCGACGTCCAGCTACGAGCCGCCGGCCCCGACGTCCAGCTACGAGCCGCCGGCCCCGACGTCCAGCTACGAGCCGCCGGCCCCGACGTCCAGCTACGAGCCGCCGGCCGCGCCGTCCTCGCCGGCCTCGCCGTCCGAGGCGCCCGGCCCGTCGTGGAGCACCTTCGGCGGCCAGCCCGCCGACCCCGTACCGCCCCCGATGAGCGCTCCGCAGTACCAGTCCGGACCACCCACGATCGGCCAGCCGGCCGTCGGACCGGTGACCGGGGGTCAGCCCACCGGCGTGGGCCAGCCGTACGTTGGCCAGCCGGGCGTGGGCCAGCCGTACGCGGGCCAGCCGTACGCGGGCCAGCCGGGCACGGGCCAGCCGTACGCGGGCCAGCCGTACGCGGGCGTGCCGTCGGCGCCCACCTATGACCCGGCGGCGATGGCCCAGCCGTACTCGGTCCAGCCCTACTCCGTGGCGCCGGCGTCCGGTGCGTACCCCTATGGGGTGCCCAGCGCGATCCCCATGGTCGAGCCGAAGCGCCGGCGGACCGGCGTGGTCGTCCTGTCCATTCTGACCACGCTGTTCGTGCTCGCCACCGGCGTCATGACCACGCTGTTCGTGCTGACCAAGCAGGAGCGCGACCGGCTCGACACGCAGGTCCAGCGGCTCGGGGTGGAGACGACCGACCAGCGCCAGAACATCTCCACGATTCAGACCAATCTGGAGAACACCAGGCGCGACCTGGCCGACTCGCAGGCGGAGACGAAGGAGGTCGCCGACCAGAAGGCGAAGCTGTCCGCCTGCATCAAGGCGTTCGAGGCGCTGATCACGGAGCTCAACAAGACCAATCCGAGCACCACCGTGCTCAACCGGCTGGACCGGGCCTTCGTCCGGGCCTGCAACGAGGCGGACAAGTTCCTCGACTGACGCGGGTCAGCCCGCCGCGCCCCCGCCGGCCACCCCGAAGCGGGCCGGGAGCGCGACCACGCCCGGTGGGGGCAGGCCGGCGGTCGAGGCCAGCAGCGCGCACCAGGCCTCCAGGTGCGGTTCCAGCTCGCGGTCGGTCGGCGTCCACGAGGCGCGGATCTCGATGTCCGCGGTCGGCGGCGTCCCGGCCAGATCGCCGAACCGGGTGGACAGGGTCTGCGTCACCGTGCCGGCGACCGCCTTGTAGTGCGCGCCCTGGTGGTCCAGCGCGTCGATGAGCCAGCTCCAGCCCACCTCGGGCAGGAACGGATCGGTGGCCATCTCCGCGTCCAGCTCGGCCGTGACGAAGGTGACCAGCCGTAGCGTGCCCTCCCACGCCTCGTGTCCCGCCGGGTCGTGCAGCAGGATCAGCCGGCCGCTGGCGATGTCCTCCTCGCCGCGCGGCACGCTGGCCGAAAGCGCGTACGCGTAGGGGGCCAGCCGCCGGGGCGGGCTCACCTCCTCGAGGAGGATCTCTTCGCGCGGACGAGCCGCGCGCAGTCCGCGGACGGCGTGAGCGAAGATCGCTGGGACGGCGGTCGAGGGCGCCACACGATTGAGCGTATGGGGCGGGCGCCGATCGCGGGAGTGTGGCACGCCGGCCGTCACCCCTACCGCGCGCCGTCTGTCCGGTACGCGTGTATTATCCGACTCGTTCGGCCGCCGGTGGGCGGGAGCCGGGAATCGGCGCGGATCGGCGTGGCACGATGAGCCTCGATGACCCGTACCCAGTCGCCCCCGAGCACGTCGGCCTTCATCCGCGCCTGCCGGTCCCAGCCGGTCCCGCATACGCCCGTGTGGTTCATGCGCCAGGCCGGGCGCTCCCTGCCCGAGTACCGGGCGCTGCGGGCCGACGTGCCCATGCTCGAGGCGTGCCGGCGCCCCGACCTGGTCTGCGAGATCACGCTTCAGCCGGTCCGCCGCCACGGCGTCGACGCGGCGATCCTCTTCTCCGACATCGTGGTCCCGCTCGCGGCGGCCGGCGTCGATCTCGACATCGTGCCCGGCGTCGGGCCGGTCGTGGCCCGGCCGGTGCGGACCCTCGCCGACGTGGAGGCGATCTCGGCGTTGGAGGCCGGCGAGGTGGGGTTCGTCGCGGAGGCGGTTTCCCTGCTGGTACGCGAACTCGGCCCGACGCCGCTGATCGGGTTCGCCGGCGCGCCGTTCACCCTGGCCTCGTACCTCGTCGAGGGTGGCCCGTCGCGCACGCACGCGAAGACCAAGACCCTGATGTACGCGGCGCCCGACGTCTGGCACGCGCTCTGCACCCGGCTGGCCGGCATCACGCTGTCGTTCCTGCGCGCCCAGGCCCGGGCCGGCGTGTCGGCGGTCCAGTTGTTCGACTCGTGGGCCGGCGCGCTGTCCGAGGCCGACTACCGGCGCTTCGTGCTGCCCCACTCGTCGGCCGTGCTGGGTGGGCTGGCGTCCGAGTTCCCCGACCTGCCGAGAATCCACTTTGGAGTCGGTACCGGGGAGCTGCTCGTCGCGATGGCCGAGGCCGGCGCCACCGTGGTCGGCGTGGACTGGCGCACCCCGCTGGACACCGCGAACGCCCGCCTCGAGTCGCGGCATACGCTGCAGGGCAACCTCGACCCGTGCGCGCTGCTCGCCCCGTGGGACGTCGTCGAGGCCGAGGTCCGCCGCACGCTGCGCGAGGGGGTCGCCGCGCCCGGCCACATCTTCAACCTCGGTCACGGCGTGCTCCCCGAGACCGACCCCGACGTCCTGACCAGAGTCGTCGAGTTGGTCCACTCCGTGTGAGTTCTGTGTAAGCAGGGGCACCCTACAGTCGTCTTTTGATAAGTAGGGTGCCCCTCCTTACAGGCAGAGCCGGCCACTCAGCGGTCGCGGGCGGCCAGGCGCAGCGATTGCCACGAGCCGTCGGCGTGCCAACCGCCGTCGACCGACAGCGCCGTACCGTTGATGAACCCGCTGCGCGACGGGTCGGCCAGGAACGCGACCGCCTGCGCGACGTCGTCGGGCCGGGCGAACCGCCCGAGCGGTACGTGGTCGGTGATGTCGGTGTCCACGTAGGCGCCCTCGCCCTGCGAGGCGTCGTCCATCGGCGTCTTCACCCAGCCGGGGCAGACGGCGTTGACCCGCACACCACGCCCGCCCCACTCGGCGGCGAGCGTGCGGGTCAGACCGATCAGACCGTGCTTGCTGGCGTTGTACGCCGAGCGGTCGGCCACACCGCTCAGGCCGGCGACGGAGGCGATGTTCACGATCGAGCCGGCGCGCCGCGCGAGCATGCCGGCCCCGAAGGCGCGGCACATGAGGAACGGTCCGGTCAGGTTCACCTCGAGCACGCGCCGCCACTGCTGCGCCGACGTCTGCTCGGCCGGCGCGATGAGGGCGATGCCGGCGTTGTTGACCAGCACGTCGGCCCGACCGAAGGCGTCGTGGACCTGGTCGGCGAAGCGGGCCACGTCCTCCTCGCTGGTCACGTCGCCGCCGGCGGTCAGCGCGTCCATTCCCTCGATCGCCAGGAGGTCGAACAGGGCGAGGCGGTGGCCGGCCCCGGCCAGCACCTCGGCGATGCGGCGGCCGATGCCCTGGGCGGCGCCGGTGACGACGGCGACGGGAGCGTCCATCCCGCTACCGTACGAGCGCCGGCCCGGTGTATGCAGGGTGCCCCTACAGACGCCTGGTGTACTGCAGGGGCACCCTGCATACACCACGAGGGTGGGGTTGGATGGAGCCGTGGCGCCTCGATTCGTTGTCATCGGTGGCGGGATCGCCGGGCTGGCGGCCGCGCTCCGGCTGCGCGACCGGGCCGGTGACGCCGCCGACATCACCGTGCTGGAAGGCTCGGCGGTCCTGGGCGGCAAGCTGCGCACCGGTGACCTGGCCGAAGAGGGCGCCGAGATGTTCCTGGTCCGCGACCGCGGCACAGGGTCGGCGGCCTGGCGCCTGGCCCGCCGGCTGGGGCTGGACCTCGTGCACCCCGCCCCGGTGCCGGCCGCGCTCGCCGTCGGCGGAGCGCTCCGGCCGATGCCCGGCGGCACGCTGCTCGGGATCCCGGCCGATCCGTCCACAGTAGAGTCAGTCGCCACGGTGGAGGATCGCGACCGCGACGAGGGCGGTCCGCTGCTGCGGGCCGGCGAGGACATCGCCGTCGGCCGGTTGGTGCGGCGGCGCCTCGGTGACGATGTCGTGGACCGGCTCGTCGATCCGCTGCTCGGCGGCGTGTACGCGGGCCGGGCCGACGCGCTCTCGCTCGCCGCGACCATGCCCGGCGTCCACGCCGCGGCCCAGATCCGGTCCACCCTGCGCGAGGCGGTGGCCGACGCGCTGGCCGCCTCGCCGAGGCCGCCGGGCGAGCCGGTGTTCGCCGCCGTACGCGGTGGGCTGAGCCGCCTGGTCGACGCGGTCGTCGCCGCGGCCCGGGCCCGGGTACGGCTGCGCGCGCCGGCCCGCGAGCTGTCCCGCGCGGGCCGGGCTTGGCGCGTCATGACCGGCTCGGCGCCCGCCCCCGAGCACATCGAGGCCGACGGCGTCGTGCTCGCGGTACCGGCCACGCCGGCGGCTCGACTGCTGCGCGATCTCGAGGCCATCGGCCTGGAGTACGCGAGCGTGGCCCTCGTCACGCTCGCCCTGCCTCCCGGCACCGGGTTGCCGGAGCTGTCGGGCTTCCTGGTTCCCGCGACCGAGGGGTACGCGGTGAAGGCGGCGACGTTTGTCGCGGTGAAATGGCCGCATACGCGCCGCCCGGACGCCCCCGTGCCCGTACGGGTGTCGCTCGGTCGCCACGGTGAGGAGCACGTGCTGCAACGGCCGGACGACGAGCTGGTCGCCCTCGCCCACCGCGAGCTGGCCAGTCTTCTCGGGACGAACCTCCCCGACCCGGTCGCCACGGCGGTGCACCGGTGGGGCGGGGCCCTTCCCCAGTACGGCGTGGGGCATGTGGCGCGTGTCGCCCGGGTCCGCGCGGCGCTGCCGGCCACGCTCGGCCTGGCCGGCGCTGCGTACGACGGTGTCGGCATCGCCGCCTGCGTACGCTCCGGCGAGGCGGCCGCGGACGCCGTCTGTGATGCCGTCCAAGCCGGCGCAAACCGAACACCGGTGACAGAATCGTCGGCATGACCGACCAGACCAACGCCGCCCGGCTCCGGGAGATCAACGACACGATCCGGTACACGATGTGGTCGGTGTTCCGGGCCGAACCCCTCGGCGCCGCGCTGCGCGAGGACCTCGCCGGCGAGGTCGACGCCCTGTTCGAGGAGCTGGCCGCGAAGGATGTGGTGGTCCGCGGCGTCTACGACGTATCCGGCCTGCGAGCCGACGCCGACGTGATGGTGTGGTGGCACGCCGCGACGGCCGACGCCCTGCAGGAGGCGTACGGTCGGCTGCGCCGCACGCGCCTCGGCGCCCACCTGGCGCCCGTCTGGTCGGTGGCCGCGCTGCACCGGCCGGCCGAGTTCAACAAGAGCCACATACCGGCGTTCCTCGCGGGCGAGGAGGCCAAGGCGTACGTGTGCGTGTACCCGTTCGTGCGCTCGTACGAGTGGTACCTGCTGCCGGACGAGGAGCGCCGCGAGATGCTCGCCGAACACGGCAAGATGGCCCGCGGGTACCCGGACGTGCGGGCCAACACGGTCGCGTCGTTCGCCCTCGGCGACTACGAATGGATGCTGGCCTTCGAGGCCGACGAGCTGCACCGGATCGTGGACCTCATGCGCGACCTGCGTGCGTCGCGGGCCCGCCGGCACGTCCGCGAGGAGGTCCCGTTCTACACGGGTCGCCGTCGCCCCCTCGCCGAGATCCTCTCCGCCCTCCCCTGATCCCGTTCTCTCGCGGATCTTGGGTCGAGCGGAGCGGATCAGGAGCCGCGGCACATCTGGACGACCTGGCTCGGACGCAGTGTGTCCACGTCGAAGCTGATGACCACCGTCAACTCGCCCTCGACCGGGATGGCGACGGTGTTGCGGGACGTGAAGCGTACGGACTCCGGTGGCAGCGCGGATCCGAACGGGTCGTGGCCGCACTCCGCGATCGGGGTCGGCGACTCGCGGCTGAGCCAACCCACGCGGCTGCGTACATGCAGCACCGTCTGCTGGTTGCCGAAGCTGTCTACTGTGGACTTGACCACCTCGAACGCGCCGTCGGGTGAGGTGGCCATCTGGATGGGTTGCGAGGCGTGGGCGCCGAAGAACCGCTCGGCGGCGAACCAGGGCACGCCGAAGCAGACTGCGGCCAGCGCCGACAGGCCGAGTATCCAACCGAAGACGGCGCCGCGGGCCAGGCGGGCCGTGGCCAGCACGAGCGCGACGCCGAGGAGCACGACACCGGTGACGAGCGCGACCGTCGCCACGGCCGGACTCTCCAGCGGGTACAGGGCGATGTAGCGCCACGGGTTGGTCATGCCGGTCACGGCGACGGCGAGCGTCACGGCGCCGAGCAGGGCCACCGTGAGAGCGAGCGGCCAACGACGACTCCGAGGTGGCGAGGGGGTCGCCATGGTCCATATTGTGCCCACGCCGCGCCCGCCACGCCGACGCCGCCACGCGGCGCAGACCGGCCCGACTCCGGTCGATCATGATGCTACGCGCCCGAAATCACGTCGATCATGAACCTAGGTTCATGATCGACGCGGAGAAAGGCGCATGGGGACGTGGGCGATGCCGTCCTCGACGTACTCGTCGCCGGCGACCGCGAAACCGAACCGCTCATAGTAGGCGACCAGGTAGGACTGGGCGTCGAGGACGCAGGGGGTGCCGTCGCCGATCAGGTCCAGCGCCGCGGCCATGAGGCGCGAGGACAGGCCGGCGCCGCGGGCCGGGCCGGCCGTGCACACGCGGCCGATGCGGGCGCTGCCGTCCGGCTCGGCGAGCAGGCGCAGGTAGGCCCGCGGCTCCTCCCGGGACGGGCCGATCCAGACATGCCGGGTGCCCGGTTCGAGGTCGCGACCGTCGAGTTCCCGGTACGGGCACCGCTGCTCGACGACGAACACGTCGTGGCGCAGAGACAGCAACGCGTACAGCGTCGCCACATCGAGCGAGTCGGGAGTGGCGACGTGCACCCGACTCATGCCGCGGCCCGCCTGACCGCGTCGACCGAGGCGGCCACGTCGGACTCGTCGGTCGACCAGTTGCTCACCGAGACCCGCAGCACGTCGCGACCGGCCCAGCGGGAGCCCGACATCCATGCCGTACCGTCGGCCAGCAGCCGGGCCGTGACCGCGCGGGTCCGCTCGTCGCTGCCGAACGCGGCGCACACCTGGGTGAAGACGACGTCGTTGAGGATCTCGGCTCCGTCGATGGTGGCGATGCCGTCGGCGATGGAGCGGGCGTGGGCGACCAGGCCGTCGACCAGATCGACGACGCCCGTCCGGCCGAGCGAGCGCAGGGCGGCCCACACCGGTACGCCGCGGGCCCGGCGCGACAGCTCCGGTACGCGGTCGAGCGGATCGCCCCGCTCGTCGGCGTGAACCAGGTAGCTGGCCCGCATGCCCATCGCGGCGTGCAGGACGGGCGGGCAGGCCACGATCGCGATGCCGCAGTCGTAGGGCACGTTGAGCGTCTTGTGGGCATCGGTGGCCCACGAGTCGGCGGTGTCGATGCCCGCCAGCAGGTGCCGCAGCCGGGGCGACGCGGCGGCCCACAGCCCGAACGCACCGTCCACATGCACCCAAGCCCCGTGCTCGTGGGCCAGCGCCGTGGCCCCGGCGATCGGGTCGAAGGCGCCCGAGTGCAGGTTGCCGGCCTGGAGGCACACGATGGTCGGTCCGTCGCCGGCGGCCAACGACGTGGCCAGCGCGTCGAGGCGGATCCGGCCCTGGTCGTCCGCGGCCACCTCCACGGGTGCCCCCAGGCCCAGGTAGCGCAGGGCCAGGTCGATCGTCGCGTGCCGGTCGGCTCCGACCAGCACACGCACCGGGGGGCCGCCGGCCAGACCCTGCCGGTCCAGATCCCAGCCGGCGTCGGCCAGCACGCGCTGGCGTCCGGCGGCGAGTCCCGTGAAGTTCGCCATCGTGCCGCCGGTCACGAAGCCGACGGCGGCCGCCGAGGGCAGGCCCAGCAGGTCGAGCAGCCAGCCGGCGGCGACCTCCTCGGCCGCCACCGTGCCGGGCGTGGCGAAGCGCATGCCGGTGTTCTGGTCCCACGCGCTGGTCAGCCAGTCGGCGGCCAGGGCGGCCGGCAGAGTACCCCCGATGACCCAGCCGTAGAAGCGGCCCGATGGCATGGCCATCAGGCCGGGCTCGACGACCTCGGCCAGCAGGTCCACGACCTCGGCCGGATCGGTGGGTCCGTCGGGCAGCGGCCCGAGTCCCTTGGCCAGCTCGTCGGCCGCCGCCTTCGGCGGTATGGGACGGTCGGCCAGGGACCCGAGCCAGGCCCGCGCGTGCTCGGCGGCGCGGGCCAGGGCGGCGGTGTAAGCATCACCTCGCGCGGTCACGCCATACACTCTGCACCATCGCCGCGGCTCGATCGCGTGCCGGTACGGCCCGCGCGACCCCGGTACCAGGCTCATGTCCCACCTCCGAGCACAGCTCGCGCAACCGCGCCCGGGCCCGGGCCAACTGGCTTCGAACCGTGCCCGGCGAGCAGCCGACGATCTCGGCGATCTCGTCGTCGGAGAGGTCCTCCAGGTGGCGCAACATGACGACCGTCCGTTGCTTGGGCCCCAGCCGTCGCAGCGCGGCGGCCAGGGCCAGACGCAGGTCGACCGCGGCCGTCTCGTCCCCACCCGCGGTCTCGGGCAGCGTGTCCACGACGACCTCCCGGCGGCGCGGGCGCCGCCAATGGTTGACGCCCTGCCGGTACAGCGTCTTGCGGACGTACGCCTCGGCGTGGCCCTCGCCGATGTGACGCCACCGGAGGAAGGCCCGGGCCAGCGCGGTCTGCAGGAGATCCTCCGCGTGCTGGCGGTCGTCGGCCAACGCCAGGGCCATCCGGAACAGGGCGGCGCCGCGAGCCCGCACGAACGCCGTGAAGTCCTCCTCGGTACCCATGTCAGATGACGTACTTCTCGCCGGCGGCGCTCAGGCCGTCCGCGGAGCCGATGACGATGCCCTGCGTGAGGCCGGGCGCACCCGGCGGTGGTGCCACGGTGCGGACGACGGTGCCGCTGATGCCGACGATCTCCCACTGGCGGATCGGATCGCCCCGACGCGGGGCGGGGGCGGCGATGTAGTGGGTCGCGTCGTACCAGCCCACCAGAATGCCCCGTTGGGGTACGGCCGACGCCGCCCCGGTGTCGGTGTCGATCAACGTGGCGGTGGCCCCGGGCGCGCCCCACAGCAACAGCCGGCGGCCGTCCGGCGACACGCTGGTCCCTTCGGTCGGCAGCCGGTCGACCGGCACCGTGCGCAGTTCGGCGCCGTCGGGGGCGAAGCGCCGGATTCCAGTGATCTCAGTGGTCGTGCCGGTCGACTCCGAGAGCACGACGATCAACTCGGTACCGTCGGCCGACCACCGGACGTTGGGGCCGAGCGCCATCCGCTCGCCCAGTCCGGACAGGCGCACGAAGGTCTCGGCCAGCGTGTCGGCGTCGACCAGTCGCAGCCCGTGCCCGTCCGCGTCGCGGGGGACCTCCACCAGCACGAACGTGCGCGAGTCCGGCGACCAGGTGGGCGTTTCCTCGTAGCCGCGCGGCGCGGTGTCGGGTAGCCATCGAACCTCGTCGGTGGCCAGGACCAGCACACCGACGCGGGTGGGATGTGCGGCGCTGTTGTCGCCCTGCCGGACCACCGCGAGCCGGCGGTCCGGCGACGGAACCACATCGTTGTACGGAACAGACTCGTAGGCGCCCGTGTCGAAGTTGAGCAGGAGCGAGATGTCGTTGGCCGGACCCGGATCGGTCCGGCCACCGTCGGGGTCAATGCCGGTGTACGCGATGACCACCCGACCGCCGGGCCGGACCGCCCCCGGGTCGGTGGGCGCGGTGCGCGCGCCCGGGACGGCCAGGATGGCCACGGCCAGCGCCGGCACGAACGCCGCCACCCCGGCGACCAGCCCCGCCCGCCGCACGAGTCGCCGCCGGTGCGCGCGGCCGATCGCCGTCCGAGCGAGGTCGGTCGGGGCAGGGGTGGCGGTCAGATGCTCGAGGGCCTCGCGCAACGCGCGGTCAGGAAGCGTACTCATGTCGTAGAAGGACACGCCAGACCAGCCATCCGCTGCACGGTAGCCGAAAACCGTTGGACAGCCCGCACGCCCATGGCGATCGTCGGGGCATGCGACAGGAGCAGATCTGGGATTCCGACGCCGCCCAGCGCTACGACACGCCGGGCACCGGAATGTTCGCACCCGAGGTCCTGGGGCCGACGGTCGACCGTCTCGCCGAACTGGCCGGCGGCGGCCGGGCGCTGGAGTTCGCCGTCGGTACCGGCCGGGTGGCCATCCCGCTCGCGGCCCGGGGCGTACCGGTCACCGGCATCGAGCTGTCCCGGGCGATGATCGACCAGTTGCGGACCAAGGCCGACGAGACGACGATCCCGGTGGTCGCCGGCGACATGACCACCGCGACGGCGCCCGGGACGTACTCGCTCGTCTACCTCGTCTACAACACGATCTCCAACCTGCTCACCCAACCCGAACAGGTCGCCTGCTTCCGCAACGCCGCCCGCCATCTCGGCGCGGGTGGGCGGTTCGTGATCGAACTCTGGGTACCCGAGCTGCGCAAGCTCCCGCCGGGGCAGCACGCGGTCGTGTGGCAGGTCGAGCCCGGCTACATCGCCCTGGACACCTATGACGTCCTGCGCCAGCACGTCGTGTCGCACCACTTCCGGTTCGACGAGAGCCGACAGGCCGCGCTGTACCGGTCCCCGCACCGCTACATCTGGCCGGCCGAACTCGACCTCATGGCCCAACTGGCCGGGTTCGAGCTGGAGAGCCGGCACGGGGACTGGACCGGAGCCGGGTTCACCGCGCAGTCGCGTTCGCACGTGTCCGTGTACCGGATCCCGCCGGTATCCTGAGAGCATGAGCAGGCCTGGCTGGAAGGGGGTCGCCCACCCCACCGTCGCATGAGTGGGGTGTGGAAGCGCACCCGAGCCGAGTTGCGCGCCCAGCGCCGTCGACGCGCACACCATTGCTGGGACCACGTTCTGGCCGCTCCATTGTGGCCAAAGTACGGCGTCAACCTGGGGACCTTGTTGCGTACGTGTGACGCGGTCGGCGCCTGCCTGGTGGTGCCCCGTCGACCGTGGATCAGAGAAGCCGTCGCGCAGGGCAACACGTTGCGCCGCCGGTCGTGCGTGCACTACGTCGCCGACCCGCTCGATTGGCTGGTCACCCAACGCGCCAGCGGTTCGGCGATCGTCGGGGTCGAACTGGCCGACGACGCCGTACGCCTGGGGGACCTGCCGGCCGCGCGCACCCGTACCGTGATGGTCCTCGGTCATGAGCGCGACGGCATCCCGGAGGACGCCCTGCCTCTGCTGGACCTCGTCGTGGAGATACCGATGGTGGGCACCGGGCAGTCGCTCAACGTGGCCGTCGCCGGCTCGCTGGTGCTGTACAAGCTGGCCGGACTGATGTGAATGTCCAAGATCGGCAACCTGGGGGGCCGGCTCAGGCGTATAGCCAACGTCCCGAGTGGAGGTTGCCGGTGAGCCAGGTCGACGACTTCGACACCTTCTACCGCTCGAGCCGGCTACGCCTGCTCGGATTCGTCTACGCCCTGACCGGCAATCTCGCCGAGGCTCAGGACGCGGTGCAGGAGGCGTTCGTGCGGGCCTGGCAGCGGTGGTCGAGCATCGGCGAATACGACGACCCGGAGTCATGGGTACGCGTGACGGCGGCCCGCATCGCGGTGAGCCGTTGGCGGCAGCTGCGCAGCCGGGCCCGGGCCTACGTGCGCCACGGGCCGCCGCCGCCGGTGCCCGAGCCCGGCCCCGAGACCGTTGAGGTGGTCCGGGCGTTGCGCCGCCTGCCCGAGGAGCAGCGGGTGGCCCTGGCCCTGTACTACCTGGTGGGGCTGCCGGTGGCGGACGTGGCCCGGGAAACGGGCGTACCGGTCGGCACGGTCAAGGCCAGGCTGGCCCGCGGCCGGACCGCGCTGGCCGGCCTACTGGCTGTCGAAGCGACGGGAGCCGCCGATGCCTGACAACCTGGAGGAACTGGCGAACCGGCTGGCCCGTGACTTCACGACGGTGCGCTGGCCCGAGCCCGGGCAGATTCGCGCGCGGGCCCGCCGGCGCACCGTGCGCACGGCGGCGGGGGCCCCGCTGGCCGTCATCCTCGTCGTTGTGGCCGTGGCCTGGGCCCTGCGGGCCGGGAGTGCGAGCCCGTCGTCGACCGGGCCGGCCGCCGGTCCGCCACGGACCCTTCCCGCCACCACCGCGACGACATCGGTCGACGACGGGACGTCGATTCCGATCGACGCCCTGCTCCAGCCCGAGGACGTCGGGCCGGCCCGGCACGTGGAGAACGAGTACACCTATCCGGGGGGCGTCTATCCGGCGTGGACCTTCAGCCACGAGCAGTGCCCCGCGTACGCCGGCCTGAAGATCAGGGCGTTTCTGAAGTACGACTTCATGCGAATCCACCAGATCGCGCCCGACCGCCCGGAGGACTTCGACTCGCTCGCGGTGTTCGTGGAGGCTCACCGCTACCCGGACGACACCGCCGCGACCGTGATGGGGGACGTGCGCCGGATCGTCGCCGCCTGTCGCCGCTACGACGGTGGGCCGTCGGAGGCGAGCACGCCCGAACGGCCGGCCCACGGCGTGCACACGCTGACGCTGCTCGACGATGCCTTCGCGGGTTCCGAGTCGCTGCTCATCCGCCATCACACGATCTCCGTCGACGACCGTACGGGCGAGCAGGTCGGCGACCCCATCACGATGATTTACGTTGTCGTCCGGGTCAACGACCTCGTCACGACCATCGGGCGCTACACGGATGACCGGGCCGCGGTCCAGGCCCTCGGCTCCCGGGCGGCCGCCCGTCTGTGCCTGGCCGCCAACCCGCGCTGCTAGTCGGCGATGCGAGCCGTAGGTGGCGCGGTGGCGCCGTGCGATGCTGACGCCATGGTCGTCGTGTTCGAAGCGAAGCTCTGGGAATGGGATGCCCGGCGCAACGACAGCTGGGCCTTCGTCAGCCTGCCCACCGAGGAGTCCGAGGAGATCCGCGACCGGGCGACCGGGACCCGTCGTGGCTTCGGATCGCTTCGGGTGCGGGTCACGGTGGGCGGCAGCGTCTGGACGACGTCGATCTTTCCGGACGCTACGCGGGGCACCTACGTGCTGCCCGTCAAGCGCGCGATCCGCAAGGCCGAGTCCCTCGACGTCGGCGACACGGCGAGCGTGACCGTCGAACTCATCGACGTGTGAGACCGCGCGACGGTGTAGCGACCGCCCCGGGCGGGTAAGACCTCCGGTCGTATGGCCGAAGGGAGCACGCGCCATGCATGTCACCAATGTCGTCAGCGCGGTCATCGTCGGCCTGGTGGTCGGCGTGCTTGGAAGGCTCCTCCTCCCGGGTCGCCAGCGCATCGGGGTATTCGTCACCCTGGTCATCGGCGTCGGGGCCGCGCTACTGGGCGCGTACGTCGCCACCGTGCTCGGCATCGATCGGGCGCCGGCCAGCCTGGCCGGGCAGGAGTGGGCCCGCTGGGCCTGGCTGAAGAACCTGTCGTGGGACTGGATCGTCCTGGCGGTCCAACTCGGTTTCGCCGTGCTCGGTACGGCGATCGCGGCCGCGATCTGGCGCACCCGCCTCGCCTACAAGGATCCGCTGGACCGAGCCATGATCCGATCGCGTCGCCGCTAGGCCCTCATCTCACCGACATTAGCCGCGAACTGCCTAATTCCCCGGCCGGACGGCCTCACCCCGGCGTCGGCTCCAGGGTCAGGCTGACGGAGTTGATGCAGTACCGGGTGTCGTTCGGCGTGTAGCCCTCTCCATAGAACACGTGTCCAAGATGGCCGTCGCAGCGGGCGCAGCGGACCTCGGTGCGCCGCATGCCGTGCGAGCCGTCTTCGATGTACGTGATCGTGCCCGGGATCGCCTGGTCGAAGCTCGGCCAGCCGCAGTGCGAGTCGAACTTGGTGTCGGAGTTGAACAGCTTCTCGCCGCAGCCGCGGCACCGGTACAGGCCCGGCGTCTTGGTGTCGACGTACTCGCCGGTGAACGGCGGCTCGGTGCCGGCCTGGCGCAGCACACGGAACTCGGCCGGGCTCAGGCGCACCCGCCACTCCTCCTCGGTCGCCGGCAGGTCCGTCGGGGTCGGCGTCTCGTTGGTCATGTTTCAACGGTACGCACCGCCGGTCCGATCCGCCTGTTACCAAATGCGAACGGGTCTCGTTAGACCGGCATGGACGTCGACGAGCCGCGGTGGTGAGCTTCCGGCCCACGGCGACGCAGGCGCTCGGGCGGGGCGCGTGCATCGGCGCCGGGGTCGGACTGCTCCTGCTGAGTGCTCTCGCGTTGCTCGCCTGGGCCGGCCTGATGCCGCGGTTCGACGTGCCCCGGTTCGACGTGCCGTTGTGGCTCACCGTGGCGGGGCCGCTGGCGGTGTGCCCGGTCGTCGGCGCCTCGTTCGGCTTGCTCTTCGGCCGGGACGAGGGCGCCGACGTCGACGACTTCGGGATCCACACGGTGCCCCGGACGGCCGGCGGCGACGCGCCGTGGCACCGGATCGAGGACGTCCGCGCCGAGCGTCGCGGCGCGCGGACCCACGTCGCGGTGTACCTCGATTCCGGCCGGATCGTCCGGCTGCTCGCCCCGTACCACGGCGGCATCATGGCCCGCGACCCGGAGTTCGAGCGCAAGCTGTTCATGCTGCGTCACCTCTGGGAGACGCACCGTTCGTTCGTCCTACCCCACCACCCACTCGACGGAACCTGAGGCCAGGCGTCGGGTATGGTCCAGACATGGCGAAGTCGACGGGCGCCGCGAGTCGAGGTCCGAGCGAGGAACGAGCGAGGCCGAGGCGAAGCCAGACCGGCATCGAGCTCGAGGTCGCGGGCCACACCCTCCGGGTGACCAACCCCGAGAAGATGTACTTCGCGCAGCGGGGATTCACCAAGCTCGACGTGGTCAATTACTACATCGCGGTCGGCGACGGGATCCTGCGGGCGCTCTACGAGCGGCCCACCACGCTGGAGCGCTGGCCGGGTGGGGTGGTCGAGGGCGCGAAGCTCTCGACGCGGCAGGACCACACCGGCGACGCCTTCTACCAGAAGCGCATCCCGACCAAGGGCGTGCCACCCTGGATCGAGACGGCACAGATCAAGTTCCCCAGCATGCGTACGGCCGACGAGCTGTGCCCGGTGGACCTCGGGCACGTGGCGTGGGCGGCGCAGCTCGGCACCATCGTTTTCCACGCCTGGCCCGTGCGCCGGTCCGACACCGACTCGCCCGACGAGCTGCGGATCGATCTTGACCCGCAGCCGGGCACCGACTTCGCGGATGCCGTGGCGGCGGCCGAGGAGGTACGGGGGGTGCTGGCCGACCTGGGATGGATCGGGTTCCCCAAGACGTCCGGTGGGCGGGGCATCCACGTGTACGTCCGGATCGGTCCACAATGGTCGTTCACCGAGGTCCGGCGGGCGGCCATCGCCCTGGCCCGGGAGGTGGAACGGCGCCGGCCCGACCGGGTCACCACCAACTGGTGGAAGGAGGAGCGCGGCCAGCGCGTCTTCATCGACTTCAACCAGATGGCCCGCGACCGCACCATCGCCTGCGCGTACTCGCTGCGGGCCAACCAGCGGGCCACGGTCTCCACGCCGGTCACCTGGGACGAGCTTGCCGGCGTCGACCCGGACGACTTCACCCTCGAGACGGTGCAGAAGCGCATCGCGGAGATCGGCGACCCGCACGCCACGATCAACGACGTGGCCCACGACATCACCCCGCTGCTGGAATGGTCCGAGCGCGACGAGCGCGACGGCCTCGGCGACATGCCGTACCCGCCGGACCACCCGAAGATGCCCGGCGAACCGCCCCGGGTGCAGCCGAGCCGGAAGAACCCGAAGAACTGGGAAAGCACCGATTGAGCCTGGCCGCCGCGGGCCGTCCACCTAGCCTTGTAGCGGAGCGTCGAGGGGCAGGCGCTTGAGGTTCGGTACGTAGGGATCGAGCTCGCCCGGCCCGAACCGGCACAGTTTGACGGCCCACCACAGCGTGTCGCCGGGATCGCCGCTCAGCTTGTACGAACCGTCGGGCAACAGTACGGCGAAGCCGTCGCCGGCCAGCGGGACGAGCGTGACGATCTGGCGGTCGCGCAGGTCCCATATCCGGGCGGTGCCGTCCTCCGACGCCGACGCCAGCCGGGCGCCATCGGGCGAGAAGGCCACGTCGTGCACCGGGCCGGTGTGGCCGGTGAACCTGGCGCGGGCCCGGCCGGTGGCCAGATCCCACACGCCTACGGTCTGGTCGTCGGAGGCCGTGGCCACCAGCCGGCCGTCCGGCGACACCGCCACGGCGTTGATCCGGCCCTCGTGGCCGGTGAACGTCATGCGCGTCTGTCCACTAGCGACGTCCCAGACGCGCGCCGTGCCGTCGTGGGAGGACGTCGCGACGAGGGCGCCGTCGGGCGCGAACGCCACACCGGTCACCCAGCCCTCGTGGCCGGTGAGCGTGGCCCGGCTCTGCCCGGTGGTGAGGTCCCAGACGCGGGCCGTCGCGTCCTGTGAGGCGGTGGCGATCATCCGGCCGTCGGGGGAGAACGCCAGCTCGGCGATCGGGCGGCTGTGGCCCGTGAGACTGGCCGACGGGCTTGCGTCGTTGGGATTCCAGACGTGGACGGTGGTGGGAACCCAGATATGGACGGCGCCGTCCGACGCCGATGACGCGATCAGGCGGCCGTCGGGGGAGAACGCCACGGCCGTCACCGGTCCGGCGTGGCCGAGAAGCACCTCGCGAGCCCGGCGGGTCGCGAGATTCCAGATCTTCACGTCGCCGCGATCGGACGTCGTGACGGCCGCCCGGCCGTCGGGGGACAGCGCGATCGCCGTCAGCGGATCCGGGTGGCTGGTCAGAGTGGCGCGCGTGCGCCCGGTGGCGGCGTTCCACAGCCGCACCGATTGATCCGCGGAGGCAGTGGCGAGCAGGCGGCCGTCGGACGAGAACCGCACGGCTCGGACCGGACGTGTGTGGCCCGTGAGCGTCAGGCCGTCGTCCGACCGCGTGTTCCACAGCCGGATCGTGCCGTCGTCGGAGCCGCTGGCGAGAACGGTGCCGTCACCTGAGTAGGCCAGCGTCACGACCGGACCCGCGTGTCCGTCCAGGATGTGACGCATCTCGGCGGAGGTGCCAGCGGGACCGGCCGGGCCGGCCGGGCCGCCGGCGCGGATGACCAGGGACCAGGTTCGCACCACGTGATCCCGGAACGCCACCGCGAGCTGGGTGCCGTCCGGTGAGAAGGCGATGGCCGTGACCCCGCCGTCGTGTCCGATGACCCGACCCGGGATCTTCTCGGTGGCCATGTCCCAGATGCGGACGACATCACGGCCACCGGTCGCGAGGTGCGCGCCGTCGCGCGAGACGGCGAGGGCCCTCACGCCGCCCTGGTGGCGGGCGAGTACGGCGCGCGCCCCTTCCGTGTCCACGTCCCAGACGCGGGTGATCCCGTCGTCGGAACTGGTCACCAGGGTGTCATCCCGGGCGAACGCGACGACGGTCGTCCGGCCGTCACGCCCCGGAATGGTCGCTCGTACGGTTCCGGCGGCCACGTCCCAGACGCGGGTCGTCCCGCCGTACGACGCGATGGCCACCAGCGAGCCGTCGGCTGACAGCGCCATCGCCGCCGCGTGATCTCCGTAGCCGTCGATCGCACCACGCGTCTGTCCGGTGGCCACATGGCGTACCCGGATCCTGCCGTCGTAGGACACGGATGCCAGCAGCGAGCCGTCGGAGTTGAAGGCCAGAGCCATCATGTCGGCCTCGTTGTCCTTCCGGGTTGGGCATCCGCTCGTGCCGATGTCCCAGAGACCCATGGTGCCGTTCATGGAGGCCGTGGCCAGCGTCGAGCCGTCTCCGGAGAACGCCACCGCCCCCACCGGACTCACATGCGACGTCAGAATGGCGGTGGCCCGTGCGCTGGCGAGGTCGAATATCCGCGCCGTTCCCTCGACGGAGCTCACGGCGAGCGCTGCTCCATCGGGGGAGAACATCAGACCGGTCACCCACCAGTCCGGTCCGACCAGGGAGGCTCGCCGCCGCGCGCTGGCCGCCTCCCAGACTCCCACCGGGCCCTCGAACGACGCGGTGGCGACCTGACTCCCGTCGGGCGAGAACGCCACCAACTCGACCGGTCCGTGACCGCTGGCGATGGTGGCGACCCTCTGCCCGGTGGCGACGTCCCAGATGACGGCGGTGCCGTCGTAGCCGCCGGTCACGATCGAGGAGCCGTCGAGGGAGAAGGCCGCCGCGGTCACGACGTGATCCTCCGCCGTGATAGCGGCGCGGATCCGGCCGGTGGTGGCGTTCCAGATCCGAACGGTGTAATCGTCGGAGGCGGTGGCGACCAGCACCCCGTCGGCCGACGCGATCACCGCCATCACCGAATTGATGATGTGGCCGGCCAGGGTGGCGTAGATCTGATTCGTTGTGACGTCCCAGAGCCGGACGGTGCCGTCGGTCACGGCCGTCGCCAGTAGTGTCCCGTCGGCAAGGAAGGCCGCGCGGGTCACCACCCGTCCCCGGTGGCCGGCGAGGGTGGAGTGGGGCCGGCCGGTGGTCGTGCCCCAGGACCGAGCGGTGCCGTCATCGGCGATGGTGGCCAGATAAGCGCCGTCCGCGGAGAACGCCACGCCGGTCACCAGGTCGGCGTGCCCCCCGAGCGTGCGCACCACCCTGACGTCGCGGAGATCGACGATCTCCACGACGTCGTCCCGGCCGATGGCGAGCAACCGGCCGTCCGGCGAGAACGCGACGGCCCGCGCGCCGCCGGTGCCGGCCACCTGGACCGTGGCCGGGTCGCGGCCGGCGACCGCCGCCGCGGCCAGGCCTTCGCCGATGCCGTCCACCCGGACGCCGAGCAGCGCGGCGAAATCCCAGCGAGTACCGTCCACAATGGCGCCGGCCAGCGAGCCGCCCACCATGCGTACCCGGCCGAGATCGGCCCGGCTCAGATCGGCCCCACTGAGGTCGACGTCCTTGAGCCGCATGCCGGCGAGGATCGCTCCGGTCAGGTCGGCGCCGCGCAGGTCGCGGCCGTTGAGGTCCTGGCCACGCAGGTCGACGCCGGCCAGGTTCTGGCGCGGCGGCTCGGTCGCGACGCCGAGGGCCTTGAGCCGCTCGCCGATCTTGACGGCGTTCTGCTTGGACACCTCCGACGCGTCGGCATCGGCCAGCGTGCGGGCGGCCCACGCCCGTACCCGATCGGCGCCGGCCTGATCGATGAGGAAGTCCACCATGAGCCGGGACAGCGCTCGGGCGGTCAGGGCGGTCGGCTCGCGGTCGTGGGACAGCGCGGCGGCCGCGGTGTCGGCGACGAGCCATTCCATCACCGACTGGTGCACGAACGTGAACGTGCCCTCGTCGGTGCGGACGAGCAGGCTGCCCGATCCGATGGTGTGGGCGGCCTGGTCGACGCTGTACCCCCGTTCGGCCAGCCGGGTCAGCGTGGCCGACACCTCGGCCGGGAGGTCGGCCATGGGGATGGCCAACTGGGTCGACGCCCACAGCCGCTCGGCCAGCCGGGTGCAGGCGGCGAGGCGTTCGGCCTCGTCGAAGGACAGCGTCCCGCCGCGGTGTCGCTGCCGGTCGGCCTCCTTGACGAGCCAGAAGTCGACCAGTTCCCGGTACAGGTCGGCGGCGCTGATGCGCCCGGCCTGGTCCCGGATGGCCAGCAGCCGATCCTCGGCGAGCGCGGCGATGAAACCGAGCATGCGCGGGTTGCTGGCCAGGCCGACCAGGTCCTCGATCTCGGCCATGAGGGCGAGCCGGGCCCGCGCGGCCCCGGCGTCGCCGCCGTGGAAGTTGGTGAGGAACCGCAGGATCTGGTCGGGCGCGAAGTCCGCCAGCACCACGATCCGGCTGCCGGCCCGGGACGCGACCCGGTCGCCCAGCGCGGTGCGGACCTGGTCGGTGGACTGGAAATGCTGGGTGCGGCTGGTCAGCACGACCTTGGCCCGGTCGGCGACCGATTCGAGCAGCGTCTGCAGATAGTCGGCGGCGTTGTCGTACCCGACCCGCAGCTCCAGCTCGTCGAAGCCGTCGAAGAGCAGGGCCAGTCGTCCACTTCGGACCATGTAGCGCAGCTTGGCCGGGTTGATGTCCTCCACGCCGTGACGGATCAGGTGCTGGCCGAGCAGCTCGTCCAGCGACGGTGCCTTCTCCAGGCTGCGCAGCTCGACCAGCACCGGCAGCAGGTCGGGCAGGGTCCGGGGCAGGGTGCGGGCGAGGTGGCGCAGCAACGAGGTCTTCCCGCGGCCGAAGTCGCCGAGCACCATGACCAGACGGGCGTCCCGGGCCGACAACCACTCGGTGACCTGGACCGCCACGTCGTCGCGCACGTCGCCGGGCTGCCCCATTCCGATGATCCGGTAGCGCTGGGCCACGTACAGGCTCGGCGGATAGATGCGGTCCTGGGCCAGCCGCTCGTCCTGCCTGGCCACCAGCGGGCGCAGGTCGAGCAGGCCCTGGTAGTCGACGAAGCTGCGCAGCCGCACCCCCCGGGCGCGGGCCCGGACCACCATCTCGACCGGGGCCGGCGGGCCGGCGTGAACCAGTTCGGACCGGACCGAGGGATCGGCCGCAGCGAACCGGGCGTGCACCGTGTCGAGGAACGCGTTGAGGGCCTCGTCGGTGGCCGGCCCGTCCACGACACCGACCGGCCACATCTCCACCCCCGCCGTCTCGGGAAGCGGGTTGGACACGCGCAGGTACCCGGGCCGCGGCGTGACCGTCGCGTGCGGGTGGCTGACCTTCGTCGCCTCGGCCACGCGGGCCAGCAGGTCGTCGCCGGAGGCGCCGGCCCCATCGGCGACGACCACCTGATCCCACAACAACCGGGCCCGCGGGTCGCGGCCTCCGCGCAGGCGGGGGAACGTCGCGTCGACGTTGGCGAACGTGTGCTGGGTCCGGGCCGACCAGTCCGATCCGGACGGGCTGACCCGGTTGTCGCCGATCCACCGGCGCTGGTCGCGGGCGTACTGGCGGGCGTACCGGACCAGGGCGCCGCGGTTGATCCTGACGATCTGGTACTGGTTGGGCACCTCGGTGGGCCGGGCGGTCTCGGCGACCGCGGCGCTGCCCGTGGCCAGCGAGATCAGGCCGGAGCCGAGCCGGGTCAGCCGGCCGGTGTGCGTGTGGCCGTGCAGCAGCAGGTTCACCAGGCGCGGTTCGCCCAGGACCCGGTCGAGGTCGTCGGCGTCGCGCAGGTTCTCCTCGTCCAGAACGGCGCCGCGGATCGCGTTGTGATGCACCGCGGCCAGCCGCAGCCAGCCGTCCTGCTGGAACGCGGCCAACCGCTTGGCGAACCAGCGCACCTGCTCCTCGCCGATCCATCCAAAGTGGTCGGATTCCCGGTGGCTCTCCGCCATGGTGGAGTTCAGACCGGCCACGACCACCGACAGGTCGTGCATCTCGAACAACGTCCACGGCTCGTCCGGCGTGAACGTCACCCCGGCGACGTCGGCGTAGAACGCGTTGAACCGGGCGGCGAACTGCGTCCACTTCGGATAGTACGGCGGTGTGGGCTGTTTCTCCTCGGCCTCCTGGGCCTTGAAGTACGACTCGCAGGCCGCCCGGTTGACGTCGTGGTTGCCCGGCACGATGGCCACCCGGTGACGGGCCAGCCCGACCGCGTCGGCCAGGTCCGCCACGAACGTGAACGCCTGGTCCAGCTCGCTCGGCACCCCCCACTCGGCCAGGTCGCCGGTCACGACGATCACGTCGGGCCGCAGGTTGTGCCGGTCGGCCAGCCGGGAGAGGTCCTCGTGGAGGCCTGCGTGCAGCGTGTCGTGGGCCCGGTCGGCCGGAGTCCGTCCATTGCCGCCGAAGAGGTGGTGGCGGCCGAACTGGAGATCGGAGACGTGCAGCACCGTCAGCCCGGAGGCATCCGAGCGCCGCCCGAACGCGGGCGCCCGGGCGGCGGTCGAGGGAGGAGCGAGCACCTCGGGCCAGGCCAGGCGGATGCGCCGCGGGGCGATCGCGTAGCTGTCCCGCTCGCTGACCCGCCCGGGAGCGGCGGCCGCCACCATGCCCACCACCAGCCCGGACGCCTCCTCGCAGACCGGGCCGCCGGAGTAGCCGGGCTGGACGCGCAACGCGGCGTCCACACCGGACTCGATCTGGAGCCGACCGCGCTCGACCCGGCCCTGGACGGTCGTGGCGACCCAGGCGCCGTCCGGGCGCGGCGGGGTACCGGCGTACCCGAACACGCGCACCCGCGTCCCCAGGGCCGGCAGACCCGCGGCCAGGGTGGCCGGCGCGGCGCCGATCGGGGCCGGGTCGGCCGCGAGCAGGAGCCCGGCGATGTCGTCCCCGGTGGCACCCTCCAGGGGCGGCGGCGCCCACGCCCGCAGCCCGGCGGTGAACTCCACATCGGACGCTTCCAGCAGCGGAAAGCGCACCGTGACGGTGCCCTCCGGCCGAGCCTGCGCCCGGGGGTCCAGGCCGAGCGCCGCGTTGACCACGTGCGCGCAGGTGACCACCTCACGCGGACCGACCAGGAAGCCCACGCCGACGGGTGTACCCCGCGGGCCGAGCACGCCGACGATGAACGCGTCCGGCGAGCGGTCAGGCGGCATCGCGCCGCTTCCAGGTCAGGCTCACGGTGAAGTGGACCTCACTCGAGCCCTTCGCGACCACGATCCCGGCCTCGGCGCCCAGAATCACGCCGAACTCGACGGCCACCTCGTCCGGACCCAGCGACGCCATCTGGTCCAGCACCGCCTGGACGCCCGGCTTGAGCTGCTCCAGCGCGTTCTCCAGGGACTGCCCGGCCCGCGCCACGATCTCACCGCGCGAGGCCGGGACCAGGTCTCCGGGCAGGTCGTCCTCGTCGACCTGCACCACGAGCCGTCCGCCGCCGTCGACCGGAACCTCGATCAGGTACGCCATGCTCCACACCTCTACGGGCCGGGTTGTCGCGGTCACCCTACGGTGCCGGCGCCAACGGTCGCTACGGGCATTTCGGACGATCAGGCCGTCTTCTCCTGTATGCAGGGGCACCCTATACGTCACCCTGCGTCAGTAGGGTGCCCCTGCTTACCGTCAGCCCAAAGACCGGCCGACCGTCGAGATCGAGTCGACGGTGATGGGGTCGAGGACGAGTTGCAGATGGGTGGCGCCGGCCGCGGCCATCGCGTCGACGTGGGCGGCGATGTCGGCCGCGTCGACCGGCCGGACCGGGGCGTTGTAGGTGCTGCCCATCAGCCGGCCCGACCCGCCGGCCAGGCCGACCAGCACGGCCGCGGTCGCGGCCACCTCACCCGGCGCTCGGCCGGCCCGCACGGCCGCCGCCTCGACGCGATCGCGGACCCTGGCGAAACCGTCGGGCGTGTTGCCGTACTGGCTCCACCAGACGTTCCACGCGTCCACGTGGGGCAGACCGATGCTCATCATGCGGGGGCTGGTCGACCCCAGCATCAGGGGCGGGCCGCCGGGCCGGACCGGTCCGGGGTCGAGGACGCAGTCCCGCACCCGGTGGTAGGCGCCGTCGAAGTCGATCCGGCCGTCCCGCAGCAGGCCGCGGATGACGGTGAAGGCCTCCTCGAAGCGGGAGACCCGGTGATCGAAGGGAAACCCGAACGCCCGGTACTCGCGCTCGTTCCAGCCCGCGCCGAGGCCGAGGATCAGCCGCCCGCCCGAGATGGCGTCCACCGTGGCCGCCTGCTTGGCCAGCATGGCCGGCGCGTGGAAGCTCGTCGAGGCGACCAGCGGGCCGATCTCGACGCGCTCGGTCGCGACGGCCAGCGCGGCCAGGGACGTCCAGGCCTCCCACGGCCCCCGCGTCGCCCCGTCCGGCAGGTCGTAGAGCAGGTGGTCGCCGATCCACACGGAGTCGAACCCGACCGCCTCGGCGGTCCGCGCCATCGACAGCAGCTCCGGCCAGTCGACGCGGCGCTCGACCTCGGGCAGTTGGACTCCGACGCGGCAGCGACGACGCATGGCCGAACTGTAGCGATCATCCCGCGCGCAGCGCGTCCTCGACGCCGGTCTCGTGCTGGCCGAGGAAGACCGGATCGCGGCCGGACACCGTGTCGAACACCGCCTTCACGCAGGCGCCGTGCTCGCGGGTCGAGCTGATCAGCCACGGCCCCCGGAACTGCCGGACCGACCCGTCGCCCACGCCGACGGCGTCGAGACCCAGCCGCCGACACAGCGTGACCGCCCGGGGCAGGTGGTAGGTCTGCGTGACCACGATCGCGCGGGTCACGCCGAAGACCCGCACCGCGCGGGCGCACGAGTCGTACGTGTCGAAGCCCGCGTGGTCGAGCACGATCCTTCGCTCGGGTACGCCGTGGGCCACCAGCCAGGTCCGCATCGCGTTCGGCTCGTCGTAGTCCCAGTCCATGTGGTCGCCGGTGACCAGCAGGACGCGCACCTTGCCGGTGTCGAAAAGGCGGCGGGCGACCTCGAGCCGGCCGGCCAGGAACGGCGAGGGCGTGCCGCCCGGGTCGACCTGCGCGCCCAGCACCAGTCCGACCGGCGCCGCGGGGACGTCGGCCTCGGTGTAGAGGTGACCGTCGGCCTCCGAGCGCACCCAGATCACGCTCGCCGCGATCACGGCGAAGCCGGCGACGGCGCCGAGCAGGACGACCCGGGCCGCCCGGCGCCAGGTCCCTCGGCGGCGCCACCAGGACGCCTTGGCCGGGTCGCGGCGCGGCGCCCGACGTCGCCGCGGAAGCCTGGGCAGAACGCGCGGCCACCGCGTCGTGTCGTCCACCACGCGCCCAGGGTGATCGACAAACCGTACGGGACCACGAATATGTCGGCACTCCGACCTGGATTGCCGCACTCACATGTACCAGGATGGGCGCGTGACACACCAGGTGGGAGCACGCGCATGACGGGGGAGAGCCCGCGAGCACCTCGGCGGCGGCGCCGGGCGGCCCTGTTCGCGGTGCTGTTCCTGCTGGTCGGGCTGGGCCTGCTGTTCTACTCCGCCACCTATCTGTCCGAGCGGAGCACCGGGGACCAGAACGCCTCGCCACCGAAGGTCACCGCGATGTCGCCCTCGCCGGTGGCGGTGCCGCCGGAGGGGACGCCGACCCCGGGGGACACGACACCAACGCCCCGGATCAGCTATATCGCGGTACCGACGTTCGTACCGGTACCGGTGCCGGTCCAGGAGACCGGCCTGCTGCCTCTGATCACCACCGTGAGCGGCCTGCTCGCGTCGGTGGCCGGCATCGTGTCGGCCTTCGTGTCGATGCGTCGGACCCGCTGATCAGAGGCGCCCCCTGAGCCGGAGGCTGTCCAATTCGGACACGCCCCCTCCTTCTCTTGATCAAGGCCAACGGCCGGGCGCCGGTCATGCCGCGTCGTGATCGGCGCTGCGGAGGAGCTGGTCGAGCCAGCGGTCGGACAGGCCGAGGAGCTTGGACGTCTCCCGCAGTGAGAAACCCTGATCGGACAGGGCCTTCGCCGCCACCGCCGTCCGCTCGCGGAACAGGTCGCGGGCCGCGTCCAGCCACGTCTGGGCCCCGAGCGCCTCACAGACCAGGACGTCGACCTCGTTGGGCAGGACGTACTCGACCTCGAGGTCGAAGGTCGTTTCGTCCACGTCCAGGATCATCGCGACCAGGTCCCGCACCACCTGCTCGATCTGGGTGAGGCTGCGGGAATGGGTCAGCGCGTTGACCGGAGTCAGGTCGGCCTCGCCGCTGGCGCCGGTGATGCGGGCCAGCCACCACCCGTCCTCCTGCCAGGCCCGTACCTCGTAGGCCGGCCTCACAGCAGCTCGACCCGGTCGTGCAGGGACACGAATCGCGTTCCCTTGTGGATCTCGACGACGTCGAGGTCGCCGTACCGGAAAGGAAACGGGCGGCGACCGCGCAGCTCGCCGAGGTCGTACGCCCTCGGGTCCAGGCCGGCGAGTCGGAGCAGGTCAGCCGCCGGTTGCCGTCGCATCGTCGTCGCGTACCGATGGCCGTCGATCGTGAACTCGACCGGCCGCCGGATGTCGATGACGTTGTCGATGTGGCTCATGGCTATCCTGTTCTGTCGTGGCGCCCCGGGATGGGCGGTCCACCCGTCCTGTTGCCGTCGCGGTCGCTGACGAAAGTGGCGGAGAGAAGAATGTGTCAGGCGACTTTCGATCGGGGAACGTTCGGCAACAACCGGACGAGATGAGGACGCAGCTGGTGCGCACCGCGAGGCTCACCCATCCCCTGGTGGCCGACCGTGCGCGCCTCGAGAAGATCACAGACAACATGAGCGCGCAGATCCAGAAGGTGATCTACGGTCGGGGCCGGAACCCCGGCTCCGAACGGGCCCTGCACGGAGGGGAGTCCGCCGAGGACGTGCTGCAGGACGCCCTGATCGCGCTGCTCGAGTACGACCCGGGCAAGCTGCGCACGACGTGGGAGGCGCTTTCGGTGGGCATCGCCCGGAAGAAGGCGTTCGCGGCCCTCCGGCGCGCGACCCGCGGACGGCGCGGGCGGACCGACCCCGGCGACCCGGACGAGGTGACCGTGATCCCGCTCGAGGCCGCCCCCGAGATGGGCGACGCCGCCGACGACCGCGATCCGGAGCGGGCCTTCGAGCGTACGCAGCAGCAACTGGTCCTGTTGCGCCTGGCCAGGGAGACCCTGTCAGACCGGGAGCGCACAGTGTTCTTCGGCATTCATTTCGACGGCACGACCCGTGCCGCGCTCGCCGAGGAGGTCGGTGTGACACCGCAGGCCGTGGGCCAGATGTACGTGCGGGTGGTCAAGGCCCTCTACGAGGCGGCCCGCACGGATCCGGAATTCCCGACGACCGCCGGACAAGGGTGGCCCGCATGACCGATCCCGTCGACGCCGCCGTCCTCGCGTTCCTGGACCACCTGGAGTCCGGCGCCCCCCGCCCGGACCTCGACCACCTGGCCCAGCCCGACCGCGCCCGGGTGCGGACGATCGTGAACGGGCTCGTCACGGCCCGCGGCATCGATCCCCGGGCCGAGCGCCCCGCGATCGAGTCCCTGTTGGACGGTACGCCCCTGGCCGGGCTGCTCCCCGCCCACACGACGGGGGATGTGACCGCGGTGCGGCGGCTGCTGCGCGGCGTCGACCACCGCGCCACCGTCGACATCGACCCGGCCCCGGAGCACCCGACGGTCGTGCTGTCCTACCTGGACCTGCGGGCCCGGTTCCTGCTCGTGCCGTCGGACGCTCCCACCGTCACCGCCGGCGTGCGCGGCCTCGTCGAGGCCATCTTCGACGGTGACCCGGACACCAGCCGGGTCGGGATCGTGGCGTCGGCCAGTCCGGAGCTGCTGACCCAGGTGCTCTCGGTCGACGACGTGGCCGACACGATCACCACGCCGCGCGGCGAGCGGCACACGCGCCGGGAGCCCCCGTTGCCGCTGGCGCTGGCCGCCCGGCGCCTGCTCGAGCAGAGCGCACCCGAGTGGCCGTCGTTCGACTTCGACCGGGCGAACAGTTCGCCGCTCGACGTGGCCGGCGTCGCCGCCGAGATCGCCGGCCGGATCATCGCGCGGGAGTCCGCCCGCTCGTACCGGGGCGACAAGCGACGCGCCCATCGGGCCCTGCTCGGGCACGAGCACCTCTTCGCCGACCTCGTGGTGAAGGTGGCGGCCCAGGGGTCCGCGATCGATCTCGATGAGGAGATCTCCAGAATCACGCGGGCGGCCGCATGATCCGACGGCTGCATGTCAGGGGTTGGCGGGCGTTCGAGGACCTGACGCTCGAGCTGGCCGACGGCCTCACGTTCGTCGTCGCCGAGAACGGCGTGGGCAAGACCTCGCTCGTGCAGGCCGCCGCGTGGGGCCTCTACGGCCCGCTGTCCAACGTCGACGCCCGGGCGGCCAGCCGGGTCGGTGCCCCGGTCACCCGGGTCGAGGTGGACCTCGAGCTGCCCGACGGGCGGGTCCTGTCGATCGCCCGCGAGGTCGGGGAACGGCCGACGATGTCGGCCCGGCTCGTCGGCGGAGCCGACCAAGGGGGCACCGCGACCGGCCTTGACGAGGACGGCGTGGGCCGGGTCATGGCCCAGGCGTTCGGCGCCTCCCGCGAGTTCCTCAGCATGACGACCCTGCTGCCGGGCGACGCGGTGGCCGACGACGCGGCCGGCGCGTTCCACCTCCAGGCCCACCTGCGTCGCGTCTTCGGCGTCGACGACCTGCAGGGTGCCGCCGAGTCGTTGCGGCGCCTGCATGAGGACGCGCAGGCCGAGGCGCGGCGGCTACGCCAGGCCACGCGCCGGGCGGCCGAGGACCTCTCGCGGCTGCGCTCCGTGCTGGCCGAGGCCGAGGCGGCCGAGGCCGACGCCCAGGCGGCGCGGGCCGACGCCCGCCGGGTCCTCGAGTTCGCCGAGACACAGCTGCGGCAGGCCCGCGACACCGAGGCGGTCCGGGCCAAGGCGGCCGTGGCGCGCACCGAGTTCGCCGAACTGGTCGCGACCGCGCGCCGTACCCTCGGCCGCGGCACCCGCCTCGGCCGGGTCACCCGGCCGGCCGACCTGATCGCCCGCCTGGAGGCGGCCGAGCTGGAGGCGGCCGACACCCTCGACGGGCACCGCCGCGAGGCGGCCACGATCGCCGGCCGGCTGGCCGCCGTACGCGCCGCGGCGTCGGCCCTGCACACCGCCGACGCCGAATGCCCGGTCTGCCGGCGCGACCTCTCACCCGACGACGTGGCCCGCGCCGGCCAGGCCCACGACCGGGAGGTCGCCGCGCTGCGGGCCCACGAGACCCAGCTGTCCGCCCTCGTCGAATCCGCGGCGAAGCGCCTGACCGACCTGCGGGCGCTGCACCGGCGTTCGGTCCGGCTGCCGGAGGTCGACGCGGCGGTCGACGACTCCGTCGTGGACGTGGACGCGGCGGCGTTCGCCGTCCAGGCCGCGCGCGAGGACGCCGAACGGCTCGACGAGAACGCCGCCGCGGCGCGGGCCCGCCGGGCGACGCTGGCGATCCAGGTGGCCGAGGAGGAGCGGGCCGCCCGCGAGACCCGGGAGGCCTACCGGGCGCACCGCCGGGAGGCGATCACGGGTGTGGCCGCCGAGGTTCTCGACGCCACCGCCGACGCCATCCTCACCGAGCGCATCGATCCGCTCGCGGCCGAGGTGAGCCATCGGTGGAAGCGCGTCTTCGGGGAGCGCGGGTCGCTGCGGCTGCGTCCCGACGGCCGGCTCGTGATCGTACGGGGCGTGCACGAGATCCCGTTCACCCAGTTCTCCAGCGGTGAGAAGGTCGTCGCGCTGCTCGCGACGCGCCTGCTCGTTCTCGGCGCGTCGACGAGGGCGTCGTTCCTGTGGCTGGACGAGCCGCTGGAGCACCTCGACCCGCGCAACCGCCGGATCACCGCGTCGCTGATGAGCGCGGCCGGATCGGGCGTGCGGCAGATGCTCGTGACCACGTACGAGGAGGCGCTGGCCCGCCGGCTCGCGTCGGCGTCGTCGGCCCAGCTCCGCTACGTCCGCACCCCCGAGGCCTGACCAAGCGTCGTCGGCGGGACAGCGTCGGGGACCGGGACGTGCGTACGCTGTCGCCGTGTCCGAACCCATGCACCCGTCGCAGCCTCAGCCGTACCCGACGCCGGGAGCGTACCCGCAGGCGCCGCCGGCCTACCCGCCCGCCACGTACCCTCCGCCCGCGTACCCCCAGGCGATGCCGGCGCAGCAGCAGATGATCGTGTGTCGGATCTGCGCCAGCCTGCCGGCGGCCAAGGCGACGTTCCGGGGCCACCGCGGCTTGATCCTTCTGATGCAGTTCCGGTCGTTGCCGGGGCCATTCTGCCGCGACTGTGGTGTGGCGGCATTCCGACAGATGACCGCCGACACGATGTGGCAGGGATGGTGGGGCGTCGCGTCGATGTTCATCACTCCCGTGGTGCTGCTCATCAACGTCGCGCTGCGCAACCGGGTGACCGCGCTCCCGCCGCCGCAGCCGAATCCGTGGGGCACCAGCGTGCATCCGGCCAACCCCGGACGGCCGCTGCTGGCCCGGCCCGGGGCCCTGGTCGGTCTCCTTCCCCTGATCGGCTTCGCCATCCTGGCCTTCTCGATTCTGTTGGCCATCGTCACCGACAGTTGACACCCCGAGCACGTACGGCCGGCGGCGGTCACCTAATCGGCCGTTGTCCGGTCAGATGACCTCGTCTACCGTCGATGCTGCGGGAAAGTGGAGGAGGCAGATCCATGCACAGTGAAACGGATCGGGCGTGGTTGGACGCACCCAACGAGGCCCACCTCCACAACGCGTCCCTGGCCACGAAGACCTATGTGGACGATGGCTACGGTGGGGCCGATGGCCCGCTGCCCGGATGGGTGGCCGAGGTCCTCGACGGGGACGGCCCCCTCGACCTGCCGACCGAGGGCGGCACCGTGCTGGCCCGGTTCGTCCGCGACCTTCCGCCGGCCATCACCGACGACGCCGAACGCGGGCGGGTGCTGCGGGCGGCCCTCCTGGCCGCGGCCGGCCGGCTGGGGGACGGTGAGCGGTAATGCGCATCGTCCAGGTGTCCGCGAACGCGTTCCGCGGCCTACGCGGTCAGACGCTGACGCTCGGTGACGGCCTCAATGTCGTGTTCGGGCCCAACGGATCCGGCAAGACGACGTGGCACGCCGCGATGTACGCGGCCCTGTGCGGGCAGCCGCCCGGCGTCGGCTCGGCGCCGCGGCCGACCCAACCCGACGGGACGCCGTGGTCGGTCGACGCGCTCATCGACCTCGGTAAGCGTCGAGAGGTCCACATCCATCAGGATCTGCTGAGTCCCGATGCCTCGATCGCGCGCGATCTGGTGTCCCCGGCCCCGGAGGGCCTGGAGCACTACGCGTACGACGGCGGCGTCGACCTGACCCGCCACGTCGGCCTGGACTGGCGTACCTTCGCCGCCACCGCCTGGGTGGAGCAGAAGCGCGGTGGCCTGTTCGACCGCGACGGCCGCAGCGAGCTCCAGCGCGCCGTGGCCCTGTGCGTCGGCGAGGACGCGGCCCGCCGGGCCTGTGACAACATCGCCGGCGCCCGGCGTCGCTACATCGGCGACGGTGGCGGCCTGCGGCGGGCGATCGCCGAGTTGGCCCGCCGGCAGGCCGACGTGGCGGTCGCCGAGCGTCTCTACGATCGCCGCGTCCGGGCCGCCGAGGCCCTGGACCGGTGCCAGCGTGATCTCGAGCAGCAGCACCGGCGGCTGAGCACGGCGCGTACCGTGGCCGCGCGGGCCGAGGCGGCGCGGCTGCGCGAGGAGACCGACCGCCTGCGTATCCAGATCAACGGCCCGGCCGACGCCGTCGCCAAGACGATCCCCAGCTGGGCCACGGACGTCCACGCCCGGGCCGACGCCGAGGTGCACCACAGCGTGACCGCGGCGGAGGAAGCGCTGCGCGGGGCCGAGGCGGCGCTGCGCCGGGCCGAGGCGTCGCCGCTGCCGCTGGTCGTCAACGAGCCGGCCGCCCCCGCGGTGCCCCGGTCGCTGGACAAGCCGGAGTCCAACGACCCGCCTCAATCACTGCCCATCTTCATCGGTGGCCTGGTCGGCGTCGCCGCGGCCGCGGTCGGCTTCATCCTGGCGCCGTTCATCGGAACCGCGGGCCTGATCCTCGGCCTCGCCGGCGTGGTCGGGACCCTGGTGGCGGTGGCCCTGCTGCGTCCGCTTCCCCTGTGGCGGCTCATCCGCCGTGCGGTGCCCACGAACGAGCTGCCGGCCGTCCCCCGCCGGCCGCCGCCGGCCACTGTGGACATACCGCGCCCCGACCACACCGAGGGGATGCGACGGCGGTACGAGCAGGAGCGCCAGCGCCTCGTCGAGGCGCTGGCCCAGCGGGGGTACACCGCGACGTCCCCCGACGTGTACGACGACCTCGAGCGCTACCGGACCCAGGTGGCCGACCGCGCGCGCCGCGACAGCGACGACCGGGTCCGGCGGGGGCAGCTGCGGGTGCAGTTGGCGGTGCTGGAACGCCAGCTCGAGGAGGCCGACCGCGTGGCCGCCGAGCTGTCCGAGGGTGCCGACCCGTACAACCTCAACGCCGTGCGCAACACGTTCAACGCCGGCTACGGCGCCCCGACGGTCTCGGCCGCGGACGAGGCCGCGCGGACGGCCCGCGAGGTCAAGGAGGCGGAAGAGGCACTCCGGCGGGCCGACCGGGCCGCCGCCGGCGCGGAGCGGGGCGCCCACGACGCCGAGGACGAGATCACTCGGTTCGTGTCCGTCGATGAGGCCAGGGCCGCGGCGGACCGGGCCGAGCGGCAGGCCGAGCGGTTGCGCATGCTGGACCGGACCCTCGTCGCCGCCTACGACCGGCTCCTCCTGGCCCGGGAGGCGGCGCTCGAGGAGATCGCCGGCGGCATCCGGGCCCACCTGAGCCTGTTCATGCCCGAGATCACGGCGGACCCGGACCTGCGGGTCGACATCGACCGGCAGCTGCAGGTGCTCGTCGGTGAGCTCGGCCGGCCGCTGAGCGATCTCGAGTTCGTCTCGCACAGCACGGCCGAGCAGTCGTACCTGCTGACGCGCATCGCCCTGAGCCGTTACCTGACCGGCGGCCGGCCGGTGACGCCGCTGCTCCTCGACGACGTGACGTCCAATGCGGACGGTCGCCGGGTCCGCCGGGTCCTGGACCTGCTGTACCGCATCGGGCAGCAGTGTCAGGTGGTCATCTTCGCCCACGAGGACGCCGCCCGGCAGTGGGCCGACGAGCACCGCGTCGACGACCCGCGATTGCACCTTCACCTGCTCACCAGCGTGCACGAGCCGCCGACGACGGTCACCGACCACCCGGTCCTCGGCCCGGAGTAGCCCCTACGCCGCGTCGGGGCGGGTGAGCGCGGCCGCTATAGGGCATCGGCCGCCGGCGTCGCTGCCCCGCGTCGACCGGCGGGTCGGCCGTCACGGCGTGTCGCTCCGTCCCCGGCCTACGCCTTTTCCATACATCTGCCTTGCGCACCCATACGCGTCCGGGTGTGCAGTGCGGATGCCGAGGTATGGGTAGGCCGCCCGTCCGGCGACACGCCCGGCGGCGGGTCGGGTCAGCTCGCCGGGCAGGTCAGGCCGGCGGCCGGTTTCTGCAGGTCGATGAGGTACCTCTCCACCGCGTTGCGGATGCACGCGGTCTCCGGGTACGCGGTGTGGCCCTCGCCCTCCCAGGTCACGACGGTGCCCGTACCCAGGAGGTTGGACAGCTTGGCCGTGGACTCGTACGGCGTGGCGGGGTCGCCGGTCGTGCCGACGACCACGATCGGCGGCGAACCCGTGGCCGGTCCGACCGGGTACGGGTCCTTCTTGGCCGGCCAGACGGCGCAGTTGAGCAGGCCGATGGCCAGCGCCGGCCCGAAGAGCGGATACTTGGCCCGCCACTGCGACTGGAGGCGGCGGATGTCCTCCACCGTCGGGTGCTGGTCGGAGTCGACGCAGTTGATCGCGTTGAAGGCGTCGAACATGTTGGTGTACTCGCCGTTCTCGCGGCTGGCGTAGGCGTCGGCGAGGACGAAGGTGAGCGTGGCGTCGCCCCGCCGCAACAACGCGACCGAGTTGGCGAACGGCTCCCAGTAGTCGGCGCTGTACATGGCCAGCACGACCGACGTGAGGACCCAGCCCGAGGTTGCCTCGCGCCCGTCCGGGCCCTTCACCGGGGAACGCCGGGCCGTATCCATCACCGACTGCACGGCCGCCCGCGGGTTGGGGGCGATCGGGCAGGAACCGGTGTTGGCCTTGCACCATTTCTCGAAGTTGGAGAAGGCCAGCTCGAATCCCCGCGCCTGGCCCTCCGAGCTGATGACCGACGACTGCTGCGGGTCGACGGCGCCGTCGAGCACCATCGCCCGGATGTTGCGGGGGAACAGGTTCGCGTACACCGCGCCCAGCAGCGTGCCGTAGGAGAAGCCGAGGTAGCTCAGCTTCTCATCGCCGACGGCGGCGCGGATCGCGTCGATGTCGCGGGCCGACTGCTCGGTCGAGTACAGGCTCAGGGTCTGTCCGTGCTTCTGCTCGCAACCCTCGGCGATGCGCCGGTAGAGGGCCACGGCACCCTGGTAGGCGGCGTCGGACACGGGATCGGGCTCATACCCGAAGCTGGCGTCCAGGTCCTCTGTGGAAATACAGTCGACCGGCGGCTTGGAGCGGCCCACGCCCCGCGGGTCGAACCCGATCAGGTCGAACCGCTCGAGCAACTTGGGAACGCGGCCGGACAGGTGGGCGGCCAGCTCCACGCCGGAGCCCCCGGGTCCGCCCGGGTTGAGCAGTAGCGACCCGATGCGATTGGCCTGTCGCTCGGACCGCACGCGCATCAGGGACAGCTCGAAGGTCTTGCCGTCCGGGGCCTTGCCGTCCTTGGCCGTGTTCCAGTCCTGGGGGACCTCGACAACTCCACAGTGGACCTCAAGTCCGGCCGGAAGCTGCCTGTTGATCTTGCGGGCGTCGCTTCCGCACAGACGCCAGTTGATCGCGGATCCGGCCTCTGTGGACGACCGGGCCGGGTGCCAGGTGGCGACCGCTCCGCATCCGGCCACGGTGACCGAGACCGTGACCGCGGCGACGGCGGCGGTGAGGGCGGCACGTGCGCGCAACGTCATCTCCTCCTACGAGGGCAGGGGGCTGCCCGCCAGGACCTCGTCAACATCGAAACGGATGGGTCGCTCGAGCTGGTCATAGGTACATGATCGCGGCGTACGGTCCGGGCGCCACCGCTTGAACTGCGCGGTGTGCCGGAAACGGTCGCCCTCCATCGCGTCGTAGCCCACCTCCGCCACCAGCTCCGGCCGGATCGGCTCCCAGCTCAGATCCTTCTTACCCGTCCAACGACTCACGCCGCCCGGGATGCGTTGCCCGGCATCGCCGAGTCCCGTGGTGTTGGGCGCCACGCCCGCTTGCATCCACTCCATCCAGGGATGTCCGTCGAGGGCATTGTCCCGGTACGGGGCGAGTTCGTCGAGCAGTTCGGCTCGCCGCGCGACGCTGAACGACGCGCTGACGCCGACGTGGTGCAACGAGCCGTCGTCGTCGAAGAGCCCCAGCAGCAGCGAGCCGACCACCGGGCCGGACTTGTGGTACCGGAAGCCGGCCACCACGACATCCGCCGTCCGGGAATGCTTGACCTTGAACATGAGGCGCTTGCCGGGCACGTACGCGATCTCGGGCGGCTTGGCGATCAGGCCGTCCAGCCCGGCCCCTTCGAAGATCTCGAACCATTGACGCGCGATGTCCGGGTCGGTCGTCGTGGTCGTGACGTGCACGGGCGGCTCGGCCGAGGCGAGCGTCTGCTCCAGCGTCTGCCGCCGCCGCTCGTACGGGACGTCCATGAGGCTCTCGCCGTCCACCGCGAGGATGTCGAACGCCACGAAGTCGGCCGGGGTGGTCTCGGCCAGCATCTTGACCCGGGAGGCGGCCGGGTGGATGCGCTGCTGCAGCAACTCGAAGTCCAGCCGGGGCGCCGCGTCCGGCTCGCGGCGGACCAGCACGATCTCGCCGTCGACCACGCAGCGCGGCGGCAGCTGCGCCCGCGCGAACTCGGCGACCTCGGGGAAGTACCGGGTCATGGTCTTGCCGCCGCGGCTGGCCAGCTCGACCTCGTCGCCGTCGCGGAAGATGATCGTCCGGAAGCCGTCCCATTTCGGCTCGTATCGCATGCCGGCTTTGACCGGGATCTCCGGCACGCTGGTGGCCAACATCGGCTCGACGGGCGGCATCACTGGCAACTGCACGCCTCGAGTCTCCCACCCGCCCGCGACCCGCCCCGCCAGGGCCGCGCCGATCATGAGGTCGGCCCCACCCCGGAGGCGCCGATCATGAGGTCGGCCCACCCCCGGAGGCGCCGATCATGGACCTAAGTCCATGATCGGCGCGGTTTGACGTCCCCAACTCCATGATCGACGCGAGGTGCCTGCGCGATGGGGAAAGGTCACGGACGATCTTGGGGCGCCGGGGCTGTGGGCGCCCGAACAGAATCGGCCCGACCCGGAGCTAGTACGAGGCGAAGGAGCGGATCGGCAGGCGGGGGCCGAAGCGGGGCGGCGCCGGGGCGCCCTGCTCGACGAGGACGCAGACGCGCCCGCGGTGCCCGGCGAACGGCTCGAGCAGCTCGAGCATGCGCCGGTCGGCCGGGCTGAGGGTGCCGGCGGTCGACTCGCGCGCGCCGGCGCGGGCCTCTCCGGCCAGGGCCCACGAGACCATGTGCGGGATGTGGTAGTCGCCAACCGACACGGCGTCCGGGTCGCCGAACGCGACCCGCACCACCTCGGCCGCGGTCCACGGCCCGATGCCCGGTATCGAGGTCAGCCGGCGGGTCGCCTCGACAGCGTCACCGGACTCCTCCAGCCGGGCGGCGACCGCGGCCGCCCGCAGCAGGGTGTCGGCCCGGCGCTGTTCGACGCCGAACGGGTGGAAGACCCAGTACGGCGTGGCGGCGACGACGGCCGGGTCGGGCGGCAGCAGCAACCGGGGCAGCGGGCCGGGCGCCGGCTCGCCGCCGGTGGCACGGTGGAAGTGGCGCACGGTCGCGGCGTACCCGCGGTAGGCCTCCTTGCCGGTGACCTTCTGTTCCAGGATGGACCGCACCAGGCGCTGGAAGACCCGGCCGGTGGCCGGCAGGCGCAGGCCGGCATGGGTGCGGGCCAGTCGGGCCACGACCGGATGCCGCGCGGCCAGCTCGCCGAAGCCGCTGACGTCGTCGCGCAGGCCGGCGATCGCGTCGGCCCGGTCGAGCACCCACTCCGCCCCCGGCCCGTGCCCGGTCGCGACCAGGTGGCGACCGTCGCGCCGCAGGTTGAGGGTGGACGGGCCGCCGGGGGTGCGGGTGGCCCACCAGAAGCCCCCGTCCGCCACCCGGGCGCACGGGTCGTGCCGGCTCATCGCGAGCGCGCCCACCGTGCCCGCGAAGTCGTAGCGGTCCGGCAGGTCCAGCCGCCGCGACCGGGCGGCCGGGGTCGCGGTCACGCCGCGGGGCGTCGGGCCGCCGCGGCGGCGGTGAGCCCCCGCAGCAGCAGCCTCTGGTCTCCGAGCATGCCGCGCAGCCTACGCTCCAGGCCGGCGATCGGGGTAAGGTTCTGCGGCGCGCGGGCGTCCTTGTAGGCGGTCGACGCGAACCGGGGCAGCGTGACCGCCGACAGGTCGGCCAGGCCGATCACCTCGGCCCGGGGCAGATCGGCCGACGCCTCGACCCGCACCACGCCCGCCCACGGCGACCCGGCCGGACCGGGCAGCTTCAGGTACCAGGTGTAGCGGTGCCACGTGGTGCCGAGCAGGAACACCGGGCAGCGCTGCCCGGGACGCATCCGACCGACCACAGTGGTCAGTTCCGTCGGCAGGTACTGCACGCGGTGTGACTTCACGTACCCCAGCGCCCGCTCGAGCTGGGTCCGGCCGCGCAGGGGCCCGTCGACCACGAGCAGGTCGTCCTCGCCGCGGTCCTGGATCGACACGCTCTCCTCGAGGTCGTGCAGCCGGCCCTGGACGGCGGCCGAGAGCTGGGCCGGCTCCTCACCGGCCACCCGGCGCACCGGGTAGCGGGCGTTGGCCGCGACCAGCCCGTCGGTGTGCACGCTCTGGGTGAACAGACCGCGCTCCACGCTGGTACGGGCTACCTCGGCGCTGCCCCGGCGCAGGTCACAGCGGACCACGCCGGCCGCGTACGAGGCGGCCAGGCCGAGGTGCAGCGGGCCGTCGGCCTCCTCGATCCACACCCGCGCGTCGACCCGGCGCACGCCGTCGACGAGCAGCACCACGCGGGGCGTGCGCAGGTCGGGCGGCGCGGCCAGCGGTCGCCACGAACCGGCCGGCACCTCGATGTCGAGGACGAGCTGGGCCGTGCTCTGCTCCGTCGGACCGGACTCGGGCAGATCGAGGCCCGACCCGTACGACGGATCCCAGGCGTCCACATAGAACCGTACCGGCGTGTTCATGGCGACCAGCATCTCAGCCGGATCTGACAATTCTCGCCGCGCCGCGGGAGTCCTTGCTTACATCGAAGCGCACCGGTATGCGTTCGGCCAGCGCCGGCACGTGCGTGACCACGCCGACCATGCGCTCGCCGCGGGCGGCCAGGTTCTCCAGCGTCACCGCGACCGTGTCCAGCGTGGCCGCGTCCAGAGTGCCGAACCCCTCGTCGAGCATGATGGACTCGAGGCTGGCCGAGGCCGTGGACATGCCGGCCAGCTGCTCGGACAGGGCCAGCGCCAGGGCCAGCGAGGCCTGGAACGTCTCTCCGCCGGACAGCGTCCGCACCCCCCGGCGCAGGCCGGCGTCGGCGTGGTCGATGATGGCGAACTCGCCCTTGTCGTGGGCCAGGTCGTACTGGCCGCCGGTCAGCTCGCGCAGGATGCTGGAGGCCCCGCTGACCAGGGAGTCGAGCGCCTCGGTGAGCAGCCACCGCTCGAACCGGTCGGCCCGCAGGTGCAGGGCCAGCGACTTGGCCACCCGGGCGTCGCGGTCGTGCTCGGCGACCTGGTCGGCCAGGCGGGCGGCCTGCTCGCGCCGCTCGACGACCCGGTCGTGGGCCGAGCGGGCCCGCTCGACGGCCAGGCCCGCCGCCTGGCGGTAGCCGGCCGGATCGGTATCGAGGCCGGCCGATCGGGGCGAGTCCATGCCGGCCTCGGCGAAGAGGCGCTCCAGCCCGGCCACCTCGCCGGCCATCGCGGCCAGGGCCGCCTCGGCCACCTCGAGGATCCGGTCGCGGGTGGCCGCCCGCTGCTCCCGCGCCGCGTCGGCCCAGGTGCGCAGCCCGCGCCAGGACGTCACGAGGTCGTCCCGGTCGGCCGGCGGCGGCCCGAGGTGGCCCAGGCCGTCACGCACGCGGTCGAAGTCGCGCCACGCCCCGCGTACCCTTTCCTCCGCGGTCCGGGCCTGGGCGGCCGCGGCCCGCGCGGTGTGGCGGGCCGCCCGTACGTGTTCCGAGGCCGCGGCCAGCGCGCGTTCGGCGGCGGCGATGGCGGCCAGCCCGGCCTCGACCGCCTCCAGCGCCGGCGCGGCGGCCAGGGTCTCGTCCACAGTGGCCAGTCGCTGGGCCGACTCCTCGTGCTGGGCGGTGGCCACGGCGAGCACCCGATCGACCTCACGCAACGCCGTGTCCTGCTGCTCAACGGCCCGCTGCGCCGCCTCGGCGGCCTTCTCGGCCTTCGCCTGTGCGGTGCGGGCCGCGGTCAGCGCCGGCGCGGCGGTCTTGGGAATCGCGCTCACCGGCTGCTCGCAGACGGGGCACGGCGCTCCGGCCACCAGATGCACTCGCAGCGACGACGCCCGATCGGCCGTCTGGGCCGCCTCGACGCCGTGGCGGGCCTGCGCCAGCGCGGCCGCGGCCTGGTCGGCCTTGGCCCGCGCGGTCCCCAGCGCCTTCGCCAACGTCGCGTGCTCGGCCTGGGCCCTGGCCGCGGCGGCCGCGAACTGCGTCGTCCGGTCGGCCAGGCGGGCCCGTTCGGCGTACGCGTCGGCCAGGCGGGCCAGGCCGGCCCGGTCGCCCGCCTCGGCCAGCTCGACCCGCGCCTTCTCCTCGCTCTCCTCCGCCGCCAGGACGGCCTGGTCCGCCTTGTCGGCCGCCTCGCGGGCGGCCGCCGCCGACTCGCCGAGCGAGGCGACGCCGGTCGGCACCTTCACCGCGCCGAGCGTGGTCAGCTCACGCTCGACCCGCTCCAGGTCCAGCCGGGCGGTCTCGCCCGCCGTGATCGCCTCGTTCAGGGCCGGCAGGCCGGCGTCGACATCGACGACCAGTCGCCGGGCCCGCTCCAGCGCCGCCTCGGCGTCGGCCAGGGCGGCATCGCCGGCGCCGGAGATGTCGCCGAGCAGGCTACGGGTCGCGGCGGCCCGCGCCTCGGCCTCGCGCTGGGCGATGCCCGCGCGTTCGCCGATCCGCTGGTACACATGCAGGCCCAGCAGGTTGACCAGGATCTCCTGGCGTTGGGCCGGTTTCGCGTGCAGGAACCGCGCGAAGTCGCCCTGCGGCAGCACCACACAGCTGGTGAACTGCTCGTACGGCAGGCCGACCGCCTCGAGCACGGCCGCGTCCATCTCGGCCGGGGTGCCGGCCAGCACCGTGCCCAGCTCGCCCCGCTGCGCGGGCGCGGAGTCGAACTCCGTCAGGTCGAAGCCGGCGGGCAGCTGCTCCAGGCCGGCGTGCGAGGTGAAGGCCCGGCCCTTGGCGTCGCGGCGCACCACCCGGGTGGCGACGAACCGGGCGCCGGCCGCCTCGAAGACGAGCCGTACCCGGGCCTCGGCCGCCGAAGGGGCGAGGGCGTGCTCGATGCGGCGCCGGTCACCCCACCGCGGCACGGTGCCGTAGAGCGCGAAGCAGATGGCGTCGAGCACCGTCGACTTGCCCGAGCCGGTCGGCCCGACCAGGGCGAAGAAGTCGGCGTCGGTAAGGTCCACAGTGGTCGGATCGCGGAAGACCGTGAACCCGTGCATGTCCAGCCGCAGCGGCCTCATTGCCTACCTCGCTCCGAGATTCGGCGATCATCCGCCGTCGTGGTCATTCGCCGTAGCCTCATCCCTGCGCTCATGAGGTCACCTCCTCGTAGAGGCGGTTGAACAGCTCTACGACGGGCTCGTCGTCGACGCCCTTCGCGGTCAGGTACTCACCGAACAGCTCCCGCGGCGAGTGGCCGGTCCGGGTCGTGGTCGTCGGCTCCAGGCGCGGCAGCAGCTGCGGGTCGATGCGTACCTCCAACGCCCGCGGCAGCAGGGCCTGCACCTCCTCGCGCAGACCGGCCCGCGGGGTCTCGCGGACGTAGACGCGCAGCCAGGCCCGCTCATCCGGCTTGACCGCCGAAAGCTCGGCCAGGGTGCCGCGGACGGTGCGCAACGGCACCGCGGCGGTGACCGGGACGTCGCGCACCCGGGCGGCGGTCGAGGCGGTGACCTCCACGATGGACACCGACGGTGTGTTGTCCTCCTCGCCGAAGTCGATCGCCAACGGGCTGCCGCAGTAGTGCACCGGGCACGGGCCGGGGATCTGCTGGCGCCGGTGCAGGTGGCCCAGCGCCACATAGTGGGCCGAGACCGGGAACACGGTCGACGGCACGGCGTACGCCTCGATGGTGTGCGCGTCGCGTTCCCCGCCGCCGAGGGTGCCGCCGACGACGGTCAGGTGCGCGGTGACCAGGTTGACCGCGTCGCCGGTGAACGAGGAGGTCAGCACACGGACCAGGCGGGCCAGGTGGTCGGCGTAGGTGGCCGACGCCTCGGACGAGGACAGCTCGAACATCTCGGAGGCCCGCACGGCGTACCGCTGGGAGACGAACGGGAGCGCGGCCAGCCGCCAGGCCTCCCCGCCGGTGGTCACGCCGCCGATCAGGTGGTCCTCGGCCCGCGTGACGGTGCCGCGCAGCGTCACGCCGGCGCCCTCGGCCCACGGGCGCAGCGCGTCGATCTCGGCCCCGTGGTCGTGATTGCCGGCCACGACCACGACGGCGTCGGCGTGGCGGCGCAGCGCGGTCAGTGCCCGTACCACGATCTTCTTGGTCTCGGCCGTCGGGGCCGGCGTGTCGTACAGGTCGCCGGCGATGATGATCAGGTCGGGCCGTTCCGCCTCGGCGACCGACACGATCTCGGCCAGGACAGCGATCTGTTCCTCCACACGGGACTGTCCCTTGAGGACCTTCCCGATGTGCCAGTCCGAGGTGTGCAGGATCTTCACCGTACCACCGAATCTCAGAAGGGAATCTCGTCGTCGCGGATGCCGCCCCGCGCCGCGCCCACCACGGCGAACGGGTCGGTCGACTGCACCAGGGACCGCATCGTCGCGCTCGGCGCCGTGCCGGCCTCGGACGGGCGGGTGGCCCAGGCCGGGAAGGGGAACTCGACGACCAGTGGCACCGGGATGTCGGGCTGGTTGACGAACATGGTGCCCGGCTTGGCGATCAGCGCCCGCTGCCGTTGCGCGGGGGGCAGGAAGCCGTACTCCGGGCGCCCGGCCTCGGCCGCGTCGAGGCGACCCACCACCTTGATGGCGGAGTTCACCACGATGCGCCGCTCGACCTCGCTGGCCGTCTGCTGGGCGCCGATGAGCACCACGCCCAGCGACCGGCCCCGCTCGGCGATGTCGAGCAGCACCTCCTTGATGGGGGAGGAGCCCTCGCGCGGCGCGTACTTGTTCAGCTCGTCGAGCACGACGAACAGCAGCGGCCGCGCCGTGCCGGCCTTCTCCTTGCGCTCGAACTCCGACTTGAGGATCACGCCGACCACGAACCGCTGGGCCCGGTCGGGCAGGTTGTGCAGGTCCACGACCGTGACCTGGGCGCTCTCGGCGGTGTTGATGCCGTGCCGGCGGTTGGTCGGCAGGTCGCCGCGGATCAGCCGGGACAGGTCCCGCTTGCTGGCGATGAGTCGGCGCAGGAACGCGTTGACGGTGCCCAGCCCGACCGCCGAGCCGGCCCACTCGGACCGGGTGTCCTCATCGGAGAGACGCTCGGCGATCACCTCGACGAGGTCGGGGTACGAGCCGACGCGCACGCCGTCGATCACGACGCCGCCGTCGGCCGCCTCGGCGTGCCGGTGCAGGTGGGCCGCGACCGCGTGGACGACCATCGTGTACTGCTGGCGGTCGTCGTCGGCGTCGGCGAACACGTAGGGCAGCAACCGGTCGGCGCAGAACTCCTCGATGGTCCAGTAGAACGAGTCCACCCCGGTCAGCCGGCTGGCGACGTCGGGCGTGCCGGTGAGGTCGCCGGCCCGCGGCGGCGCGTAGACATGCACGTCCGGGAACGGCCCGGCGTCCAGGCCGAGGCGGGCGTACGCCGATCTCGTGTCCGCGTCGAGGCGGGTGTTGGGGTGGTCGAGGAAGAGCAGGTCCTCGCCCTTCACGTTGAAGATCAGCGCGCGGGTGTTGGCGGTCTCGCCGGCTCCGCCGAGCACGCCGCTGCGGAACACCGAGTACAGCAGCCAGGTCGCGAAGCTGGTCTTGGTGGCCACCCCGGAGATGCCGGAGATGGACACGTGGGCGCCGCGGGAGCCGTCGAGGAACTCGGCGTTGAGATAGAGCGGCTCGCCGTCGCGGCCCACGCCGATGGGGATCCGCCGGTCCATCCGGTCGAAGTACAGCGCTCCGTCACGCTCGGCCCCGCTGGCCCGCCGGACCAGGGCCCCGGGCGAGGGCGGCACGTACACCTCCGGGTCGACCCGGGTCGTGGTGATCTCGGCCGCCTCCTGGATCTGGGCCGGCAGCGTGCCGTCGGCGATGGCGAAGACGTCGGAGTCGAACGTGGCCCCCTCATGGCGCGCCCGCACCTGGGTCACCACGCCCGCGATGGTCACCGGCTCGCGCTCCTGGCCGCCGGTGGACGGCAGCTCGCGGGTGGTCACCACGACGTCGTCAAGCTGCAGGTATGCCCCGGGCCGCACCGCCACCCAGAACTGCAGCGGCGTCGCGTCGAACGTGCCGAGCACCCGCCCGACCGTTTCCTCCATCCTTCGTCCCCCCTCCTGAGCCCCCATGGTGAGGCAGCACTCTGACAGGTGGTGGGACCTCGGCCTCCCCCCGCGAGTCGGAATAAACCCCCCAAATCAGTCGCCGTTGGGAACTCGGAGCGGGTCGTTGAGCTGCCGTGCGAGCATGTGGGGCGGCGGATGCGCTGAGGGGGAACGGGTGGCATTCGGCGAACTCGTGCGGGCTCACCGACTTCGGTTGGGGCTCAGCCAGGAGGATCTGGCGACCAAGGCCGGTGTGGGGGTCCGCAGCCTACGCGATGTCGAGACCGGTCGGGTGCGGCCTCGACACGGGACCGTGCGGCTTCTGGCCGATGCCCTCACATTGAGGGGAGTCGATCGGGAGCGGTTCCTCGACGCCGCCTCCGGCGTGGACGTGGCGGCCGGGCCGGCCGACGCCGCCTCCCCGGAGCCCGAGTGGCCGCGGCCGGCACAGCTGCCGCACGCGGTGGCCGGGTTCGTCGGCCGCGAGGACGTTCTCGCGGCGTTGGACGCGCGGGCCGTGACCATGGCCGGCGGCGGGCCCTCGCCGGCGGTGACCCTCGTGGTCGCCGGCACGGCGGGCGTCGGCAAGACGGCCCTGGTGGTGCACTGGGGTCATCGCGTGACGCGGCGGTTCCCCGACGGTCAGCTGTACGCGAACCTGCGCGGGTTCGACCCGTCCGGCTCCGTGGTGAGTCCGGCCGAGGCGCTGCTCGGATTCCTCAACGCGCTGGGCGTGCCGCCGGAGCGGACTCCGACCGACCTGTCGGCGCGGGTGGGGCTCTACCGGAGCCTGCTGGCCGGCCGGCGGGTCCTGGTCGTGCTCGACAACGCCCGCGACGCCGACCAGGTGCGGCCGCTGCTGCCTGGGGCCCCGGGGTGCCTGGTCGTGGTGACCAGCCGCGACGACCTGTCCGGGCTGGTCGCCGTGGAGGGCGCCCGACCGTTGACCGTCGACGTCCTCTCGGCCGACGAGGCGCGGCGGTTGTTGGCGGCCCGGCTCGGCCCGGATCGGATCGCGGCACAGCCGGCGGCGCCTTGGCTGGGTCGCGGCGCGGCGCCAGACGCCGCCGACCCAGCCAAGGCGGTCGAGGAGATCATCGTCCGATGTGGGCGGTTGCCGCTGGCGCTGGCGATCGTGGCCGCGCGGGCGGCCGCCCGGCCGGGACTGCCGCTCGCGCGGCTGGCCGACGAGTTGCGCGAGGCGGGGCTGGCGGCGCTGTCGATCGCCGACTCGGCCACCGACGTCCGCGCGGTGTTCGGCTGGTCGTACCAGACCCTGGGCGAGGAGGCGGCGCGGTTGTACCGGCTGCTGGGCCTGCATCCCGGACCCGACCTCTCCCTGCCGGCGGTGGCGAGCCTGGCCGGCGCCGATCCGCCGACGGTGCAGGCCTGGCTGGGGGTGCTGACCCGGGCCCACCTCCTCACCGAACCGGCGCCGGGCCGGTACACGTTGCACGATCTGCTGCGGGCCCACGCCACCGAGCTCGCGGTGGCCGTCGATGACGCCGCGGACCGGCACGAGGCGGTACTCCGCCTGCTCGACCACTATGTCCACACGGGACATACGGCCGCCCTCCTGCTCCATCCGGAGCGGGACGCGCCCCCGCTGCCGCCGCCGCGCGAGGGCGTGGTCCGGGTGGAGCCGTCCACGGCCAACGCCGCGGCGGCCTGGTTCGCCGCCGAGCACGACACGCTGCTCGCGGCGGCCGACCGGGCCGCCGACGGGTTCGAGGCGCACGCCCGGCATCTGGCCTGGATACTGGCGGCCGCCCCCGTGCCCGCAGGTTGATCGCGATTACGCGTACAAATGTGTAGCAGAGCTGCACGATTGTCCGCGAGTTCGCGATCACGAGTGGCGAGTGTGATGGCACCATGTGCACTCGGCACCTGGGGGAGGGAGAGGTCTGGTGTTCGGCGACCTCGTGCGGACCCATCGGCGGCGCCGCGGGCTGAGCCAGAGCGACCTGGTGGCCCGGGCCGGCGTGTCCGAGCGCAGCGTGCGGGCCATCGAACGGGGCCGGGTGCGCCCGCGACCCGAGACCGTCCGGCTCCTCGCTGACGCCTTCGCCCTCAAAGGCGGGGAACGGGAGACGTTCTTCGCGGCCGCCAAGGCTGCCAACGGCGGGCCGGCGCGACCGGAGGGGGCGCCATCGGGCCATGACCGGCCGCGACCGGCCCAGCTTCCCCACGGTGCGGTGGGGTTCGCCGGACGGGAGGCGCTGCTCGAGGCGCTGGACGGGTTGGCCGACGCGCAGCCCCCGACCACCGTGGTCATTTCGGCCATCGCCGGCACGGCGGGCGTCGGCAAGACGGCGCTGGCGATCCAGTGGGCCCACCGGGCCGCGGACCGGTTCCCCGACGGCCAGCTGTACGTGAACCTGCGCGGATTCGACCCGTCCGGTGCGGTCATGAGCCCGGCCGAGGCGGTGCGCGGGTTCCTGGCCGCGTTCGCGGTGCCGCCCGATCGGGTACCGCCGGACCTGGCCGCCCAGGTGGCCCTGTACCGCAGCCTGCTCGCGGGTCGGCGGGTCCTGGTGATCCTGGACAACGCGCGGGACGCGCAACAGGTGCGGCCGCTGCTGCCCGGGACGCCCGGATGCCTGGCCGTGGTGACCAGCCGCAACGACATGTCCGGGTTGGTGGCCCTGGACGGCGCGCGACCCTTCACGCTGGACGTCCTCACGCCGGATGAGGCGTGGCGCCTGCTGGCGCGGCGGCTGGGCGGTGCCCGCCTGGCCGCCGAGCCGGCCGCGACCGGCGAGATCATCGGCCGGTGCGCGCGGTTGCCGCTGGCGCTGGCGATCGTGGCCGCGCGGGCCGCGGACCGGCCGGCGCTGACCCTGTCCGACCTGGCCGGCCAGCTGCGCGCGGCCGGGCTCGAGGCGCTCCAGGTCGGGGACGCGGCCACCGACGTCCGGGCCGTCCTCGGCTGGTCGTACCGGGCCCTGGGCGACGAGGCCGGCCGCTTGTTCCGGCTGCTCGGCCTGCACCCCGGTCCGGACATCTCCGCCCGCGCGGCGGCCAGCCTGGCCGGCATCGCCCCCGAACGCGTCGGAGTCCTGTTGTCCGAGCTGACGCGGGCCCATCTACTCACCGAGCCCAGTCCCGACCGGTACGCCTTCCATGACCTGCTGCGCGTCTACGCCGCCGACCTCGCCCACCGGATGGAACCCGACGGCGATCGGGACGCGGCCGGACGTCGCCTTCTCGACCACTACATCCACTCGGCGTTCGCCGGCTGCTTCGCGATCAACCCGCACCGCGAACCGATCCAGCTCGACCCGCCCGCCGACGGCGTCGTTCCGGAGAGCCTGGCGACGTCGGACGATGCGTTCGACTGGTTCACCGCGGAGCGCGCCGTCCTGCTCGCCGCCGTCGCCCTCGGCCGGCGGCGGGCCTGGTACCGCGGCTCGTGGCAGCTCGCGTGGACCCTCTTCTCCTATCTCTCCCGGGCCGGGCATTGGCGAGACCTCGTCGACAACGCCCGCCTCGGTCTGGAGGCGGCCGCGAAGGCCCGCGATCTGGCCGCCGAGGCGCTCGGCCACCGACTGTTGGGCAGCGCGCTGACGAAGGTGGAGCGATACGACGAGAGCGAGGCCCACCTGACCCGCTCACTACATCTCTACGGTGTGCTCGGCGACGTGACCGGGCAGGCGCAGGCACTGCAGGATCTGGGCTGGCTGATGGACTTCGTCGGACGGCATCGGGAGGGGATCGAGTACAACCTGCGGGCCATCGAGCTGGCCCGGGCCGTCGGCAATGACGCGATCTACGCCAATGCGCTCAACGCCGCTGGCTGGGCCTACACCAAGCTCGAGGAGTACGACAGGGCCATTGAGTACTGCCGGGAAGCCCTGGCGCTCATGGAGAAGGTCGGCGAGGTGGAGGGCCAGGCGGCGACCTGGGACTCCCTCGCCCTCTGCCACCATCGCCTCGGCCAGCACGCTGAGGCCGTCAGGTGTTACCGGACGGCCATCGCCCTCTTCCGCGAGGTGGGCAACCGCTACCTGGAGGCAACGACACTGGGCCGCCTCATGGATGCCCTGGCCGACGCCGGCGACCTCGACGCCGCGCGTCACGCCGGCGAGGAGGCGGTGGCCATCCTCGACCAGCACGGCCACTCCGACGCCGACGGGGCGCGCGAGCGGCTCCAGCGGATCTGAGTCAGGCCCGCACGTACCGGGTCAGCAGCATCTCCTCGGCCGCGACGAGATGAGCCAGCCGCAGGCGGGCCGGTTCGTCGCGGCCCGCGCCCTCGACGATGCGTCCGGGCCCGGCGCCGACCAGCAACGGCGAGATGGTCAGACAGAGGTCGTCGACGAGGTCGGCGGCCAGCAGCGCGCCGAACAGATGGGGGCCGCCCTCACACAGGATCTGGAACAGCCCGCGCCGGTTCAGCTCGGCCAGGCCGGCCGACAGGTCGACCACCGACCGGCCACAGCTGACCACATCGGCGACCGCGGCCAGGTGCGAGCGGCGATCGGCGGGCGCGCCGTCGTGGGTCAGCACCACCGGGCGTACCGGCGCCTCGGTGAAGATGCGCGCGCTGGGATCGAGGTCCAGCGACGCCGACACGATGACCAGCGTCGGGTGCTCCGGCCGGCCGGTCCCGACCCGCCACCGGGCCGCCGCCTCGTTGGCGCGCACCGGTCCGTACCCCTCCTGTCGCACCGTGCCGGCGCCCACCATCACGGCGTCGCTGAGCCGGCGCAGCAGTGTGAAGACCGCCCGGTCCGCCTCGCCGGAGAGCCCTCGCGATCGGCCGTCCACCTCGACCGCGCCGTCGAGACTCGTCACGAAGTTCACCCGTACCGAGGTATCGCTCCCATCGGCCGCGTACAGGGCCAGCAGGCCGGCCTCGTCCAGCGGCCGCCGGTCCGGCAGGATCAGCTCCACGGCCTACTCGCCCGGTCGGCCGGTCGCCGGCGGCGTGGGATCGGGCGGCCGGTGCTGGCAGTCACACCAGTTGCCACCGCGGCACTTGTCGTGGCGCGCCGCCCGACAGGAGTGGCATATCACGGTTCCAGCCTGGGAGCCACGCCCCCGCCCGTCAAGGTCGTCCAGGGGGGTGACGGCCGTCGATCCGGCTCCGATAGGGTGCCCCAAGCTGAACTCTCGGCCGCTACCTCCCGGCCGGGAGATACCGGCTCGGTTTCGCCAGTTCACCCCCTTGGCGTGACGGCCGGTATGGAGCAGGCTGTGCACCATGTCCCACGGACCCTTCGCCACGTGCGAGTCGGATCCTGGGTGCGTTCGAAATCTCCGGGTAACGAATTGGGAACGCTCCCATGAACCCGTTGACACAGGGGTCACGGACCCGCAACTCTATGGGAGCGCTCCCGCCGAGTGTGGCATCCGCCACATCCGGACAGCAGGTGTGGCACGCCTAGGCGGTTGGTGGCAGAGCTCCAACAGCTTGCGAGCCCCCTTCTTTTCACCACAACATCACGACCTGAGAGGGGTCCGGGATGAGGGTTACGAAGCGCCGCCTGCGCCAGGTAGCAGCGGTCGCTCTCGCCGCGGCCACCGCGCTGAGCGTGGCGGCCTGCAACAAGTCACCGGCGCAGACTGGGCAGAAGCCGACCAAGCTCATCGTTGACACGTTCGGCGAGTTCGGGTACGAGCCGCTGGTCAAGCAGTACGAGCAGCAGACGGGCATCAAGGTCGAGCTGCGCAAGACGGGCAACCTCGGTGAGTACCGGAACAAGCTCGTGCGCTACCTGGCCACCAGGAAGGGCGCTGGCGATGTGGTGGCGCTGGAAGAGGGCATCATCAACGAGTTCAAGTACAACCCGGCCAACTGGGTTGACCTGAACGAGTTCGTCCCCGCCAGCAAGGCCGGCGAGTTCCTCCCGTGGAAGTGGGACCTCGGCAAGACCACCGAGGGCCAGCTCATCGGTCTCCCGACCGACGCGGGCAGCCTGGGCGTCGCCTACCGGATCGACCTCTTCGAGGCGGCGGGTCTCGCGACCGAGCGCGACCAGGTCACCGCGCTGTGGCCGGACTGGGACAAGTTCATCGAGGTGGGCAAGGCCTATCGCCAGAAGACCGGCAAGGGCATTCTCGACTCGGTCACCTCGTTGACCAACGCCATTCTGTTCCAGGGCCAGCCGGGTGAACCGCTGTTCTACGACGACCAGGACAACCTCTGGACGCCGGGCGCCAAGCAGGAGCCGCAGAACCTGATCGCCGCCAACAGCCCGCGGGTCAAGGCCGCCTGGGACGCGGCCGTCAAGGCCCTCGATGCCAACATCGTGGCCAAGACCCAGACCTGGTCGGCCGAGTGGAGCGCCGGCTTCAAGAACGGCACCTTCGCGCTGACGTTTGCCCCGTCCTGGATGACCGGCATCGTCGAGGGCAACGCGGGTCCCGAGTTCAAGGGCAAGTGGGACCTGGCCGGCGTGCCCGGTGGGGCCGGCAACTGGGGCGGCTCGTGGCTCGCGGTTCCGGTCACCAGCCAGTACCAGGAGGAGGCCGCCAAGCTGGCCGACTTCCTGACCAACGCCCAGAGCCAGATCACGGCGTTCAAGGAGAAGGGCCCGCTGCCGACCAACAAGACGGCACTGGCGTCGCCCGACTTCCAGGGCTACACCAACCCGTACTTCAACAACGCCCCCACCGGCAAGATCTTCGGAGAGGCCCTCGCCAAGATCCAGCCGATCCACCTCGGCCCGCTGCACGGCAGCGTGAAGGAGGGCTGCTTCGAGGCGGCGCTCAACGCGCTACAAGCGGGGCAGGTCGACAAGGACGCGGCCTGGAAGCAGTTCCTGGACTGCGTACCAACCAAGGGCCAGGTCTAGTCACACAGGTCCATGGGTAGTGTGATCATGAAGTGAATCGATGGCGCCCGGTCTCCGCCGGGCGCCATCGAGCCCGCTTACGTCACCGCCCATCCGCCCACCACGGCCGCGCACGGGAAGGACAACCCCATGAGCTTGTCGGCCACCAGGGCGCCGTCGCCGCCCGCGCCGCCCCCGCAGCTGCCGCCACGGCGGTTGCGCAGCAAGGACAGGTTCTCCCGGTTCGACCTGCGGGTCTCGCCGTACGTGTTCATCGCACCGTTCTTCGTCGTGTTCGGCGTCTTCGGGCTCTACCCGATGCTCCGCACGTTCTGGATGTCGTTGCACAAATGGAACCTGACCGTTCCCGAACGCGCGACGTTCATCGGGCTGGACAACTACGCCAAACTGCTGGACGACAAGTGGTTCTGGAACGCGACGTTCAACACGCTCGGCCTGTTCCTCGTGGCCACGATCCCGCAGATGCTTCTCGCGCTGTTCATCGCGAACATGCTCAACCGCGGCCTGCGCTGGCGGACATTCTTCCGCATGTCGATCCTGGTGCCCAACGTCACCTCGGTCGCCGCGGTCGGCATCGTGTTCGCCACCCTGTTCCAGCGTGATTTCGGCGTGATCAACTGGATCCTGCACTTCTTCGACATCGAGGCGATCGACTGGCGCAACCGGCGGTGGGCATCGTGGACGGTGCTCGCCACCATGGTGGACTGGCGGTGGACGGGCTACAACGCGCTCATCTTCCTCGCCGGCATGCAGGCCATCCCCAAGGATCTGTACGAGTCGGCCGCCATCGACGGCGCCAACCGGACGCGGCAGTTCTGGACCATCACCATGCCGATGCTGCGCCCGACCCTCATCTTCGTCGTGATCGTCTCCACCATCGGTGGTCTGCAGCTGTTCACCGAACCGCTCATCTTCGGTGGCGAGACCTCGGGCGGTGGCATCCTGCATCCGTACCAGACGCTCGCCCTCTACATGTTCGAGAACGGTCTCGTCCAGTACTCCCGGGCCGGGTACGGCGCCGCCATCGGCGGCATGCTGTTCGTGATGATCATGATCTTCTCTCTCCTCAACTTCCTTCTCATCCGAAGGTCCGTCCGATGAACGCATCCTCACGCCTGTGGCGCGCCAGCCCACTGACGTACATCGCGCTGATCATCGGCGTGCTCCTCTCGGTGTACCCGCTGTACTACATGGTGATCATCGCCACCCGCAGCCTGGACTCCATCAATGACGTGCCACCGCACTTCACGCCGGGCGGGGCGTTCGGCGACAACTTCGATCGCGTGCTGGCCGCCGAGAACGCCAACTTCTACACGGGTCTGATCAACTCCGTGATCGTCTCGTCGGTGGTCACGCTCAGCGTGGTCTTCTTCGGCACGCTCGCCGGCTTCGCGTTCGCGAAACTGAGGTTCCGCGGTCGCAATGCCCTGATGCTGACGATCCTCGTGACGATGATGGTGCCGACCCAGCTCGGCCTGATTCCGCTCTACGACATGATGTTCCGCTTCAACCTTCAGGGCACGCTGTTGGCGGTGATCCTGCCGTTCCTGGTCAGCGCGTTCGGGGTGTTCCTGATGCGCCAGTACACCAGCCAGGCGGTCTCCGACGAGCTGATCGAGGCGGCCCGGGTCGACGGCTGCTCGACGTTCCGCATCTATTGGAGCGTTGTGCTGCCCGCGGTCCGTCCGGCCGCGGCCGTGCTGGCACTGCTGACATTCATGGAGCAGTGGAACAGCGTGTTGTGGCCGTACGCCATTCTCAACGCGGAGAACCCGACCGTGCAGGTGTCGCTGACGCTCCTGTCGTTCGCGTACTACATCGACTACTCGATGGTGTTCGCCGCGACGGCCGTGGCCACGCTGCCCCTGGTGCTGGTCTTCATCGTGTTCGGGCGGCAGATCATCGGCGGCATCATGGAAGGCGCGGTCAAGGCGTGACTTTTCGCGCCAGCCGCGTCGGTCCGGATCCGTATTGGCACCGCGAGTGCATACTGGTAATCCGATGTCATTGAGTGACAGGTCGCATCGGACAGGTCCACTCCGGACGTGACACCGAGGGAGGGCACAAGCCGACGCGAGCTTGTGAGCGGCGCCAACGTGGCGATACACCGAGACAGTCGGGCAAACAGGGGATAATCCGGCGGAAGGACCAACCGTGGCGATCCAGCGCACGAGCCAACGTACGCGCTCGGCGGGACGGCCGACCCTGGACCAGGTGGCGGCCAGAGCCGGCGTCGGACGCGGCACGGTGTCCCGGGTCGTCAACGGATCCCCGCAGGTGTCCGCGTCGGCCAAGGCCGCTGTGGAGAAGGCCATCCAGGAGCTCGGGTACGTGCCCAACCGTGCGGCCCGGGCCCTGGTCACGCAGCGGACCGACTCGGTGGCCCTGGTCGTCTCCGAGTCCGAGGAGCGGGTCTTCGGAGAGCCGTTCTTCGCCGGCATCATCCGCGGCATCAACTCGATGCTGCTGGAGACGCCGCTGCAACTGTGGCTGGCCATGGCGCAGTCCAAGGCGGAGCGGGAACGGGTGGAGCACCACCTCACGCCCCAGCATGTCGACGGCGTGCTGCTCCTGTCCCTGCACGGCGACGACCCCCTGCCCACGCTGCTCGCCCAGCGGGGCCTGCCGGTCGTCGTCGGTGGCCAACCCGGCGGGCGCGTCAAGATCGTCAGTGATCAGATGAGCTGCGTGGACGCGGACAACATCGGTGGCGCCCAGGCCGCCGTCGCCCACCTCCTCGCCCAGGGCCGGCAGCGGGTCGCCGCGATCGCCGGCCCCCAGGACATGGGCGTGGGCGTCGCCCGACTCACCGGATACCGGCGGGCGCTGCAGGCGGCCGGGCTGCCGGTGGACGAGTCGCGTGTCGGCTACGGCGACTTCTCCGAGGCCAGCGGGGCCAGCGCCATGCGTACCCTGCTCGACCGCCATCCCAGCCTCGACGCGGTCTTCGCCGCCTCCGACCTGATGGCCGTCGGCGCCATGCGGGTGCTGCGCGAGTACGGGCGGCGGGTGCCCGTCGACGTCTCGGTGGTCGGGTTCGAGGACTCCGTACTGGCCCGCCAGACCGAACCGGCGCTGACCACCGTGCACCAGCCCGTCGAGGCCATGGGGCGCGAGATGGCCCGGCTGCTCGTCGCCCACATCAAGGGCGACACGATTCCGGCTCCGCTCGTCGTCCTCGACACGCACCTCGTCATCCGCGCCTCCGCCTGAATCCTCCGCTGATTCCTCCGCCGATCATGGACTTAAGTCCATGATCGGCGCGTTTTGACGTCCCAAACTCCATGATCGCGACGACCGATGTGTACCAGCCTTCCGCGCCGCTCAGAGACAGGACGGCTCAGAAGGGCGTCTGGATGCTTGTCGACTGGCGCTGCATCCGGGTGATGAGGTCGTGCAGTGGCTTGGTGCCGCTGCCGACGACCAGACCGGTGACGAGCGCGTCGACCCAGACCGGCACGCCGTTCCAGGTGGGCGTGGCCGCGATCTGCCGGAGCAGGTAGAAGCCGGCGCCGGCGGCCAGCACGGTGGACAGACCGGTGGCCAGACCCCACATGATCACGCCGCGGGCGCCCCGGGCCCGGTCCATCGCGGCCTTGTAGGTGGCCGCCGCGTTGGTCGCGCCGGGCACGCCGTTGTCCATGTCGGCGATCGCCTTCTCGTACCGTTCCTGCTCCACGCGTCCGGGCATCCAGCGCGTGATCGGTTCCAGGATGCGTTCCACGGCGGTGGCGAAGACGAACATGGCCAGGAACGTCGACAGGTCGCTGCCCACCTCGAAGACCGCCGGGGACATCATCTGGTTGATGTTCCAGGCGCCGAGCCCGCCGGCCGCGGCCGCGCCCAGTCCCAGCATGACGGCCCAAGGATGCGCCGGCTTCGACGCGACGGCGGCGGCCATCTCGTGCCCGGGCTGGGCCGGGACCGGGGGCGAGACCGGCGCCGCGGACGGTAATCCAGGTGAGACCGGCACCGCCGAGACCGGTACGGGGAGTGACCCCGGTACCTGCGCCCGACCAACGGCCGCCCGACGTACCAGTGCCATGTCAACCTCCGCGGGAGCTGTGGACCCTCATACTGTGCGTTCGCATCCGGGCCCTCCGCGGACTGCTGCACAGAGGGCGGCGTCGGCCGCGCCGGCGGACCAGGCCTGTCCGAATAGCGGCTAATGTAACGTAGGAGGCATGGCGGAGATCGAGGTGACCGAGAGCGGATCGAGTGTTCGGATCTCGGTCGGGGACGAGATCGTCGTACGGGTGCCGGAAATACCCACGAGCGGGTACGCCTGGGGCGTGCAGACGGTGGATCCGGCGCTGCGCCTGGTGGAAAGTTCCTTCATACCGCCGGCCGGAAACGGATCGGAGCCGACGCCGGGAGCGGGTGGCGTGCGGGTCATCCGGCTGCGGGCCGCGGCCGCCGGCGAGGTGGGTGCCGAGCTGACGCTCAAGCGTCCGTGGGAGTCGACGCCGGTCGAGACGTTCACGGTCCGCGCCACCGTGTCCTGACCCTGTGTCAATAGGGTGACCCTGTTCAACAAAGAGTGTCTGCAGGGGGTCCCTGCATAAAGAAAACAAACGCGGCCGGGAGGGTTCACCTCCCGACCGCGCACGACGCCAAGGCGCGCCAGCTACCACAGGTAGATCTCGTAGATCATTCCATCCGACTCCTCGCGGCAGGTGATCGGTCGGTTGGTCTGCTTCGCCTGAGACGCCAGGGTCACGAGAGTCGTGAAGGCGCCGTCCCGGCTGTTGAAGATCTTCTTCCAGCCGATGTTCTGCAGGTGGATCCAGGCGTTGCGCGTCTCGTTGATCGACCAGAGCGCGGTCACCACGACGCTCTGGCGCCAGGTGCCCGTGATGGACTCGGCCACCTCGGCCTCGGCCTGCGTGGTCACCCCGGGCGGGGTGAGCACCGGGCCCATCTCGACGGCGGCCTGGGCGGTAAGGGTCGCCACCATCTCGCTGGTGAGAGGCAACGGCTCGGTCAGGCCGGGTGCGGTGCTCGAGCTCGAGTTGCCGCCGCTGACCGGACCGGGGCCCGCGAGGAGGTCCGGGCGGCCGGGAATCGTTGATTCGGTGATGTTCCTTCGTGTCGCCATCGTGGTCTCTCCTACCAGACGTAGATCTGCTGAACCGAACCGCTGTCCTCGAACAGGCCGACCTGACGGGCGCCGGCCTTCGCCGACGCCAGCTCGGCGAGCATCGCGGCGTTGGTGGACACCGACGCGCCGTCGAGCTTGAGCCAGCCCCGCGTGGCGGCGTAGGCCCACACGTTGGCGTCGTGCTCGTTGCTCCACAGGCCGAGGATCTGCTGGTTGGGCAGCCAGGCCCGCAGGTTCACGCCCTTGACGCCGATGGTCTGGTACGACTCGATGCGGCATTCCCCGTACGCGATCTTGAAGTGGCCGGCCTCGCCCCAGCCGGTGCCCCAGCTGTTCTTGCCGATCCAGCAGCTCTGCGAGTCGTCGTAGCCGATGAGCGTCACGCAGTGGCCGCCGGCCAGGTTTCCGGTCACGTGCTTGTAGACACCGCTGCGGTAGCTGAAGAAGTCCTGGTACACGTACAGGCAGGCGGTGATCGAGCCATACGTGGAGATGTATTCCTTCATCGCGGCGGCGTTGCCGTTGATGAGCTGGAACTCGGTGACGTTGGCCTTGCGGTTCTGCCAGTCGGCGTTCAGGCCGGTGCAGTTCTGGTCGCCCGCGGTGTACGGGTAGTAGTCCTCGAACGTGATGCCCTGGTCGCGCGCGGCGGCGAGGGCCTGGTCGGGCCACCATCCGGTGTTACAGCGCGCGCCGGCCGCCCGGCCGTGACAGTAGAACAGGTGCGCCTCGGAGAGGTCGACCGCCAGGGTCGGCGTGCTGCGGGTGAAGCGCGCCACGCCCTCCATCGTGCCAACGACACCGAACGCGACACACGAACCGCAGTTGGCCTGGTCCCGCACGGGTGTGGAGTAGTTGAGCCCGCTGACATTGCGAAGGTCGAAGGACGCCGGCGCCCCGACCGACTCCGCCCGGGCGGCCTGGGCCTGCGCGGCGGAGGTCTCCCGTTCGGAGAAGAGCTGTGCCTCATCCAGACCGGGCTCGACCGGCACACCAAGCCGGACGACCCGTTCCTCCTCAGTGAGCGCCGTGACCGACGTGTAGCTCATCTGCCACGGCGCGTGCTCCCGCTCGAGTGCTGAGCGTAGTTCGCCCAGATCGAGGCTCGGTCGGATGTTCTTGCTGTCCTTGTCCATCTTCGGCCCCCCACGACGGATACGGGAAAGGACTCCGCTGGCGCTGCGGTTGACGCGGCTGCCCGAGTCCACGGACCAGAATAGACCGGTACATGAGAGATATGGCTTAAACGAAGAGTACGCCGGTAGAGAGTTATGTCCGATTAGCGACCAGGCCGTGTTCGGCGCAGACCGCGTCCCAACCGGCCGGTAACACCTGGACCTTCAACCGGCGCCGGCAGCGTGGACAGAATCGTGGAGGTTCGAGGGTACGGGCGGCCGCGCACGCGGCGTGCGAACCAGCGGACAGCTCACCCCCACACCGGTCGCACCACATCACGGGGGGTGGGCCCGAAGGGCTGGGGGGCGGGGAATCACAGCGTGCTCGACAGGGCCTTCACCGGCATCGACAGCTCGGCCAGCAGGTCGAGGTCCTCGCCCGCCGGCCGGCCCAGCGTGGTGAGGTAGTTGCCCACGATGACGGCGTTGATGCCGCCGAGCAGGCCGTCGCGGGTGCCCAGGTCACCGAGCGTGATCTCGCGACCTCCGGCGTACCGGAGGATGGTCCGCGGCAGCGCCAGGCGGAACGCGGCGATCGCCCGCAGGGCGTCCTTCGCATCGAGCACGGTCCGGTCGCCCAGTGGCGTGCCCGGGCGGGGGTTGAGGAAGTTCAGCGGCACCTCGTGCGGGTCGAGTTCGGCCAGCTGCCCGGCGAACTCGGCCCGCTGCTCCAGCGACTCGCCGAGCCCGAGGATGCCGCCGCAGCACACCTCCATACCCGAGTCGCGGACCAGCCGCAGGGTGTCCCACCGCTCGTCCCAGCTGTGCGTGGTCACGACGTGGGGGAAGTACGACCGCGCCGTCTCCAGGTTGTGGTTGTACCGGTGTACGCCCAACGCGACCAGCTCATCGACCTGAGCCGGCGTGAGGATGCCGAGCGACGCCGCAATGTTGATCTCGACCTGGGCCCGGATGGCCCGCACGCCGTCGCGGACCTGGGCCATGAGCCGCTCGTCGGGCCCGCGAACCGCGGCCACGATACAGAACTCGGTCGCACCGGTCGCCGCGGTCTGCCGGGCCGCCTCGACGAGCGTGGGGGTGTCCAACCACACCGCCCGCACCGGCGAGGAGAACACGCCCGACTGCGAACAGAAGTGGCAGTCCTCCGGGCAGCCTCCGGTCTTCAGCGAGACGATGCCCTCGACCTCGACCTCGGGCCCGCACCACCGGGTACGCACCTCGTGCGCGAGCGCGAGCGCCGCCGGCAGGTCAGCGTCGGGCAGGCGGAGCACCTCGAGCACGCCGTCGGCGTCGAGGCCCTGCCCGCCGGAGAGGACCTGGGTGCGGGCTCGATCGAGAATGTCGGGCATGGCCGTACCTTAATGGGTCCCGGTTGACGCTCGGCGTTTCTGGGTAGGTGGCCATTCGAGAGTTGGACCGTCCCCCGGAAAGGGTTCTTCCACCATGGGTATCGGAGCAAGCATCTTCCTCATCGCCGTCGGGGCCATCCTCACGTTCGCGCTCGAGGTCAACGTCGGCTTCCTCGATCTCGACGTCGTGGGTTGGATCCTCATGGTCGCCGGCGTGGCCGGTCTGGTCTTCACGATGGCCATCTGGGGCCCCCGCCAGCGCCGGGCCGTGACCACCACGACCCAGGAGCCGGTGGCCCGCCCCATGGACCAGCCGGTGGATCGCCCGGTGCAGCAGCGCACGGAGTACCACGAAAGCCCGTAACGATCGGTCGGTACCCTCCAATGCGTGTTGGAGGGTACCGAACGGCACGGTGACGGCGCGGCCTGGTTGAAGCGGGACGCCGCCTCGGTCTGGCATCCGTTCACGCAGCACAGCCTGTGGCTGGGTGACGAACCGACCGTTGTGGACCGCGCCGAAGGTCCGTGGCTCTACGACGTCGACGGCACGCGCTACCTCGACGGCGTCTCGTCGCTGTGGGTGACGACGTTCGGCCACCGTACGACGGAGATCGACGACGCGATCCGGTCGCAGCTGGACCGGCTGGACCACGCGACGTTCCTCGGCGCCACGCACGTGCCGGGCATCGAGCTGGCCGAGCGCCTGCTGACCCTTGCGCCCACGGGTGAGGGCCAGGCCCTGGCGAAGGTGTTCTTCGCCGGGGACGGGTCGAGCGCGGTCGAGGTGGCGCTCAAGATGGCCTACCAGCGGTCCGTCCAAACCGGACGGTCCCGCCCGCTCTTCGTGCACCTGCGCGAGGCGTACCACGGCGACACGCTCGGCGCGGTCAGCGTCGGTGGCATCGAGCTGTTCCACGCCACCTACCGGCCGTTGCTGCTGGCCGCCGTGCCGGTCTCCTCGCCCGGCGTTCGCGCGCCCGGCCAGTCGGCGGCGGAGCGGGCCGCCGAGGTGGCCGCCGAGCTGGCCGCGGTGATGGCCGAGCGCGGCGAGGACGTGTGCGCGATCGTCGTCGAACCGATGGTCCAGGCGGCCGCCGGCATCCTGACCTACGACGCCCATTTCCTCCGCGAGGCCCGGCGGCTGGCCACCGCCCACGGGGCGCTTCTGGTCTGCGACGAGGTGGCCACCGGGATCGCCCGTACCGGCCGGATGTGGGCCAGCGAACACGCCGGTGTCGTGCCCGACCTGCTCACCTGCGGCAAGGGGCTGACCGGTGGATACCTGCCGCTGTCGGCCGTGCTGGCCACCGACGAGGTGTACGAGGCGTTCCTGGGCCCGCCGGTCACGACCCTGTTCCACGGCCACACGTACACGGCCAACCCGCTGTGCTGCGCGGCGGCCAACGCCAACCTGGAGCTGGTGGTCTCGCGCGACCTCGTGGCTCAAGCTTCGGCCCTCGGCGATCGGCTCGGAGCGCTCCTGTCCATCCTGGATGATGACGACCGGGTCGTCGAGGTGCGGCGGATCGGCACCATGACCGGCGTGCAGGTCCGCCCGGTCGGCGAGCGTACGGGCGCCGCGGTCTGCCGGGCCGCCCGCCGGCACGGCGTGTGGCTGCGCCCGCTGGGCGACACGGTCGTGCTCATGCCGCCGCTGACGCTGGAGCCGCCGGAGACCGAGCTGCTCGTCGGGGCGCTGGCCGAGGCGATCGCCGAGGTCGTCCGGTGAGCTGGCTGTCCTTTTTGGAGGCGGTCGCCGCTGATCGGGAGCGGGTCGGTCTGCGGCGCCGGTTGCGTCCCCGGGCCGAGGACGACGCCCTGGTCGACCTGGCCGGCAACGACTACCTCGGCCTGGCCCGGCATCCGGACGTGGTCGCGGCGACCACGGCGGCCGTCAAGGGGTACGGGCTCGGGGCCACCGCGTCCCGTCTCGTGCGCGGCAGCACGGACCTGCACGCCCGCCTCGAGCAAGGGTTGGCCGGGCTGCTCGGGTGCGAGGCGGCGCTGGTCTACTCGTCCGGGTACCTGGCCAACGTGGGCGCGGTGCGGGCCGTCGACTGGCCGGCCGTCGCCTCCGACGCCCACAATCACGCCTCCCTTGTGGACGGCTGCCGGCTGGCCCGCGGCCGCACGATCGTGTATGGACACGCCGATCCGTCCTCTCTGGACGCCGCGCTGTCCGTGGTCGGGCCGGCCGGCCCGTGGCCGCCTCTGGTGGTGACCGAGTCGGTGTTCTCCGTGCACGGCGACCTGGCCCCGCTGCGCGCACTGCATGCCGTGGCCCGGCGGCACGGCGCCGTGCTGCTGGTCGACGACGCGCACGCCGTCGGCGTCCTCGGCCCGTCGGGCGCCGGCGCCGTCGTCGCGGCCGGCCTGGCCGGCGAGCCGGACGTGGTGGTGACCGCGACGCTGTCCAAGGCGCTCGGCGCGGCCGGGGGAGTCGTGGCCGGACCGGCGGCGCTCATCCGGCACCTGGTCGAGACGAGCCGTACCTTCATCTACGACACCGGGCTGGCGCCGGGTGTGGTGGCCGGCGCGCTGGCCGCCCTGGATCTGGTACGCACGGAGGTGGGCGACCGGGCGCGGGCGGAGTTGGCCGACCGCGCGGCGTCCGCGTGCCGCCGCCTGGAGGCGGCCGGCCTTTCGGTGGCCCGGCCGGCGGCCGGGGTGCTCTCGGTCGAGGCGCCCGGGCCGGATGAGGCGGTGGCCTGGGCCGAGGCCTGCCGGACCCGGGGCGTGGCCGTGGGCTGCTTCCGGCCACCGTCCACACCGGACGGTGAGTCGCGGTTGCGCCTGACCGTGAACGTCGGCGTGCCGCGGGCCGACTTCGAGCGCGCCCTGGACACCATCCTGGCCCTGACTCCATGACCGGCCTACGGGGCATCGTGGTCGTGACCGGCACCGACACGGGTGTGGGCAAGACCATCGCCGCGGCGGCGGTCGCGGCGGCCGCCGGGGCGGGCGGGCTTTCGGTGGCGTACGTCAAGCCGGCCCAGACCGGCCTGGCGCCCGGCGAGGAATCCGATGTGGATGTCGTACGGCGTCTCGGTGCGCCCGCCGCGACGTTGGTGCTGGCGGACTATCCCGACCCGCTGGCACCGTGGACCGCCGCCCGGGTCTCCGGCAAGGACCCGCTCGAGCTCGACGACGTCGTCTCGTCGGCGCGATCGCTGGCGTCGGAGCACGATCTGGTGCTCGTGGAAGGAGCCGGCGGCCTGCTCGTGCCGATGGGGCCGGGCGGCTGGACCGTCGCCGACCTGGCCGTGCGGCTCGGCGTGAGCGCGGTGATGGTGGTGGTCCGGGCCGGTCTCGGCACCCTCAACCACACCGCGCTGACCGTGGAGGCGCTGGCCCGCCGCGGCGTACCGGCGCATGTCGTCATCGGAGCGTGGCCCGCTTCCACCGAGCTGGTCCACCGCACCAACGTGGTCGACCTCGCGACGGTGGCCTGGCGTCTGGCCGGCTCGGTGCCCGACGGCGCCGGCCTCCTGTCGCGGGCGGAGTTCGCGGCGCGGGCGCCGACCTGGCTCGGGCCGGAGCTGCACGGCACCTTCGACCCGGAGTCGTGGAGTCCGCCGTGATGACCGGTGGGGAGGTGCTGGTACGCAGCCTGGTGGCGCACGGCGTGCGGGTGGTGTTCGGCATCCCGGGCACGCACAACCTCGAGATCTACCGGCACCTGACCCCGTACGGGGTGCGGCACGTGACGGCGCGGCACGAGCAGGGGGCCGGGTACGCCGCCGACGGCTTCGCACGCACGTCCGGGCGGGTCGGCGTCGCCGTGACCACCACCGGGCCGGCCGCGCTGAACATCGCCGCCGCGCTGGCCCAGGCCTACTCGGACTCGGTGCCGATCCTGGTCGTGGCGACCGGCCCGCCGGTCCGCGATCCGTGGCAGGGCAACGGGATGCTGCACGAGATGCGACACCAGCAGGCGGCCCTGGGCGCGGTGACCGAGTACTCGTACCGCGCCACCTCGGCGGCCGATGTGACCGAGGTGGTGGCCCGGGCGTTCCTGGGCATGACGGCCGGGCGACCGCGGCCCGCGTACATCGAGGTGCCGCTGGACGTGCTCACCGACCCGACCGATGTGTCCATCGTGGACCCGTACCCGGTGGCCGAACCGCGCCTCGACCCGGCCTTGATCACCTCGGCGGCGATGCGGCTGGTCGAGGCCGAACGGCCCGGCATCCTGCTCGGCGGCGGCGCCCGCCTTGCCGGCGCCTCGGCGCTCGCCGTGGCCGAACGGCTCGGTGCGCCGGTGCTCACCACGACCAACGGCAAGGGCATCGTGCCCGAGGATCATCCGCTCAGCTGCGGAGCGGCGCTGAACCGGCCCGGCGCCGCGGCCCTGGTCGAGGACTGCGACGTGCTGCTGGCCGTCGGCACCGAGCTGGCCGAGACCGACTGGTGGGACGGCGTGCCGCGGCCAGGATACCTCGTACGGATAGATGTCGAGGCCACGCAGCTCGACCGGAACCTGGCCGCCGACCTCGGCCTGCACGCCGACGCGCGGACCGCGCTGGTCGCGCTGCGGTCCGCCCTTTCCGGCCGGACCGCGGCCCGGGCGGATCGGGCGGCGGCCTGGCGCGCGCGGCTGTCGGCCGAGGCGCGCGCGGCGGCGACGCCGTGGGTGTCCACGATGGACGCCATCGCGTCCGTCCTGGACCGTGACGCCATCGTGGTGGCCGACAACACCATGGCGGCGTACCGCGGGGCCCTGGGCACGCTGCCGGTCCACCCGCCCGGCGCGTTCTGCTTCCCGACCGGCTTCGGCACGCTCGGGTACGCGGTGCCGGCCGCGTTCGGGGCTTCAGTGGCGCATCCCGGCCGGCCCGTGGTGGCTCTCGCTGGGGATGGCGGCCTCATGTTCTCCGTGCCGGAGCTGGCGGCGGTGGCGGCCGAGGGCGTGCCGCTGCCGGTCGTGGTGTTCGACAACGGCGGGTACGGCGAGATCCGCAATCAGATGGCGGCCATGGGGATGGAGCCGTTGGCCGTCGACCTGCCCACGCCGGATCTGGTCGGGCTGGCGCGGGCCCTGGGCGGCGAGGGCTTCCGGTGCGACGCTCCTTCCGATCTGGCGGCCCGGCTGACGGAGTCGTGGCGTCGGCCCGGTCCCACGGTGCTGGTGGTGTCCGAGTCCTGACGGGTACTGACGGCGGGCGCCCGCGGCCGTAGTCTGGCGCGATGCGTTGTGGGTCGGTGGTGGCCGCCGTGACGATCGCGGTGCTGGTCGCGGCGTGTGACTCGTCCGCGGGCGCCTCCGGATCCCGGCTCTCCCCTTACTCCGCCTCGCCTTCCGCGCCGACCGCGCCGGCCGTCGTCACGCTGGCCTTCGCCGGCGATGTCCACTTCACGGAGCGGACGCTTCGGCTGCTGCGCGACCCCGCCACGGCGTTCGGCCCCGTCGCGACGATCCTCGGCCGGGCCGACCTGGCGATGGTCAACCTCGAATCGGCGGTCACCACCCGCGGGACGCCGGAGCCGAAGAGGTTCCACTTCCGGGCGCCGGCCACGGCCTACGCCGCGATCAAGGCCGCCGGGGTGGACGTCGTGTCGCTGGCCAACAACCACGCGCTCGACTACGGACGGGTGGGACTGACCGACTCGCTGGCGTCGGCCTCGGCCGCCGGTATGCCCGTGGTGGGCGCCGGCCGCGACGCGGCCGAGGCCTACCGGGCCTGGATCACCACCGTGAAGGGTGTGCGCGTCGCGTTTCTCGGCATGAGCCAGGTCGCCGAGCTGTCGGGAAGCTGGGCCGCCCGATCGGACCGGTCAGGTATCGCGTACGCGTTCGACGGGGCCCGCGCCGCCGCCGCGGTCCGCGCGGCCCGACGTGGCGCCGATGTCGTCGTGGTGTACCTGCACTGGGGGCGGGAGTACAACGAGTGCCCCACGGAGCAGATGAAGGCGTTCGCGAAGCGGATGGCCGACGCCGGCGCCTCGATCGTCGTCGGCACGCACGCGCACGTGCTGCTCGGCGACGGGTGGCTGGGGCGCACGTTCGTCGCGTACGGGCTGTCGAACTTCCTGTGGTGGTACAACGACGCCGGGACCAACGACACCGGTGTCCTGGAGATCACCTTGCAGGGCTCGGCGATCGTCAAGACGCAGTTCGTGCCGGCCTACATCGACCGGAAGACGGGCCAGCCCATCCCCGTCTCGGGCACCGAAGCCGACAGAATCCGACAAGATTACGCAAACCTCCGACGATGCACCGGTCTATCCTCGTCGCCCGGGCGTTGATGGTCGTCGCCTCTCTCCGGTGATCCCTCCCTGGTCTCCGCCCATCCCTCCCTGGTCTCCGCCCATCCCTCCTGGTCCCCGTCGATCATGAAGTTAACGTCATGATCGGCGGGGTTTGGTGACGCCAGGTCCATGATCGAGCGGATCTTGGTCTTCTGGGCGGGCCGGGGCGACGCGCCGTATCCGGTTTGGCACCTCATGCGCGGGTGGGCTAGAGTTCATCTCCGTCGCCGGTATGTTGGCGGAGGCATGCGGACGTAGCGCAGCTGGTAGCGCATCACCTTGCCAAGGTGAGGGTCGCGGGTTCGAATCCCGTCGTCCGCTCGCTGCGGCGGCTCGGCCGCCGAGCCGGCCCCGTGAGGGATTCCGGCGGGTTGGCCGAGTGGCTTAGGCAAGGGCCTGCAAAGCCCTGTACGCGGGTTCGATTCCCGCACCCGCCTCGGGCGATTGGCGCAGTGGGAGCGCGCTTCCTTGACACGGAAGAGGTCACTGGTTCAAACCCAGTATCGCCCACCAAACATGGGAGTGCGCGAACCGCACTCCCATCGGGATCCGGGTCCGGTTCGACCGCTGTTTCCGGCTCGTCCGCTGGGTTGACTGTCGGAATGCGGAACACCGGGATCAGGCGGTTGTCGGCTTGGACCGCAATCTCCTCGATCAGCGCCTCGAACAGTGCCTTCCGGGCCGTCGGTGGACCATGCGTCAGCACCGCCCGGATATGATCGCTGATCTTGGTGAGGTGGGCCGGGGTTGGCGCGGTTGGCGGTTGCTCGATCTCGGTCTCGAGTTGGGCCTTACGAGCCCGCAGACGCCGGGTCTGCTCCTTGAGCTTGGCTAGGCGCTCCTGGACGTGATCGTTCTCGTCGTCCAGGGTGCCCTTCTCGAACGCGGTGAGGTAGCGGTCGATGGCGACAGTGGCCTCTCTGAGCTCCCTGGTGACGCCTGCCAGTTGGTCACGGTAGGTGCTCGTGGCACGTGAATGCACCATCTGCGCCTCGGCCACCGCCAAGTTGATCACCTCCTGCTGTGTCGAGTAGAACTCGATCATGGCAGCGCTGATCGCGTCCTCCAGCTCGTCGGCGTTGAAGCGGTAGATGCCGCAGCCGGCCTTGGTGCCGTAGCGGACGCGACTCCAGCACACGTAGTAGCGGTAGCGGGCGTACCGGCCATGTGCGGAGGCACCGACATACTTCCGCCCGCATTCGGGGCAGCGGATCTTGCCGGTGAGTGTGTAGTCGGATGGGTTGGCCGCTCGCTGACCGATCTCGGTACTTCGTCTGCAGAGGATCTCCTGGGCGAGTTCGAACTGCTCGACGCCGATGATTGGTTCGTGGGCGTCCTTGACGACGATGTCGCGGAACTGCTTCTCGCCGATGTAGACCCGGTTGGTGATGATCCATTCGACGGTGTGCTGCGACCACGGCTTCCCGAGGCGGGTCGTGAGACCGCGCTCGTTGAGCAGCGTCGCGATCGCCTGGGTACCGTGCCGGTCTCTGGTGTAGCGGTTGAAGATCAGCCGCACGGTGGCTGCCTCGTCCTCGACGATGCGCAGCTGGCTGGCCTCCTTGTCGATGAGGTATCCGAGCGGACGCCGTCCGCTGGTCCATAGTCCCTTGGCGGCCTTGCGTTCCATGCCGGCGATGACACGGTCGATGATGACCTCGCGCTCGAACTCGGCGAAGCTGCCTAGCATCTGCACGAAGAGACGGCCGGCCGGGCTGCTGGTGTCGAACGGCTCGGTGGCTGACCGGAACACGACCTCGGCGGCAGAAAGCTCGTCGAGCAGCCAGCCGAGGTCGCGGACGCGGCGGGAGAGCCGGTCGACGCGATAGACGAGGAGGGTGTCGAACAGTCCCGCGCGCGCTGCGCGAAGCATCTTCCTCAACTCTTTTCGCTCCAGCGTGGCACCCGAGGCGTCGTCCGAGTAGATCGCAACGATGGTCCAGTCGCCGGGCTGGGACTCGACGAATGCTCGCAGCTTGGTCTCCTGGGCCTCCAGGCTGTAGGGCTGATGTTCTTCATCGGTGGAACGCCGTATGTAGATGGCAACGCGCCGACTCGTGGCTTCCACGATCTGACGGACGCGGTGCGGAGTACGCGCTCTCTTGGCCAAGTTGATCAACAACTTTCATGATCGTTTGTGAGGGGTGTTGATGAACGTCGCTCCATCCGTAGAGGGAGTCAAGCCACGCGAAGCGCGGCCGCAGACGCGAAAGGGTCGGCCCAGCGTGATGCCGGGCCGACCCTTCGTGCAATGTGGACTCTTTTATGGTTGGCTAACCGTCGCCCTACGGCGGCGGATGTGGCGATGCCGCTGGAGGCGACAGGTGATTAGGTGCTGCGGGGACTGTCCGTGTCGTCCTGGCCGCCTTCGTCGTACACGAACGGTTCCGTTGCCGTGTGCAGGTCGACGGATGCATCGCACAGGACGCCATGATGGTGGCGAGATCGTCGATGCGTCGGGTGAGGCGGCCGGCCGACGCACGACCACCACGTCGAACTGGTGCGCCGCCGCGGCCTGGAGCATGCGTTGCACCCCTGGCCGGTAGATAGCTGCGGATGAGCCGATGTCGGCGTACAGGACGGTAAGCTGCCACCGTGAACGGTTGGCCCTGAAGGCGCGAACGGCCGTCTCCTGGCGCTCTATGCCGCCACGCGCGCCGACCATAGTTCGCGTTTCGTGCGCAGACGGCGACTCGCTTCCTGTCGATGCCGCCGGGACGTCGCTCCCATGCGATTTGTGACTGGCGTTGGTACACCTCTCAAGATCATTCGTACTTTGTTGATGGCTGCCAGCCGTCGGTCGATCCCGTGCGCTGGTCAAGGCCGGTGACGCTCTCTGTTTGGGCAGCACGAAGGGCCGCCCTTCCGACTGGCGTACCTTGCGGGACGACGGCCCCGTCGTGCGATTACTCGGGTGGGCGGCCCTCCTGCGCTCGCCACCACTCGACAATCATGGTCGCGAGTGCGGTGACCGCTTGTCGGTAGTCCTCCTCACTGATTGGTACGACCTCAGGCGGGCCGAGGCGGATCGGTACCGCGCTCCGTTTGGCGCGACGGGCCCGACCGGGTTGGCTGTTGGTGTTCTGGGCATCCTCGTCACTCATAGGCGCACCGTTCGGGGTGCCTCGCGGACGTGACGCAGGTGGTGACGATGCTCGACATGCTGTGCCTCCTTCGATGGGGTTGGGAATGACGCCGGCCCGCCACGCTGGATGCTCGGCGGACCGGTTGGTAGGGTCGACGGCTGGCGACCAGCGGAAGCGATCGCCAAGAGCATTGGTCTGCCCCATCGATCGAATTGAGCGCACTGGGGGCCCGAGTGGCTCGTCGATGGCGGGCGGCAAGGCTGAGGCTTGGCCATGCCATCCTGGTGCCGGGGCGGCGGCGTGGCGCGCAACAGCCAAGCTCGCACCTGGGACGGCTAGGGCGGGGCGTCGGCGGCGACGGCGATCGCAACGCGTTGGCATGCTGAACACTGCAGAGGCCGGAGCGGGGAGTGCACCGCCGAGATGTCTGGTCGCAGGCGCCACCGGCCCGCTTGTCAAGGACGCTTGAAAGCTGGTTCTGGCCCACTTTCCGTGATGACCAACCGCACGGATGATCGTTCGGCTTCCTGTGGAGATTGATCAAGAGCGTTGCCGGTCTCGAGGAGCTTCTGCCGCATCTGGCGGGGGTGGTCGTCGAGGCGGTCGAGCAGATGACGCACCGGCTGCGGATCATGGTGCGTGGGAAGGCATCCACGGCCGTGTGCGCTACATGCGGTTCGGCCTCCAGGCGGGTGCACAGCCGCTACGTGCGCACGCTGGCGGACCTGGGCTTGGCGGGCCGGCAGGTGGAGATCCGGCTGCGGGCGCGACGGTGGTTCTGCTCCAACGAGCACTGTGCTACGAAGACGTTCGCCGAGCAGGTTGACGGTCTGACGGCCCGGTACGCCCGCCGCACCGGGCCGCTGCGGAACGCGTTGGAGCACATCGCGCTGGCGTTGGCCGGTCGGGCCGGAGCCCGGCTGGCGAACCGGCTGGGCTTGTCTGCCGGACGCAACAGCCTGCTGCGTCTCATCCGTGGCCTGCCCGACCGGGCCAGCACCGGAGACCTTGCCGTGGTGGGTGTGGACGACTTCGCCGTGCGCCGAGGAAACGCTATGGCACGGTCTTGGTCGACCTCGACACTCACCGGCCGATCGACCTGCTCCCGGATCGCGAAGCCACCACTGTGGCGGCCTGGCTGTCCCGTTACCCGACGCTGCGAGTGGTGTGCCGTGACCGCGCCGGCGCCTACGCCGACGCCGCGACCACTGGTGCTGCGCAGGCAATCCAGGTCGCCGACCGGTGGCACCTGTGGCACAACCTGGCCCAGCACGTGGAGAAGACCGCCGCCGGTCACCGCCGCTGCATCCCGCCGATGCAACCGCCACCGCCCAAGTCGCCGGTGTTCAACCCGCCTCCGGCTGAAGTAGCCGAAGGCCGCAGCCGGGCCGGCGTTCTCGCCGCCCGCACTCGTGAACGCCACCATCGCATCCACGAGCACCTCGCCGCCGGCAAGGGGATCCGGGAGATCGCCGCGGAGCTGAAGCTCTCGCGCGGCACCGTGCGCCGCTTCGCTCGAGCGAAGACGGTCGAGGATCTCCAACCCGGACAACGCCGTTCGACCCAGCCGAGCATCCTGACACCGTTCCTCGACCACCTGCATCAACGCTGGGCCGACGGCATCAGCAACGCCGCCCAGCTCCACGCCGAGATCCAAGCCATGGGTTACCGCGGCGGCGCCACCATCGTCCGCGAATACCTACGGCCCATGCGCCTCGGCCACCCACCACGACCGACCATGCCGACGGCGCTAACCACACGGCAGATCACCAGCGTGCTGATGCGGCGTCCCGGCGATCTCGACCCCGACGAGCAGCGCTGGCTGCAGCACATCCGTGGCAGCTGCCCACACCTCGACCAGGTCGCCCGCCATGTCACCGCCTTCGCCACCATGCTCACAAAGTTGCAGGGCGAACACCTCAACGCGTGGATGGCCGCGGTCGACGCCGACGACCAACCACACCTGCACTCATTCGTCGCCGGCATCCGACGCGATTACGACGCCGTCCGCAACGGCCTGACCCTCCAACACAACTCCGGCCCGGTCGAAGGACACGTCAACCGCATCAAGATGATCAAAAGGCAGATGTACGGCCGGGCCAACTTCGACCTCCTCCGCAAACGGGTCCTGCTCGCCTAAGAGCAACCGTCATCACGGAAAGTGGGCCAGAACCTGAAAACTGACCCCCTTTCGACGGTTGAAAACTGACCCGCCTACTCGGTATGGCCTTTGCTGGTGGCTGCTTGCTGGTGCTGGTATTCGGCCCGCAGCGGCGTGGTAGACGCCGTGCGACGAGATGGGATAGCGGTCCGGGCAGTGCCTGGACCGCTCCTAGCGAGGCCGAGGGGGACATGTGACTGTCCGTAATCATCGGGCCGGGTGGTGGCCCTGTCGGATCTGGTTGCTGGGCTGCGTGAGTATGCCGGCGGCGTGTATGCGTATCGGGCGGCGGTGGAGCTTGTCGTTGACCACGGTGTGTTCCTCGGCCGGCACGCGTTCCTTGACGAGTTCGTTCGGGTGATGCGCGACGGCATCGCCTATGTGCGCTGGGGTGCGGCGGTGAAGGCGCTCAACGAACACGTTGTGCCCTGCTCCACTTCGGAGGCGGCGGTGTTGAGGATCGCGGCGAGCCTCGGCGGGGATGTGCCCGTGCGGCTGGGCCGTGTGCTGGGCGGCTTCGACACCGCCAACATGACGCGGATTCTGGACGCGGTCTGCGTGGCCAACCACGGCCGGCCGCACCGCTGCCGCGACGCCGGTGCGGACCGGGCGGCCAACTATGGGCACTGACTTCGATTTCTGTCCGGGTCCGCCGAGGGTGCGGATCTGGCCGGTGCGTGGGCGGCCGGGTTTGTCGCCGGCGTTGCTGTGTGACGATCTGGTGCCCGGCCTGGCGTCGGCGGATGGTGGGGTGCTGGCGTGCCCGTGGTGCGGGCTGGGCTCGAGCACGAGCGCAAACGCGCCTCCCGCGCCGCCGCGCTATTTGACGGCTCCCCGAAATCCGCGGAGGATTTGCATCCATGGGCGAGTCGCACGAGGAAATGCTTCGTCACTACGAGCCGG
>Ga0307415_100000006_pt1 | contig 107919 bp, 92 predicted proteins | sample DK1Cmetagenome_FD_204524 | JGI IMG/M metagenome (GOLD analysis project Ga0307415, IMG submission 204524) | Maize rhizosphere microbial communities from greenhouse at UC Davis, California, United States - DK15-C-2 | ecosystem: Host-associated > Plants > Roots > Rhizosphere > Soil | place: USA... | reverse complement strand
GCATCGCCACGCAGGCGCTTCGGCGGGCCGATCTGCAGTTCGGCGAGACCGTGGCCGTGTTCGGCCTGGGACTGGTGGGCCAGCTCTGCGCCCGCATCGCGCGCGCGGCCGGCTGCGTCGTGATCGGAATCGACATCAGCTCCCGGGCCAACGACCTGGCGACCCAGGCCGGCGCCTCTCTGGTCGTCGACCCCCGCGACCCGGAGTGGAAGCGGCACATCCAGGACTTCACCGGGAAGAACGGCGTCGACGCCACCATCATCTGCGCCAGCTCGGACTCTTCCGAGATCATCAACTCGTCCATGGAGATCACCCGCCGGCAGGGGCGCGTCGTGCTCGTCGGCTATGTGAAGCTCGACATCCATCCCAAGAACTTCCTCTACCGCGAGATCGACCTGCGGTACTCGCGGGCCTACGGCCCGGGCAGCTACCACACCGGCTACGGCAAGGGTCGGCTCGATTATCCCTTCGGTTACGTGCGGTGGACCGAGAAGCGCAACCTGGAGGAGTTCATCCGGCTGATCGCCACGGGCGCCATCGCGCTGGAGTCCCTGATCGGCGGCGTGTTCCCGGTGGAACGCGCGCAGGACGCCTTCGACGCCGTCCGCGGCGGCCAGCTGTCCAGCATCGCGGCCCTCATCTCCTACGGGCCCGAGCCGGAGCGGCGGCCCACGATCGAGCTCTCGGCGCGGCCGAAGCAGGACGGCAAGGTGGGGATCTCACTCATCGGGTTCGGCAACCACGTGTTGGCGACCCACCTCCCCAACCTGAAGTCCATGCGTGACGTCGAGCTGCGGGTCATCGCCTCCGCGACCGGTCGCAACGCCTCGGTCGCCGCCAGGCAGGTCGGCGCTACCGCGATCACCACCGACGTCGACGAGGCGCTGGGCGATCCGGGCACCGACGCGGTGCTGATCAGCTCAACCCAGCCGGAGCACTACGGGCACGTCCGCAAGGCGGTCGAGGCGGGCAAGGCGGTGTACGTCGAGAAGCCGCTGGTCACCCGCCTGGAGGACTTCAGCCGGCTGCTGAGGCTGGTCCAGGATCGCCGACCGTTGATCACACTGGGACTCAACCGCCGGTACTCGCCGATGGTCGACGCCCTGCGCAAGTCGATCGACGGTGAGATCGACATGGTCCAGTACGTCGTGGCCAACCAGTTCCTGCCGGCCGACCACTGGAGCCTCGACCCGATCGACGGCGGCGGCCGCCTGGTCAGCGAGGGCGAGCACTTCATCGACCTCTGCAACCTGCTGATCGGCAAGGAGCCGGTCTCGGTCACCGCCCAGGCGCTCGGTAAGGCGCCGGAGGACCTGCGCACCCTGTGCAACTTCGCGGTGACCCTGCACTATGAGGGGGCCGCGGCCACGGTCGTGTTCAACGAGAGCGGGGCGCCACAGTTCCCGCGCGAACGCATCACCGTCCTCGCCCGGGGCCAGGTCGCCATACTCGATGACTTCGGGAAGCTGACGGTGCACGGGCAGCGGGCCAAGAAGCAGGGCAGCGGCCTGAAGAAGTCGATGGGTCACGCCGAGGCGCTGCAGCAGTTCGTCCGCGCGCTCAAGGGTCAGCCCAACCACCTGCTCACCTGGGAGGACGCCTCGCTCGCGACCACCTGCATGTTCGCCGCGCAGGAGAGCATCCGGACGGGCGCGGAGATCGACATCGCCACGTTCCGCAAGGCGCTGCTGGACGAGACGGTGGCGCCGGACGAACCTCCCCCGACCGAGGACGAGGCCTGACCGTCGGGCCCTACGAGGTGCGCCGGCGCCAGGGGATCGCGAATGCCCCGGCCACGGTGAGGTCAACGACGATCATGAGAACCCGCGCGAGCAGGGCGACAACCAGTGCGGTCGCCGGCGGTACGACGGCCGACAGCATGACGGTGAGCGCGACCTCGCGGACGCCGGCGCCGGCCGGCAGGCCCACCGCCAGCATCCCCAGGCTGTACGCCGTCGCGTAGCCGCCCACCGCGACGGGCAGTGACTGCCACGCCGGGGCACCGAGCCCGACCAGTAGCAACCACACCTGGAGTCCGAGCAGGAGCCACACCAGCACCTGTAGGCCCACCACCCGGGCCAGACCAGGGATCGACGGCGTGCGGGGCAGTGGTTCCCGTCGAACCAGGCGCAGAGCCAGGTTGAGGGCCCGGCCGAGGACGGCCGGGTGCAGGGCGGCGACGAAGACCGGGATGAGCAGGAGGAGCCACCAGTACCGGTGAGCCGCGGAGGACGCCACGAACGGCAGCAGGAGCGCGCCCACGCAGAGCCCTACCGTGGCCGCGATGGCCATGATCAGGACGCCGACCGCGACGTTTGTCCGTTTCGGGATGCGGTGCTCACGGCTCAGCTCGATCTGGGCGACGATCGACCACACCGACCCCGGCACGTACTTGCCCAACTGGCTGACGCAGAAGATGCGGGCCGCCGCCAGGACCGGTAGCCGGTGGCCGAAGTCGGCCATCAGGGCCCGCCACACGAGCGCGGCCGTGCCGTTGGTGGCGAACGCGAGGATGAGCGCGGCGGCAAGCGCGGCCGGCGACAGTTGCCTCAGCGCGGCGGCGACCTCGATCCGGTTGGCCACGAGGGCCCACACGGCGAACCCGGCCAGCGCGAGGAGGAGGATCGGGCGGACCCACGCGCGCAACCCGGATGGACGCGGGCGGCGCTCCGGCCCGCTCGCGGTGGCCTCCTGTTCCGGGGCGGGCACCCGGGCGGGAGCGGCCCCGCCGGCGTTGACGGGGCCGGCGGTGTCGGCGCTCAATCGGGTCGCGACCGGACGATCAGATCGGCCAGCAGGGCCACCGCAGCGATGATCAACCCGGTGACGATGAGGAGCATGGCGTTCGTGGTGATACGGAATTCGTAGCGGACCACGTCGACGATGGCCTTGACCGCCCCGACACCGAACAGCAGCAGGGCCAGCGGCATCAGCACCTTGATCGGGTTGAAGTACATCACCATGCGCAGGACCTGGAGGATGTACCGGTAGGCGTCCCGCACGAAGTGGAACTTCGACCGGCCCGAGCGCTTGGCGTACTCGATCGGCAGGTAGTCGACGGTGTGCTGGTTGGACAGGAACGACATGGTCAGCGTGGTCACGCAGCTGAACCCCGGCGGCAACAGCCGAAGGTAGGGCAGTGACACGTTGCGCCGGAACGCCCGCAGCCCGGAGTTCAGGTCTGGGATCTTGATGCCGGCCAGACCCTCGGCCACCTTGCGGATCGCCCATTTCGCCGGCACCCGCAGGACCTTGACGGTCCCCTGCTCGCTCGTCCTGGCTCCGACGACCTGATCGACGTGCGGCCGGTCGAGCAGGTACTGGATGAACTCCGGGATCCGGTCGTTGGGGTACGTCATGTCGGCATCGGTCCACACCACGATGCGTCCCCGGGCCTCCGCCGTCCCGATGCGGCGGGCCGTGCCGCTGCCGCCGTTGCGGTGGAATGAGATCAGCCGCATCCGCGGGACGTTCCGCTCGGCGTCGGTGAGTACCTTCAGCGTGTTGTCGGTGGAGGCGTCGTCGATGACCAGCAGCTCGTAGGAGTACGGGCTGGCTTCCATCGCCTTGCTGATGCGCTCCAGCTCCAGCGCGATGTGGTCCTGCTCGTTGTAGCAGGGCAGGACGACGGTTGCGTCCAGCATCCCGGACTCGTCCGAGTCTTTGATGCCGGGGGCGTGTGCCTGGAACCTCATCGGTCGCGGCCACCCTTCGCTGTTGGTGGACGAATACTAGCGAGGTGTGCGGTCACGTCATCAGGCGTGCCGGCACGTGCTGCCGGGTCAGCACGAATATGAACTGGTACTGCATCCCGGGTACGACCGAAAGCAGCTTCGCGCCGGCCCGGAACACCACGCGAGCGGGACGCCGGTCACGGAACACGGCCGGCCCCCGATCGGCGTCGGTCCTCACCACCCGCAGGCCGCCATCGGCGAACAGGCGGCTCCAGTTGCGGTGTCCCAACCGCAACTCGCTGGGCTGTTCGGTGCGGACATAGAAGTTGGGTACGACGACCACGGCCCGGCCCTGGGGCGTCATCACCCGGGCCAGTTCCCGCACCCCGGCCGCCACGTCCGGGAAGTGCTCGATCGAGCCGAACGACAACACCCGGTCGAACGAGCCGTCGCGGAAGGGAAGCCGGGTGCCGTCGCCCTGGACCCGGGCAACCCCGGGGATGGAATCGGCCCCGAGTCTCAGTGCCCTGAACGCGAAGTCCACCCCGACCGCCACACCGACCCGGCCGCGTTCGTTGGCCAGCCGGGCCGCCCAGCCGACGCCCGAGCCCAGATCGAGAAACGCGGTGCCCGCGAGCGGCTCCAGGTACCGCATGGCCCGCCAGAGGCGGTGCTCGCCGGCACCGACCACGTCCTCGTCGAAGTGGTACGCGGTCTCGTAGAAGTCGCGGTCCGTGCTCATGCATCCCGCCCGGTACGCCGTGGTTGAGTCGTGATCGCGCACTGCGGATCTTCCTGCAGGCCGCGAGCAGTCTATCCAGACCGGGAGGCGACCGGGTCGGTCGGCCGTAGCCCGAGGTCGGCCTCCAGTTGCCGGCTCATCTGCTCTTCGCTGAACCGCGACCGGACCTCCGCCTGGAAGCGTGTGCCCATGGCGACAAGGTCGTCCGGGCTCTCGATGAGGGTGGTCAGGCGGGCCACCCACTCCGCCGGCGCCTCGGGTGGCAGCAGCACCCCGGTGACGTCGTTGACGACGGCGTCGAGGATGCCCTCCAACGCGCTCGCCACCGTCGGCGTGCCGCGCAGGGCCGTCTCGATCGTCACCAGCCCGAACCCCTCCATGTCGCCCCGTACGCGGACGTTGGGCTGGATGAAGATGTCGACTCCGCGCATGAGCAGCTCACGATCGGCCTCGTCGACCAGACCGAGGATCCGGACCCGGTGCGAGACTCCCGCCCGTCGCGCCGCCGATGCGATCCGATCGCGCTCCGGCCCCTCACCGGCGATGAGGTAGACCACGCGGTCGGGTAACGCCGGCAGGACCGACTCCACGAACCATCGCGACCCCTTGCGGGGCACCAGACGACCCAGCGTCAACAGGAGGACCACATCGGATGAGAGGTCGAACCGGCCGAGCAGCTCGGACCGGGCGGCCGTCCGGTCGCGGGCGGCGACCGGGGGCGCCGTGACGCACAGGCGGACCACGCTGATCCGTTCCGGCGGCACACCGATCGACTTGGCCACCTCCGCCGTGGCCGCGCTGTTGGCCAGGACGCGCGGGGCCCGACGGAGAACGCGGTAGGCGACGGCCCGGTAGAGCGGGTTGCGGTAGGTGATGTCGAGACCGTGGACGAAGGTGGCGCTCCGGACCCGAAAGAGCCGGACAAATGGGTAGATCAGCGTGTACATGAGCAGGTCGCCGGCCAGCATGACGCTCACCCTTCGGCGGCCGAACAACCCGACGACGCGTACCAGTGCCCCCGGCAGCCACAGGGGTACCCGTCCGTTACTCCCGCCGTGGGCCACCAGGCGCGCGTACGGGGTCGTCCGGAGCAGCGACCGCCAGACGGCCGCAGCCAGCGTCTGCATGCCCCCGACCGAGGGCGGGAACTTGCGGGTCACGAACAGCGGCGTCGGGGGCATGGTGCCGAAGCATATTAGCCAGAGTCCCCGCTCGTCTCGCCCACCGGCGCCGCCGCGACGTCGTCGATGGCGTACTTTCGGGCGGCGTCGGCCGCCGCCTTGGGGGAGACCGCGCCGGCCCGGGCCAGGCGGCGCAGGGCCGCCACGGTGATGTTCTCGGCGTCCACGTGGAAGTGGCGGCGCAGCGCGTGCCGCGTGTCGGACAGGCCGAACCCGTCGGTACCGAGGGACGTGTACTCGCCCGGAATCCAGCGCGCGACCAGGTCGGGCACCGCCCGCATGAAGTCGGACACGGCGATGTACGGGCCGGGCGCATCGGCCAGGGCCCGGGTGACGTACGGCACCCGCGGCTCCTGGTCGGGGTGCAGCAGGTTCCACTCCTCGGTCGCCACCGCGTCGCGCCGCAGCTCCGTCCACGACGTGGCCGACCAGACGTCGGCGGCCACGCCCCAGTCCTGGGCCAGCAGCTGCTGCGCCTTGAGCGCCCACTGCATGCCGGTGCCGGAGGCGAGGATCGTGGCCCGTGGGCCGTCGCCCTCCAGGGCTGGCGCCGGGGCGTACCGGTAGAGGCCCTTGAGCAGTCCCTGGACGTCCAGGCCCTCCGGCTCGGCCGGCTGGATGATCGGTTCATTGTAGACAGTGAGGTAGTAGAAGATGCTCTCCTGCTCCTCGCCGTACATGCGGTGCAGCGCGTTCTCGGTGATGTGGGCCAGCTCGAACGCGAACGCGGCGTCGTAGGCGACCACGGCCGGGTTGGTCGCGGCCAGCAGCAGCGAGTGGCCGTCCTCGTGTTGCAGGCCCTCGCCGTTGAGCGTGGTGCGGCCGGCCGTCGCCCCGAGCAGGAACCCACGGGCCATCTGGTCGGCCGCCGCCCACAGCCCGTCGCCGGTGCGCTGGAAGCCGAACATCGAGTAGAAGATGTACAGCGGGATCATCGGCTCGCCGTGCGTGGCGTACGCCGTGCCGGCCGCCGTGAACGAGGCGACGGACCCGGCCTCGTTGATGCCCTCGTGCAGGATCTGGCCGGCGGTGGACTCCCGGTAGGACAGGAACAGCTCGCGGTCGACCGGTGTGTAGTTCTGCCCGTGCGGCGAGTAGATCTTCGCGGTCGGGAACAGCGAGTCCATGCCGAACGTGCGGGCCTCGTCCGGGATGATGGGCACCCAGCGGGCGCCGATCTCCTTGTCCTTCATCAGGTCCTTGAGCAGCCGGACGAACGCCATCGTGGTGGCGACCTTCTGCTTGCCCGACCCGCGCTTGATGTCGCCGAAGGCCGACGTCGGCGGGATGCGCAGGGCCCGGCCGCGGGTCGGCCGCGCCGGCAGGAAACCGCCGAGCGCCTCGCGGCGCTGCATCATGTACTGGATCTCCTCGGACTTCTCGCCCGGGTGGAAGTACGGCGGCCGGTAGGGGTCGGCCTCCAGCGCCGAGTCCGGGATGTCGAGGTAGAGCCGGTCCCGGAACGTCTTGAGGTCGGCCAGGGTCAGCTTCTTCATCTGGTGGGTCGCGTTGCGCCCCTCGAAGCTCGAGCCGAGCGTCCACCCCTTGATGGTCTTGGCCAGGATCACCGTTGGCTGTCCACTGTGCTCGATCGCGGCCCGGTACGCCGCGTACAGCTTGCGATAGTCGTGGCCGCCGCGCTTGAGGTTCCAGATCTCGTCGTCGGTGAGATGCTCGACCAGCTTGCGCGTGCGCGGGTCGCGACCGAAGAAGTGCTCCCGCACGTACGCGCCGGACTCCGCCTTGTAGGTCTGGTAGTCGCCGTCGGGGGTGACGTTCATGAGGTTGACCAGCGCGCCGTCGGTGTCGCCCGCGAGCAGCGGGTCCCACTCCCGGCCCCAGATCACCTTGATGACGTTCCAGCCGGCGCCGCGGAAGAACGCCTCCAGCTCCTGGATCACCTTGCCGTTGCCCCGCACCGGGCCGTCGAGGCGCTGCAGGTTGCAGTTCACGACGAACGTGAGGTTGTCCAGCTCCTCGCGGGCGGCCAGGCCGATGGCGCCGATCGACTCCGGCTCGTCCATCTCACCGTCGCCCAGGAACGCCCACACGTGCTGGTCGCTGGTGTCCTTGATGCCGCGGTGCGCAAGGTACCGGTTGAACCGCGCCTGGTAGATCGAGTTGATCGCGCCCAGGCCCATGGACACCGTGGGGAACTCCCAGAAGCCCGGCATCAGGCGCGGGTGCGGGTACGAGGGGAGCCCTCCGCCCATGCCGGCATGCGAGAGCTCCTGCCGGAAGCCGTCCAGTTGTGCCTCGGACAGGCGTCCCTCGACGAACGCCCGCGCGTAGACGCCCGGCGAGGCGTGTCCCTGGAAGTACACCTGGTCGCCGCCGCCGGCATGGTTGCGCCCGCGGAAGAAGTGGTTGAAGCCGACCTCGAAGAGGCTGGCCGTGCTGGCGTACGTGGAGATGTGGCCGCCGGCGCCGATGCCCGGCCGCTGCGCCCGGTGCACCATGATGGCCGCGTTCCACCGGATGTACGCCCGGATGCGCCGCTCGGTGTGCTCGTCGCCCGGGAACCACGGTTCCCGCTCCGGTGTGATCGTGTTGATGTAGTCCGTCGTCGTCAGCGGCGGCACGCCGACCTGGCGTTCGCGGGCGCGCTCCAGCAGTCGCAGCATGATGTAGCGGGCGCGCTGGCGACCGCGCTCGTCGAGCACGCCGTCGAGTGAGTCGATCCACTCGAGGGTCTCGTCCGGGTCGATGTCCGGCAGCTGGCTCGGCAGACCGTCGCTGATCACCGGGCGCTTGCGTTCGGTGGCCACAGGCGTTCCTTCGTGGGTATGCCTCCGGGGTCACCGGAGCGCATTCGGTTGATGCCTTCCACCGTCAATCCTGCCCCGCGCCGCACCCCTCCGTCACGCCGACCCCTACGCCGACCCTGCGCCGATCATGAAGTTAACGTCATGATCGGCGGCTTTGGCTGACGCCTAGTCCATGATCGTGGGGATCTTGGGGCCCGCGGGGCGCGGGCGGCTCTGGTCGGGGCCTTGGCGGGGCGGATGGGGCGCGGGCCGGCTCTGGGAGACTCGCGGGCGTGGACAGCGAGCTGATCACCGTACGGACCGGTAACCGGGCCAGCGTGGTGGACATCACCTCCGAGGCGTCGACGTTCGTGGCCGGGCGGGGCGACGGACTGCTGCACGTCTTCGCGCCGCACGCCACGGCGGGCATCGCCATCATCGAGACGGGCTCCGGCAGCGACCGCGACCTGTTGACCGCGCTGGACGACGTGCTGCCGGCCGACGACCGCTGGCGGCATCGGCACGGCTCGCCCGGCCACGGGCGCGACCACGTCCTGCCCGCCTTCGTCGCGCCGTACGCGAGCCTGCCCGTCCTCGGCGGCCGCATCGCGCTGGGTACGTGGCAGTCGATCTGCCTCGTCGACCCCAACGGCGACAACCCGACCCGGCAGGTCCGCCTCTCCTTCCTCCCCGCCTGACCGGCCAGGCCTGACACCCAGGCGGCAATATCGTCGATATTGACGCCCCGAGGGCCCCGCCAGGCGACAACTTTGACCAAGTTGTCGCGATCTTGGGAGAAGGCCAACGCCGGACGACGACGGGGGCGCCACGGCGGGTGGCTGAGTCGTTATAGGCGCAGTTGTCCAATCGCGAGGCACGAGAGGCAGGCGGCACAAAGCGTGCGGAACGCTCAAACAGCGCTATATCACCAGAGCCCTTGGCCGATGGTTGTGGAAAATGGGGCGGTGACCACCCCTCAGGAGCTCGATGAGCGCTTTCGCGCCGCCGTGGGGGCGCTCGAAGCCCCGGACCAGGCCCGCGATCCGCTCTCGCCGGTGCGGCCGGACACCGGGCTGACCGGCGCCGTCGCGTTGGAGCTCTTCGACGCCCAGCTGGCCAGCCGCCATCTCGACCTGGCCGCCCGGTGGCTGCGCAGCTTCGGCGAGGGCTTCTACACCATCGGTTCGTCGGGCCACGAAGGCAACGCGGCTCTGGCGGCGGCGGTACGGCCGACCGACCCGGCGCTGCTGCACTACCGGTCGGGCGGGTTCTACTGCGCCCGGGCGACCCAGGTCGGCGGCACCGAGCCGATCCGCGACATCCTGCGCGGGCTGGTCGCGTCGGCGGCCGAGCCCATCGCCGGCGGCCGGCACAAGGTCTTCGGCCATCCGGACCTGGCCGTGATCCCGACCACGTCGACGATCGCCTCCCATCTTCCACGGGCGGTCGGTCTCGGGTACGCGATCGAGAATGCCCGGCACCGCCGCGCCGCCCGGACGCCCCAGGCTCCGCTGCTCGGCCAGCCCCGGGCGGCCCAGGCGAGGCGCGGCGCGCGGACCTGGCCGGAGGACGCGATCGTCGTCTGCTCGTTCGGCGACGCCTCCATCAACCACGCGGTGGCCCAGGCCGCGTTCAACGCGACCGGATGGATGGACCACACGGCCACGCCGATGCCGGTGCTGTTCGTGTGCGAGGACAACGGCCTGGGCATCAGCGTGCGCTCACCGGAGGGGTGGGTCGAGGCGAGCCTGCGGGCCCGGCCGTGGCTGCGGTACAGCTCGGCCGACGGCTGCGACCTTCCGTCCACGTACGACGCCGCGGCCGAGGCGGCCGAGTGGGTGCGCCGGGAGCGCCGCCCCGCCGTACTGCACCTGACGATGGTCCGGCTGATGGGCCACGCCGGGGCGGATGCCGAGGTCGGGTACCGGTCGGCGGCCGAGCTCAAGGCCGACCTGGAGCGCGATCCGCTCGTGGCCACGGCCACGCTGCTGGTCACCAATGGACTCATGAGCGCGGAGGACGTGCTGGCCCGGTACGACGAACTGGGCTGGCAGGTGCGCCGGGTGGCCGAGGAGGTCATCGCGGAGCCGAAGCTGGCCACCGCCGGCGAGGTGGTCTCGACCCTGGCGCCGCGCCGGCCGGTGCGGGTGGCCCGCGCCGTCTCCGAGGCGGCCGACGCGGCGACCGGTCCGAGCCAGGGCGCGCGGGCCGAGGCGTTCTCGGGCCGGCTGCCGGAGAAGGCCGGTCCGCTCACGCTCGCGCAGACCATCAACGCGACGCTGACCGACGCGCTCGCGGCCAACCCCGCCATGGTGGTCTTCGGCGAGGACGTGGCGGCCAAGGGCGGCGTGTACGGCGTGACGAAGTCGCTCGCCGACCGCTTCGGCAAGACGCGCGTGTTCGACACGCTGCTGGACGAGACGTCGATCCTCGGCCTCGGGCTCGGCGCCGGGCTGGGCGGCCTCCTGCCCGTACCGGAAATCCAGTACCTGGCGTACCTGCACAACGCGGAGGACCAGCTGCGCGGCGAGGCGGCCACGATGCAGTTCTTCTCGCGCGGCGCCTACAGCAACCCGATGGTGGTACGCGTGGCCGGGCTGGCCTACCAGGAGGGGTTCGGCGGGCACTTCCACAACGACAACTCCGTCGCCGTACTGCGCGACATCCCCGGCCTGGTCGTGGCGGTGCCCTCGGGCGCGGCCGAGGCGGCGCCGATGCTGCGGACCTGCCTGGCGGCGGCCGAGGTGGACGGCAACGTCTGCGTGTACCTGGAACCGATTGCGCTCTACCACACCCGGGACCTGCACACCGAGGGCGACAACGGCTGGCTGGCGCCGTACGCGGCACCGGAGGACTGGGCGCGCGAACATGTCACCGTGGGCCGGGCCCGCGTGTACGGCGAGGGCGAGCACCTGACGATCGTGACGTTCGGCAACGGGGTACGGATGTCGCTGCGCGTCGCGTCGCGCCTGGCGGCCCAGCGCATCGCTGCCCGGGTGGTCGACCTGCGCTGGCTCTCGCCCCTGCCGGTCGCCGACATCGTGCGTGAGGCGTCCGCGACCCGCCGCGTCCTCGTGGTCGACGAGACCCGGCGCAGCGGCGGCGTCGGCGAGGGCGTGCTGGCCGCGCTGGTGGACGCCGGGTACGTGGGAGCGGCGCGTCGAGTGTCCGCAGTCGACTCGTTCATCCCGCTCGGTAACGCGTCCAAGCACCTACTGGTGTCCGAGGACATGATCGATCAGGGTGCCCGCTCCCTTCTCGGAGCGTGACATCGTAATCTTGCAGGGTGTTCATCGCCTCGGCTGGGTCGCGGCGCGGCGTCAGACCTCGCCGAGCCAGCCGTGGCGATCGTGGAACGTCTTCGGTGCGCCACTTGCGTGCGGCGCGTCGAATGTGTGGACTACCCGCTAGCACGGTTGGACTGCTGCCCTGGGGAAGGCAGCGTGACAGAGGAGGCAGTGGACAAGTGAGCGCGACCGCGGGCCAGGCCGATGGGGGACGCAGCCTGGCGGACCGGCTCGGGATCGAGCCGGCGATGGTCGTCATGGAGGTCGGCTACGACGAGGACGTCGACGAGGACCTCCGGGACCTGCTGCTGGAACGGGTGGGTGAGTTCGTCGACGAGGACACCGACGAGGTGGTCGACTGCGTCCTGATGTGGTGGCGTGACGGCGACGGCGACCTGGTCGACACGCTCATCCAGGTGCTGAGCCCCCTCGCCGACAACGGAGTGGTCTGGTTGCTCACCCCGAAGGCCGGTCGGGACGGGCACGTGGAGCCGAGCGAAATCACCGAATCCGCGCCCACCGCGGGCCTGCAGCAGACCTCGACCCTGTCCGTCGGGAAGGACTGGGCCGGCGCGCGGCTGGTCGCGCCGAGGGCGGCCCAGAAGAAGCGCTGAGCCGCCGACGCGAGCGGCGTCCACGCGGGACCTACGCCGGGTTCCAGGCGCGGAGGTCCGTGACGGTAACGTCCACCCCGCCGCCGGGCGCGAAGCCGCCAACCCCCAACCGGCCAATCGGGATTGTGCCCTCGTCTACCGTGCCGAGCCGGACGCCGTCGACGTACACGGTCAGCTGGTCGCCCTGCGCGAGCAGGCCGACAACGACGTTGGCCGGGTCGAACGTCGCGCGCCACTGGGCCTTTCGCGAGGCCGGCCCGGGCTCTCGGTCGCCGAGTTCGTGCACCTCCACCACGCCGTCGGCGCACGCCATCGCGACGTAGCCGCCGGTTTCCGGCCGACGGCGGTCCGGGCTGCCGGTGTTCGTGCGCATCCACAGCGCCGCGCAGCCGTGGGCCAGGGCGAACTTCGCCTCGGTCGCCCCGTTGCGCACCCGGGCCTGCTTGGCGTACGGACGCATCCGGCACGCGGCGATGTCGCCGCCGTCGCGGAAGACCCGGAACACGCCGGGTCGCTCGTACGTGCACGTCCCCAACGGTGTCGCGTCGCCCGGGATGATCGCGCCACCGTCCGGCCCGTCGTCGACGACCTTCACCCATCCCCTCGGCAGCCACGACGGCGTGGCCGTCCGCAGGTATGGCGCGTGGGTGGCCGCGTTGACCGGGTCACCCGCCGCCTGGCCGTTGATCGAGCTGCCGCTCGGTCCGCCCGGTCCGGATCCGGCGTTGGGCTCCGCGCCGCCGGCCAGGAAGCGCGGCCCGGCCAGCGCGCCGGCCGCCCCGACCGCGATCACGCCGACCACCGCGAGACCGACGCGCAACCAGGTCGCGCGAGGGCGGGTGTTCACGACCGTACCGAGGTACGGGCCGCGGGTCTCCTCCGGCCGGTGCGATGCCTGTGGTTGCGTCGCGGGTGATCCGGCCGGAACCGGTGGCGCGGCGCTGCGTTGGGTGGGTACGAGGTGTGCCGCGGTCGGCGTCGGGGCGCCCGTCTCTCGGGCGGGGACCGGGTCGTCGTTCGGCGATGACACGTGGTACGGCGTGGCCCGGCCGTAGGCCCGGGTCGGCGCCGCCGGGGCGAGAGGTACCAGCGCGCCACCCGTCGCCGACACGTAGGCCGCGAACGCGAGTTCGGCCTCCGAGGCCCAGGGATCGGCCGGCGGCGAAAGCTCCGCCGCTGGCAAGCTCGGGTCGGCCGGCCCGGAACCGGGCCTACCCGGCGCGGCCGGTACGGCGGCTGCGGGCGGTGCGTCCGCTGTGGACGGTGTGGACGGTGTGGACGGCCCGGCCGGAGCCCGTTGCGCCGGCGGCGCGACGATGGCCCCGGAGGTCGTCGGCGGCCATTGGTTGGGCGGCGGGGAGGTGGGAGGCGCGACGGGCTCGGGGCGGGGCGGCGAATTCTGTCCGGATTGGACACTGCCCTCGGCGAGGATCAGCTCGGGATACTCCACGCTGATCGGTGACATCCCCACGGCCTCGCGCATGAGGGTGGCCACGAGCGGGACCCGGGCCGAGCCGCCGACGAGCAGCACCGCGATGATCTGGTCGTACGCCAACTCGGCCGACCGGATGACCGCCAGGGTCGTGCGGATGGTCAGGTCGAGGACGGGTCGGACGGCCGCCTCGAACTCCTCGCGGGTGACCGTGACCTCGAGTCCGAGCTGCGGTACCCCGACGCTGGCCGACGGCGCGTACGAGAGGGTCTCCTTCGCGGCCCGCACGCTCTCGTCAAGATGGCGGCGATGGTTGCGGTCGGCGGTGGCCTCCGGCTTCTCCAGCCGGTCCCAGGCCTGGGGGTCGGCCACGCCGTGGGTACGGATGACATGCTCCAGCAGGGCCGCGTCGAGGTCGGCGCCGCCCGCCTCGTCGAGACCGTCGACGGCCAGCACCTCGTACCCGCGATTGGTCCGCGCGACGACGCTGGCCTCGAAGGTCCCGCCGCCAAGGTCGTACACGACCAGGGTCGAGCCCGGCGCCAGCGTCCGGCCGAGGACCTCGACGAAGTACGCCGCGGCGGCCACGGGTTCGGGTACGAGTCGTGGGTGGGGCAGGTCGGCCTGGCCCGCCGCCTCGATCAGCACGAGCCGCCGGGCCGCACTCCAGCTCGCGGGGTGGGTGATCGTGACCGACAGCTCGCCCGGCCACGCGCCGCTGACCCGGACCGCCTCGTCCCGCACCACGCCGAGTACCGCCGCGACCATGGCCGGGACGGTGACCTCGCTCTCGCCGAGCAGGACGCTGGCCTGGTCCATCCGGAGCTTCGGCGTCGGCTCGTACCGGGCCGCCTCGCGGCGCGCGGCGAGGACCGCGTCGCGCCCGACGATCAGGCGGCCACCGGGCTCGGCGTAGACGGCGCTCGGCAGCAGCGGCGAGCCGTCGAAGAGTAGTGGACGGGCGTGTCCGTCGGGCCAGCGCAGGATCGCGGTGGTGTGTGACGTTCCAAAGTCGATGCCGAGTGCGAACCGGGGGTCGGGGCTGGCCGCCATGGCGGCGAGTCTAGGTGCGGTACCCGCGCCGCGCTGTCGGTTCTCCGCCGATGGCAGGCTTGGATTGTCCAAGTTCTATCGAGCCGACGACCGAGCGAGCGCCAGCAAGCGAGGCGGAGGCGCGCAAACGCGGAATTGGGGAGGTCGACATGCCGATCGAGGTGGGCACCGAGGCACCAGACTTTGAGTTGAAGGATCAGAACAATCAGCGGGTACGCCTATCGGACTTTCGGGGGAAGCGGAATGTGTTGTTGGTCTTCTATCCGTTGGCGTTCACCGGTACGTGCCACGGTGAGCTGTGCGCGATCCGCGACAACCTCAACGACTTCATGAACGACTCGGTGCAGGTGCTCTCGGTCAGCGTCGACTCCTCGCCCGTACACAAGGTGTGGGCCGAGCGCGAGGGGTACGAGTTCCCGCTGCTGGCCGACTTCTGGCCGCACGGCGGGTTGGCCCAGACGTACGGGGTGTTCAACACCGAGCGCGGGTACGCCAACCGCGGCACCTTCATCATCGACAAGGCCGGCATCGTGCGGTTCGCCGAGGAGTACCCGCCGGGCCAGGCCCGCGATCAGGACGCCTGGCGTAAGGCCCTCGCCGTCCTGTAGCGCCGGCCCGCCGTCACACTCCGTCACACTCCGTCACGAGGTAGGCTGAGCGCCATCCACCGGACGCCGACCTTCGTGGTTGGCGCGGGGCGCGTAGCTCAGTGGGAGAGCACTCGCCTTACAAGCGAGGGGTCGCTGGTTCGAACCCAGCCGTGCCCACCGTTCTGACCAGGGCAAACGTGGGTTCCAGACTCGTTAGATGATCCAGATGTAGCAACGCATGTAGCAACGGGTCCGCGAGTCTGGGACCATGCCCGTGTGTCAACCGATCGGACCGATGCCGCGTAAGCGCCCATCGCAGGTGCGTCGGCGCCCGCACGAGTGGCCGAGTCTGGGCCTGCCGGAGCCCATCGTGGACGGCTTGTCGCCGTATGGGCTGACGATCGTACGCGATCTTGAGCGAAGGCGGCTCGGTCGAGGGTCCGTGGCCGGCGCACTCCGGCGTTGGACCACGTTCGCCAAGTTCTCCAGCCGTCAGCGCGACCAGTTCTTGCGCCATCGCTGTGGTGTCGAGGAATGCTGCCCCAGTCCATACGTGGATCGGGAGTTGCTTGAGATTGTTGTTCACACGCTTCCACGCCGCGACGCTCGAGTCCTGCGCGAGCAACTCGCCAGACTTGATGCTCGAATCGCCGAGTGGGACGAGATCTACGTGAGGTGATCATCGAGGCGTTTCACTGCCGCTCGCATGGCGTCGAGGTTGGTATGGGCGTAGATCTTGAGCGTGATGTCCACGTGGGCGTGGCGGGCGATGGCCTGGACGAGGTGCGGAGGGACGCCCAGTTCGAGGAGCAGGGTCACGACGGTGTGTCGAAGATCATGTAGCCGCACGTTCGGGAGGCCGGCCCGCTCGCGAAGGCGGGTGAAGTGGCGGTTGAGGTTGCGCGGCTCGATCGGCGTGCCGATCTCGGTCGGGAAGACGAGTCCGAAGTCCCGCCAGGCGTCGCCGGCTGCCGCCCGTTCCTTAGCCTGGGCGACTTGGTGATCAAGTAGGGCCACCCACGTGACCTCGGGCAGGGGGAGTACGGCATCGGAGTCGTCGGTCTTGGTGTCTTGGAACACCAACTCGCCGCCGACGCGCTGGATGGTCTTCTCGGTGCGAAGCGTGCCCTTGTCGAGATCGAGATCTTGCCATCGCATGCCGAGCAGCTCGCCGCGCCGGAGCCCCATGGTCGCGGCGACGACGTACAGCGGGTGAAGCCGATGACCTTCGGCTGCCTTGAGGAGCCTACGGACCTGGTCCACCGAGAGTCCCTTGCCGACCTTGTATCGAGGCGTTGGCACCTTGACGAGCGTCGCCACGTTTCGTGGGATCAGTTCCTCCCGCATCGCGTGGCTTAGGACGTTGCGCAGCACCGCATGAACGAACTGGACCTGCCGGACGGTGGGCCGGCGGCCGCAGCACCTCCCTACCGAGCAGCATCGATGGTCAGCCCGCCGATTCCGATCGAGCCCGCTCGCGCAGCAAAGGCATCGCTCGCGTAAACCTGCGAGGAACGTCCGGACATCGGCAACGGCGAGCTTGCCCAGTCGTTTGCCGCCGAGGCCCGGCTGAAGATGTAGCCGGATGACGCTCTCGTACCCGCGTGCGGTGGTCGCACGCAGGTTGGGGACGTACGCCTTGAGCCAGTAGTCGAGGTACTCCCGCAGGCGGACCGAGCGGTCGGGAACGGGGATGCCTTGTTCCGCCCGCGCCACCAGTTGAGTGAGCTTGGAGTTGGCCTCCTCCCACGACTGGCCGTACACCACCTTCCGGCGGCGAACGCCAGCCGTGGTGAGCACATACGCCGCACCCACCCACTGACCGTCTGATTCGCGGTAGTACACGCTGCCCGCGCCGTTGCGCCGCTTGGTGGCGCGGGAGTCGACGTCTTTCATGGTTCCTCCGATTGTCTGATGAGTTGTTCCACCAGCTCCTGGCACGCGACGGCCGGGATCAACCGGGATCGCCCGATCTTCACCGAACGCAGCAGCCGGAGCCGGATCAGGTCGTAGACGGTCGAGCGGCCGACACTGAGAACTCGCGCGGCTTCCTCGGCCGTGAGCAGTAGCTTGTCCACGATGGCCTCCTGTCTGTCGTGTGTGGACTCGTGACACGTACGTGTCAGTTCTGCGAGGTGGTCTCGATTCGGCCGATGCGTTGTCGCTCGCGAGCCAGAGCGGCGGCGGTGTTGGCGAGCAGGGCGTCGCCAGGCGTAAGCCAGCCGGCGCCGACGTAGTTGAGGCTGCTGATGACGACCGTGGTCTCGTCGTCGTGCTGAGCGGCGGTGTCGGTGTGCTCGCGCCGCCAGGTGGTGCGCCGTTCCCGTAGGGCGCGAAAGGTGATGGAGTAGCGGCGGGATTTGGTGAGGAAGTGGCCGCCGAAGCCGAGCATGTGCGCCCATCGGCGCAGCCGTCCGAACGGTCGATCGGCTTGCTCACCCAGTTTCAGACCGGGGATGTGGCCACCGAGGCTCCAGCAGGCGTGGATGAGCCTCTCGATGTGGCTGCCCAGTGGGTCTGCGTAGAGGTCTATGTTCTCATGCGTGAGGCGGCCGGACACGTGACCACTCGCCTCTGTGGATTTCGTGGCGTACTTGGCGAGGTAGCCGGCCACCATCTCGTCGGAGATGGTGCCGTCGCCGGGGACGCGGACGGGTCGGATGTCGAGCTGGTCGCCCCATTCGATGAGCCAGGCGACGTTGATGCGGCCGTGGGGTTCGGTGATGTACCGGGTGTGGCGGGCGGCGTCTTCGACGGCGTCGACGAGGTCGCCGAGGCCGATGCCGTCCGGTACCGGGGCGATGGCGTTTCGGTTGTCGGGGTCGACGCCGTCAAGGCGGATGATGGCGTGGAAGTGGACCACGCCGCGTCGTTGCATCTCGGCGACCTTGCCGTACGAGACGCGGACGGTTGTCGGGTCGATGCCGCGGTTCTTGGCTGTACGTCTGAGCGTACGTTCGAGGGCGATGCGGGTGCGGCGCCACAGTTCACCGGCTGTGAAGTTCCACACGACCTGGTGCTGATGGTCGTAGCAGTCCAGGCACAGCGGCGTACCGAGAATCCTCTCGCTGACGGCGTGGATGCGGTCACAGCGTAGGTCCATCCCGTGCGGGCACCAGTCCTCATCGCGTCGTGGCCGACATTGCAGCGCCTGGCCGGTCTTAGAGGTACGGCGCGTATGGACGGATCCGAAGCCGGGTGCGGTGAGGGTGGCGAAGACGGCGGGGTGGCCGGCGACAGTGGCGGGGACGCCCTTGCCGCCGACGAGGCCGGCGCGGATGAGTTGGTAGGCGTCGCGCCGGTAGGTGGTGGAGCACGATGGGCAGACGGCGGCGCGGCGGTTGCCGCACGCCTTGTAGATGATGCTGTCGGGCATCGGCAGGGTCGATCTGGTGGCGAGAATCTGCTCGGTGGTCGTGTCGACGGTGTCGATGCGGCCGAGGAGGCGGATCGGGTGAGCACAGCCGGCGGCCGAGGAGACGTGGTCGAGCCAGGCGAAGTAGTCCGGATCCGTTGCGGCGCGGTGGAACGCGTGCTCTTCCGGGGAGGCGAGGATGCTGGCCCCGCCCGGGGTGTTGGCTCCGGGCGAGGCGGTCAACGTTGAGGCGCTCACGCGGGCGCCTCGGCGGTGCTTAGGCGAGCCGGGATGCGTGGCTCGGTGTGGATGGTGTCCAGGAGTCGCTCGGCGATGTGGAGCGGGACGCGGAGCCGTTCGGCGAGGGCATCGTGGGTGATGGGTTGGCCGGTGGCCTTGTGGTAGGCGTCGGCGACGATGCGGGCGCCGGGGATGAGATCCTCCGGCGTTGGCGTGGTGACCGGGTGAAGGGTCGCCTGGACAGGCATCGGTGCAGCGGCCGGCTGGACGGCAACGGTCGGTGGTGGCGTGGGTCGGGAGATGACCAGTTTGGTGAGGGCGAGGAAGCCGAGGGCGGGTACGGCGGCGAGGAGCCAGCCGGTGATGGAGGGTCGGGCCATGGCGAGCTGGCCGGCGATGGACAGCGACGCGGCGGCCAGGATGACCAGGATCGGGTAGGCGCCGATGCGGAGGTTGTGGCGGCGGCGTCGGCGGACTTCGAGGCCGACGCCGAGGGGTACGAGGTCGGAGACGACGGCGTTGGCCCAGCCGAACCAGTCGCCGGTGCCGTCAGGAGCGTTGGCCATGGTCCAGTCGTGGACGTGGGTGAAGGAGGCGGCGGCGGCCATGCCGCCAATGGCGAGCAGGATGAGGACCTGGGCGACACCTTCGAGTCGCTCGCCGGCGGTTGGTCGGGTTCGGGTCATCGGGCACCGCCGTAGCCGTTGGGGGCGCAGTCGAGGCACTCGCCGTAGCGACGGGGGATGTAGTAGTCCTTGACCTGCCGGCAGGTGGTGCAGGTGCGGCGAGCAACAAGCGCCTTGTCGATGGCGGCGCGTTGTGCCGGTGTGGCTGTCCTCTTCGGACGGGCGAGGTCGATGCGGTAGAGGTGGGCGACGCGCTTGCCTTTACGCCACAGGATCTGGGCGGCGACGGGTTGGCCGTTGGGTCGTAGGCCGACCTTGCGAAGTTGGCGGCGGGTGGCCAATCCTTCGGGGGCGAGCCGGTACGGGTAGGTGGGTAGCCCGCCGTGGTGTTGGCCGGTCGGGTCGTAGAGGTGGTAGCCGGTGACTCGGTTGGCTGCGGGCTCGTTTCGTTCGTCGTTGAGGAACGGCGCGTCGCAGACGCCGCACAGAATGGGCCCTTCGGCGGCGGTCTTCTCGGATACGCGGATCTTGCGTGGGCAGTCGCAGGTGAGAGCGAGGCCGTTGTTGTTGTTCGTCCGGGTGCGGGTCGCCTGTTCTTCGGGGTGACGGTAGGCGCGCATCGCGGCGCCGAGCTCGTCGAGAATCGAGGCGTAGACGGTGGCGGTGTCGGATCGCAGGGTGCAGGGCGACCAGCCGATGCGTGGGTCCTTGGTGGGCACCAGGCCGAGTTCGGCGGCGAGGTTGGCGAAGTGGCGGTTGTGCCAGCGGCCCTGGCGGGAGGTGTCTTGGATGCCGCGCCGGTCGGCCAGGGCGTGGGCGGCTTCGTGCAGCAGGGTGGTCAGTGCTTCGGCGGGTGAGCGGCGCAGTCCTTCGCCGGAGACGAGGACTTCGGGGAGTTGGGTGTCGCCGAGTTGCCAGCGCAGGTTGGCGTAGTGGCCCCATTTGAGTTGGGTGTTCTTGCCGGAGCCGGAGCCGGAGCCGACGATGATGACGGCGGCGGGGATCTCGGGGTGTCGGCTGCGGATGGCGGTCCAGGCGGACTCGAGGGCGCCGACGAGGGCGGCCGAGGTGTACGGGTCTTGACCCGTACGTGTCAATGTCCGGGTCATGTGGCACCGCCGGTTGGTGTGGTGGCGGCGGCGCAGAGGGTGGCGATGACCTCATCGGCGGTGCGGGCCGGGTCGTCGTTCCAGTGGTAGAGCGTCTCGGGTTCGAGGGAGTCCCGCTCGGCCGGCTTGAGGCCGAGGTGGGCGGAGAGGCGGTACTCGGCGGTGACGAAGGCGTGCCAGCAGTCGGCGACGGGGCTGTCGGGGTGGAAGGTGTCCGAGTACGGGTCGGGGTGTGGGTAGCCGTAGGCGGCGATGGCCAGCGCGCCGGTGACGCAGGCTGGCGGGGTGTCGGTGTTGAGGTCGGCGTAGTAGACGCCTCGGGTCCAGCCGTGCCGGGCCAGGTAGTCGGCGGCTCGGAGGAGGGTGTCGGCCGGGGTCGGGTCGACGCCGGTCGGCGGTTGTTGGGTAGCGTGCATGACGCCACGTCCTTTCGAGGTCGGTGGTGGCGGCTGCGCGGGCCGGACTGTTTGCAGACAGGGAGAACCGGTCCCGCAGCCGTGCTGGTGGTCAAGCCGTGTGAGTCAGTCGGTCTGCCCGGTGTCGGGTTCAGACCCTGCGCCGTCGGCCGGGAGCTGGCCGTGGCGGCGGATGGCCGCCGCGAAGGCGGCGACGCGGATGATGTCGGCGTCGGTGAGGTAGGCGACCTTGATGCGCCGGGGTGTGCCTTCCTCGGCGATGAGCCAGCCGACGCCCTGTTCGGCCGGTGAGATGGTGGCGGCGGAGTAGCCGCGGGCGGCCCAGCCGTAGCCGAGGATCACATCCGATGAGGTGTCGGTGGTGCAGCGGCCGGCGAAGCGCCAGGAGAAGATGTCCCGCAGCGAGGTGGGGATGATGTCCGCGGTGGGTCGTTGGGTGGCGCCGACGACCATGATGGCCACGGCCCGGCCCCTTGCGACGATGTCGCGCAGCAGGGCGGAGAACAGGTCGCGGGTGGCCTTGTCGCCGATGGTGGCGGAGAAGTACGCGATCTCGTCCACGGCCAGGACGATGGCGTTCATGCCGTCGCCGCGCTCGACCTTGCGGCGTTCGTTGTCGGTCAGGTACCGGTAGCGGTTGTCCATCACAGTTTGCAGCCGGCGCAAGGTGGTGATGGCGTGGTCGATGTCGGGGCCGACGAACACGTCGGCGGCATGGCGCCACAGGCCGAGTTCGACCTGTTTGCCGTCGATCAAGCAGAGTCGGGCGTCGTATGCGAGGGCGGCGTGGGCGACGATCAGCGACAGGAGCGCTGACTTGCCGGCGCCGGGGACGCCGCCGACGAGCAGGTTGTTGTACATCAGCGGTAGGTAGACCGGTTCCGCGGCCTCGTCGATCCCGAGGTAGACGGGGTCGAACATGGACAGGGTCGGGCCGACCGGCACGGTGTCGTCTGTGGACACCGGCTTGTGTGCGGCCATGGCGGTTCACGTCCTTTCAGGGTCGGCCCGGTACGAGCTGGCCTCGTACCGTGGGTAGGGGTTAGATCCAGTCGGAGAGGTCGTCGACCGGCGGTGAAGCGGTGTCGGATGGTGCGGGTGCGGCAATGGCACGCCGGTTCCGGTCGGCGTCGATGGCCCGGGTGTCGGGTACGTCGGGCAGGTCGAGCCCGGACGGTGCAGCCACGTGTGCCGTCACAGTGGCGGCGGCCGGGACCAGGTTCGGCAGGGGTGAGCCGATGGTGGCCGTCAGGGGGTTGCGGCGGGCGATGTCGATGCGCAGCAGCGCGGCGTAGCGCCGAGAGGCCGGGGTGATGCGGCATTCGGCGGCCCAGCAGCCGGCGGCGAGCCGGTCGGTGCGGGCTTCCAGGTCGGCCAACGCGAGGCCGGGTCGGAGCCAGATCCAGATGCGTTCCCCCGCCGGCGTGGGCCGGGCGAACAGGATCAGTGGTGTGCGGCCTTCTTGATTGGAGGCGATGAAAGCGGTGAAGCAGACCCGCAGCCGGTGGCGGGAGATGATGCACCAGACCCAGCCGAGAATGGGTCGGCGAATGCTCGGCAACGTGAGCAGCAGACCGATCGGTGTGGCTATGGTGGCCAGGGCGAGCCACCACGGCATGTCCTCGGCCAACGCCGAGTACAGGGTCAGAAACCCGGTGAGGGCAAGGATTTCGGCGGTCCAGTGCCAGGCGACCCGGATGACGGGCCAGGCGAACAGGACGGCGGCGACGACCAGACCGACGGCGATCCCGGTCAGAAGGCCGATGAAGGTGGCCCGGAGTGGTTCGGTGATGCTGGCCGCGACCACGGCGGTGGTGAGCCCAACGGCGAGGCCCACGGCCCAGAATGCGATCTTCGCGCGGCGGATGGCGTGCCACAGCACCGGATGGGCGATCATGGCGATGTGGCGGTGGTGGCGCCGGTAGCGTGTCCGGTTGATGAGGCCGTACCTGGATTTGGACATGGCTGGTGCACCCCTCCTTCAGGGGTTGATGGGGATTGGGGTGGGACACGAGGCCGGAGACGTGGTGTCGGTGCCGGCCTCGCATCGCCCGTTCGGGCCGGTCAGGCAGATGTGCCGTCCTGACCAGTTCGGGTCCTACGGACCCGCCACGCTCGATGGCCTTCCCGGCGGACCGGGTGACCCCGTCGAGTCGCGGCTTGCGCGGTTGCGCGTCCTTCGTTCCCGCCGAAGTGCGGGCGCCTGTGGGCGACGAACCGTTACTTGCCCGCGTTGACCGGCTTCAGCTCCACCGCGCGGAACGCCACGCCGTGTTTCCCGTTGTTGTTCCACGGGATCGCTTCGAGCCCGACCGGCTTGACCATCTGGCCCACGGTGACCGAAGGCGTCATGCCAGCCACCGAGATGGCCAGAACCTCGCCACCGGTCTCGTCGAGGGCCAGGACCTGAGTGGTCCACATCGGCCGACCCTCGCGGTCGATCTTCTGCTTGCCGTTCTGGTCGAGCTTGGGCTCCGGGTTCCTCGTCACCTGGCACTGCACACCAGAGGTGTCGATCGATAGACGCATGGCCACTCCTTTCGTCACAGAGCACGTCCCTTGTGGACTGTTGCCCTTGGGCCATGCCTCAACTCAACCGCCGAAGCGCCGCCGCGACGATGAACTGGCAGTGCACTCGCAGTGCATCGGCGGTGCACTTTCCTCGTGCACTCGAATTGCACCGACGGGTACTGACGATCACCGATTCCTCGTACGATCGATCGGCAGGGCCGATCAGTGCGGGGGAGGTGACGCGCCGTGGACGTGGTCGATCAATGGACCGGCAAGCTCGCCAGCGCGCTTCAGGCCGCCCTCCGGATGACCCACGACGACATGGCCGAGACTCTCGGCGCGAGCCGGCGCACCGTAGCGAGCTGGCACGAGAAGCCCGACACCGTCCTACGGACGGAACTGCAACGCGCGCTGGACACCCTCTACGACCGCGCCACAGATGCGCAAAAGGTACGGTTTGCCCGGCAGATCAAGGTCGACGAGGCCGACGAGATCGAAAAGATCAAAGCCGACGGCGCCACACCTCTGGCCGTGGCGGTGGCGATCGTGGTGGCCGAGGACGACGTCCTGGTCGTCTGCCGGCGCGACGCCGAGCCGAGCGGGATCACCTGGCAGTTCCCGGCCGGCGTCGTCAAGCCCGGCGCCTCGGCCAGCACCGTCGCGGTACGGGAGACGCTGGCCGAGACCGGCATCCACTGCGCCATCCGCGCCGAGCTGGGCGGCCGCATCCACCCGCTGTCCAAGGCCTACTGCGAGTACTACCTCTGCGAGTACCTGGCCGGCACCGTCGAGAACCGCGACACGTCAGAGAACACGGACGCGATCTTCATCCCGCGCCGAGACCTCACCCGATTCATCCCCGCCGATAGGATCTACCCGCCCGTGCTACGCGCTCTGGAGGACTTCGATGCCTGACCCAACCACTGACGAGCGACCTGCCATCGCCGCCGCGATCATCGTCAACGACGGCCGCGTGCTTATGGTCCGCCGGCGTGTCTCGGAAGGGCAGTTGTCCTGGCAGTTCCCCGCTGGCCAGGTCGAGGACGGCGAGACCGCCGAGGTGGCCGCGGTCCGGGAGACGGCCGAGGAGGTCGGCCTCACCGTCGCCGCGCAGGAGACCCTCGGCGAGCGGGTCCACCCCAACACCGGCCGGACCATGCTCTACGTGGCCTGCAAGGTCGTCGACGGCCAGGCCCACGTCGCCGACGAGGACGAGCTGGACGCGGTCGACTGGTGCGACCGGGCCAAACTCACCGAGTACGTGCCGTACCCGCTGTTCGAGCCTGTCCAGGACTACCTCGACCGGGTCCTCAGCTAGGCCGCCCGTCCGGGCCGCTCTCGGCGTCCCGTTCGATCTGTTCGAAGATCTCCCACAGCGGCGGCGGCTCTCCATCACCGCCGGCCCGGTAGGCCGTGGTGGTCGGCTCGCCGATCAAGGCGGCGGTCTCCGGGTCGTAGGCTAGGCCGAGGCGGCCCCGCTGGATGGCGAGTCCGGTGCAGATGCGCAGCAGCACGTCGTAGGAGACGACCTGGCGGCCGTTGAGGATCTCCGACACCTCCGACTGCGACTGCCCCGTCAGCGCGGCGATGCGTCTCTGACTCAACCCGTGGCGTTGCAGCAGCCTGAAGACCGTACCGATGTCGCGCAGCGCGAGCGCGCGACGCATCTCCGGGTGGTTCCAGACTGGGTGGTTGCCGTCGATCGGATCGGTGAGCCGGCGCCGCTCCGCGCAGGTCGGACAGGGTCGGCTGCGCTCCCGCAGCCCCGCCGGCGCTGGTAGGCCGACCGCCTTCCAGTAGTGAGCCTCTGATGGCACGCCGCGCCACCTCCCCGCGTCGACGGCGGCAGCGGGACGGCCCAGACTCAGGTCATGAACCGTCCCGGCCTCACCACGGGGCCCATCGCCGAACGGAACCCCATAACAACCTAGGTACCTAAGGCACCTAAGTCAACTATGGTCTTGAGGCTGACTCGTTGGGCTGATCAGATGGAGGTTGCCGAACGGAGAACCTCACGTGCCCATCCCACGCACCGGCTACCGCGAAGTAGCCGCCGACCTGCAGGCTCGCATCGAGTCCGGCGAGTACCCGCCCGGAACGAAGATCCCGAGCTACTCCCAGCTCGCCCAGATCTACTCCGTCGGCGTCACAACGGTTCAACGCGCGATCCTCGTTCTCCAAGAGCGCGGCCTGGTCGTCGGCGTGCAAGGTCGGGGCGTCTATGTGGCTGAGCGCCCTAGTCACACGTAGAACCCGTCCACCGCCAAAGACCAGCACGATGATGATCGTGCTCTATGTCAACCGAGTACCACCCCTTCATTCGTTTCCCACCAAGCCTTGCGACGCGAGCGTTAAGACCCAGCGCCGAACGGCGCTGGTCATCATGGCCATGCGGGCTCACCGATTTACCGATTGACCTACCCACATGTGCATGTTGTGGTAGCCGAGTGACAGTACCGGTCAAACGTTGGCGAACAGCGCTGGCTGTCGCCACATTGATCATCCTAGCTCTGATCACAGTAGTGGCCGAGGCCATAAGAGCGTCGTCGAACGGATCCAAGATCCCTTGGCCCATGGGTATAGCAGCAGCTTTCGTCCTTCTCGGCGTACCGCTGTTCCTCTACATGGCAAGCCGAGTGTCAAAAGACCGGGCAAACGCAGCTGCACAGAACCGGCGTCGGGCAAAGGCCATACAAGATTCAAGAGGCGGCCACGAGCACCTGATCGATGATCACCTCGACTACAGGCTCCTGGGGATAGAGCCAGCATTTCCTGGGTCGCCGGACATAGGTGCGGGCCTACCGCCCTATGTGAGTCGACAGGTCGATGATCTCGTCGACGATCGGATAGGTGATTTGCGCCCCGACGCGGGTGGTGTCGTTCTCATCGTAGGACAGAAACATTGTGGCAAAACGAGGACGGCCGCAGAGGCCGCACTACGTAATTTCAGGGGCAGCCGACTCATCATTCCAAGCAGCGCCGCGAATATTGTCGAATTCGTGGATTCGGAGTACGACATTTCAGGAGCGGTACTGTGGCTTGACGACCTCCATGCGATCATTGATCAGGTCGCCACGGCAACCGATCGCGCCAAGTACGTGGGCGCAATCCGGACCATGCTGTTAACGCCGCAAACCCCGCCTACCTTCACAATCGCCACGATGCTCCTTAAGCGTTACGAACACATTAAGAATAAGGCGGACGAAAACCCTGACTCCGACATACGTTCGCTACTGCTCGATCTTCACGATCCCTTTCCAATGAAAGCCGACCTCACAAGAGAAGAAAGATTCGGCGCTCGCCTAATTGACGATCAGCTGATATCGGCAGCTGTTAATTCAGCTTCAGGCTTCGCAGCCACTCTCGCGATCCCATGGTCCCTGATTGAGCGTCGAGAAGTGTATCTCGATAGCAACGAGGAAGTCGTGATCGATGCCGCCATAGACGCAAGGCTTTGCGGCCATCCACCGGATATACCAGTCGGGTTACTTGAGTCGTTGGCGGCTCACCTTTATCAGGAACGGTACGAAGGTCTCGATATACCGTCGACATGGTTTGGTGCGGCCTTCGCGAGCCTCGTATCTCCGTCCGGCGGTCCCGCATTGCTTTTCCACGCATCGCATGCCAGAGATACCTGCCGAGTACCAGAAGCACTTGTCACTTTCATGGAGCGAAATCGCGACGCGCGGGAGATCACTGACGCCCGATGGGAGATCATTGCGAATCACGCCAGCCCCGCCGCCTGCGCGGGAATCATGGAGGCGGGCCGAGACGCCGGCAAATCAGCGGTAGCCATCACGGCTGCCGTACGTGGCGCGACCGAGAGCGCTGTGTGCGCCCACTTCGCCGGTAACCTGTTCATGGATCGGGGCCAAACAAGCCGAGCGGCAGATTACTTCCGAAGGGCCGCCGATCGAGGCCACGTAGGCGCGGCGCGGCGTTATGGTGAAATGCTTTATCGCGACGGTAACCGTGCTGGAGCCGCAACGTATTTACAAATGGCTGCTGACGCAGGTGACCGGGAAGCCGAGTACTATCTGGCGATGTGCATTGATGATCAGGATACGCGTATTTCGCATCTGCGTAGAGCCGCCAATGCGGGCGTCGCCCTGGCCCAGCACACCTACGCTGCATACCTTCGTTCAAAGGGTGACTACACGTCCGCCGCGATACAACTCCGCCGAGCCGCCGATTCGGGTCTAACCGACTCGCTCATTGCCCTCGCCGACGTTTACGTTGCCGCTGGTGACGACCAGGACGCATTATCCGCGCTCCGGGAGGCGGATATTCGTGGTCATGCTGAGGCGGCTTACCGGTTGAGCGGTCTGGCCGATGATGCTGGGGAGAAGCTGACCTACCTGCGCAGGGCTGCTGATGGTGATCATCCGTTGGCGTTAGTGGCGTTGGCCGATCGGGCTGTCGACGAGGGCGAGGATGCGGAAGCCGAGCGGCTCTACGGCAAAGCCATCGAGGTGGGTCATAGGGCGGCGCGGCCATCGTTGGCGCGGCTGTTGGTTGCACAGGACAGGAAGCAGGAGGCGGGGCAGCTCTATCGTGCGGCGGCTGATGAGGACGGGGACGTCGACGCGGCGTTTGCGTATGGTGCGCTGCTGCAGGAGGCCGGCGATCTTGCCGGCTCGGTGAGGTACTTCGAGATCGCCGCTGGTGGCGGTCATGCTGAGGCGGCCTACCGGCTGAGTGGCCTGGCCGATGATGCTGGGGAGAAACTGTCCTACCTGCGCAGGGCTGCTGGCGGTGATCACCCATTGGCGTTGGTGGCGTTGGCAGATCGTGCTTTCGATGAGGGCGATTACGGTGAAGCCGAGCGGCTCTACGGCAGAGCCATCGAAGTAGGGTATACGGCCGCGCGGCCACCGTTGGCCCGGTTGCTCGTCGCACTGGACAGAAAGCAACAGGCCAGCGACCTCTACCGTGCAGCGGCCGATGAGGACGGGGACGTCGAGGCGGCCTTCGCGTATGCAGCGCTGCTGCAGGAGGCCGGCGATCTTGCCGGCTCGGTGAGGTACTTCGAGATCGCCGCTGGTGGCGGTCATGCTGAGGCGGCCTACCGGCTAAGTGGCCTGGCCGACGACGCCGGCGAGAAGCTGACCTACCTACGGCGGGCAGCCAACTTGCGACACATTCAGGCGGCGTACCAGTTTGGTGCGCTGCTGCAGGAGGCCGGCGATCTTGCCGGCTCGGTAAGGTACTTCGAGATCGCCGCTGGTGGCGGTCATGCTGAGGCGGCTTACCGGTTGAGCGGTCTGGCCGATGATGCTGGGGAGAAGCTGACCTACCTGCGCAGGGCTGCTGATGGTGATCATCCGTTGGCGTTAGTGGCGTTGGCCGATCGGGCTGTCGACGAGGGCGAGGATGCGGAAGCCGAGCGGCTCTACGGCAAAGCCATCGAGGTGGGTCATAGGGCGGCGCGGCCATCGTTGGCGCGGCTGTTGGTTGCACAGGACAGGAAGCAGGAGGCGGGGCAGCTCTATCGTGCGGCGGCTGATGAGGACGGGGACGTCGACGCGGCGTTTGCGTATGGTGCGCTGCTGCAGGAGGCCGGCGATCTTGCCGGCTCGGTGAGGTACTTCGAGATCGCCGCTGGTGGCGGTCATGCTGAGGCGGCCTACCGGCTGAGTGGCCTGGCCGATGATGCTGGGGAGAAACTGTCCTACCTGCGCAGGGCTGCTGGCGGTGATCACCCATTGGCGTTGGTGGCGTTGGCAGATCGTGCTTTCGATGAGGGCGATTACGGTGAAGCCGAGCGGCTCTACGGCAGAGCCATCGAAGTAGGGTATACGGCCGCGCGGCCACCGTTGGCCCGGTTGCTCGTCGCACTGGACAGAAAGCAACAGGCCAGCGACCTCTACCGTGCAGCGGCCGATGAGGACGGGGACGTCGAGGCGGCCTTCGCGTATGCAGCGCTGCTGCAGGAGGCCGGCGATCTTGCCGGCTCGGTGAGGTACTTCGAGATCGCCGCTGGTGGCGGTCATGCTGAGGCGGCCTACCGGCTGAGCCAGCTAGTCGAGGACGTTGCGCAGGCGATGGATTGGCTCCGCCTCGCAGCGGACCTTGGTCACCACGTGGCAGCCTACGACCTCGGAATGGCTCTCGAGGGGTCCGTCGAAGCTACTGCGTACCTACGACGAGCAGCCGATGGCTACCACGCCGGTGCACTAGCGGAGCTTGGAAGACTGGCTCTTCAGGAGGGCACCTTGGCTGATGCGGAAGACCTCCTCCGACGCGCTGTGAAACTTGGCAACCGCGATGCCTGCTTCCCTTTGGCCTCCACGCTCCTAGCACAGCGCCGAGGTCAGGATGCAGAGCCCTTCTACCGAGAGGCAGCACAGAACGGCCATCCTCACGCTTCCAACATCGTAGGGTGCTATCTCGCCTGTCAGGGCGAACGCGAAAGGGCCCTCGCGGAGTTCAGCAGAGCACGCCGGGGTGGCAGCGTCCGTGCGCTGTTCAACATTGCCCTACTGCTCGCCGAGCGCGAGGACTTCAGCGCTGCAGTGCAGATGTACGCGCGGGCCAACCAGCGTTCCCGACTCGACTCGTCCTTACCACTGGGCATTCTAATGGCTGAACGCGGTTACACCGATGCGTCCAAGGCACTACTCAAGCGAGCCGTTGACAATGGCGACCATATCGCCATGACCGCGCTTGCCAACATTCTCAATTCAGAGGGCGACCAGCCTGGTGCCGAGGCACTGTATCGACGTGCCGCCGATGCCGGCGAACTCGGATCGTTTAAGGAATGGGCGTTCGGGCCAGCCCCCCGAGCGAACGAATCCGATGAGTCGGGCACAGCACCGCCCGCGGAGGATCCGCCTGGCGAGCAACGGGTCAGACCCAATGGGACCTAGGTACCTAGCTCGCTCCGATGCTCCGATGTCGGGTTCGTGTCGGGTTCGCTGCTGTGAGGACTTTCTCTACGTGATCAAGGCGGCCCGCAAGCGGGCCGCTCGTCAGGCCAGACTCGGCGCGTTTGCCGCTTCGCTTCCGGCGCGGCCCGTGCGAGGGCCCACCGCGGTCCAAAACATGACAATGCCCCGGACCCCCGCCGCAGCCGGCACCTTAGGCTTCACGACGGCACGACGACCTGGCCGGATATAGGGGCAGTCCACGCCAGGCAGCTCGCCGCAGCGTGGGCGCGCGCCTCACGGCATAACGACGACAGTCGATTTGGCAGCCGTGGCGGTACGATACGCCACGCCCTCACGGTCAACAACCCACCGCAAATCAGGTCCATGGCCCAATACGCTAACGGCTGCCATACTAGCCAAAGGAAAGCCTTGATCACGACTTCGACCTGCCCGCCAGCGACTCAAGGAACCTTCTGGTCGCAGGGAACGTCGGAAGCGAGAGGGCTTGGTCGATGTCAATCCAACAGGCCTCTCTCAGCTCAGAATTGAGAATCCGCAGTTCTCGACCGTCAGCGCTAGCATGCCACGCATGCACTTCGCCGACTCCCTTATCCCGAGGTCGTCGACCGAGCGCGTGCAACTCCTGAGGGTCAAGATTGATTCCGACTTCCTCCCGCACCTCTCGGATAAGCGTGGACAGCGGATCGTCATCCTGACCAGTGGCTTGCCCGCCAATCGGCTGCCACAACCCGGGATTTCGGTAGGTACGAACCATGAATACTCGGGGACCATCCGTGAGAAAGACAAACGACGCCCATCCGTCCGCAATCCCCCGAGTTTCGTCGTACGCTTCGTCCATTGCCAAAACCACGGTCTCTACATCGGGCGCCTGAAGCCGACGATTCCTAACAATTTCCGGTGCCCCCGGAGGCATGAGGACAACTGACTCATAGCCGGCAACAACGTGCGCTGTAGCGGCCAGAGTGAGGGATCGGTGCGTGGCATCCACAGGCACCGTTTCGTGAAACGCACCGCGAGCGATCACGAGTGGCTCGTCGCCAACACGTTTGACTTCCTCTGCATCCAGAGTGGGCCGGAACCACTCACCCAGAGTTCGCAGGACACTTTCCCCGACTCCGATATCACTGATGACTCGATAGGAGCAATAGCTACCTTCACCCGGGCCGGATGGTTCGATGGTGTAAATTCGCTGCTTTACTTGGCCCAATAGCGTCCGGCTTATAAGGTCCCATCCGTGGCAGTGAATGCGTTGATCCGTCGTGCGACTCTGAACGCCATGCTCGTCGTACTCGTTCAATCCAGGCCAGACGTGTGCCCGTATACCCCATTGCGGAAAGTGCGTAACGGACAGGCGGACCACGATGAAGCCGTATGGGTGGAGGTACGCAGATACAGGATACGCCTCGACGACGTCGTCCCGCAAATCTGGCCAAGTCTGGCTTGCCATCCAAGTCAGCACCTCATCATGCGTTTGCATAGGGACTCACCGGGTTCTTTAGCACCGTCAACACGGTCTCGACAATCTCGTCACGGTGGAGCATCGCTAATCCAAGACGATTCAGTAGGAGATTTAGTTCATCCCCGGTAGCTATGAGCGTCGATTCTGGGCGTTCGAATTCAACCCTGCGTGCTTGTACTGCCGACAAATGTAAGTCTTCCGATGCTGAGTCGTACATCGTCGATCCTGCCGGGTATTTCAGTGCCGCGTGTGTCGGGCTCTCTCGCGTCGTAATGGCGTGTGTGTTGCTCAGGTCGATTGTGAATGGGGAGACATTCTTCGTAAAGTACAGCTCGCAATTCAATCGAGATGAACCGGCATCAGCCAAAATCAGGGCCACGGCTGTTGCGACTATTTCGGCGCGGGCGCGCGAGGTGGTCCAATAATCGCTTCGATCGCGATTTACTTCAGCACGATAGCGGGCGAAGAAGCGCATTAGATCGGCGTCGTCTGGGTCGAGGATTTGGATTTGGACGTCAATATAGCGCCCGTGTTTAGTCGACGTGTTTTGTAGTATGGGCAAAACTGTCGTCCTGAAATAGCGACCCGTGTGTCCGCGATAGCTCCATTTGGTGGCCTCGTTGGCCGCATGTCGCAACTCGCTGGAGATCCGTTTGGGTGGTACCAATACGGTCTCCTCCACGGTGGGTCGATTCTTCGGAATTATCCAAAAGACAAGAATCGAAACGATTAGGGACGCAATCGTGGCACCAAGAAGCGAGTCTGATACTTGGCCAAGTATCGTGAGTACGTCCGCTCTCTTCTGCGTGTCGAACCGCGGAATGACGAAGAATCGGACGGAGATTAGGAGAAGAATCGCGCCCAGTAGCGATACGATGTACAACCTCCACCCTACGATGTTTTTCATCTTCCCCTGACCTCCTCCATTTCCGGCTTGCGTATTAGTCATGCATGCGCATAGCCTGACCCACCATTTTGGTAAAACTGCATCGGGGTCATGATCCGCATTAACGGACCGGCACCCCAACGGCGCAGCGTGGACGCATAGTAGCAACCTCAACGCATTGGAGGACCGCCCATCCTTCGGCGACGCTTCAGGGTAGGGCGCCATGACAAAAGTTTCCATAAGACGGCCGGCCCTTTGTGCGGCGCTCCTGATGCGGCCCGCGAAGGCGGGCCGCTCGCGCCGGCGAACACGGCCTGGCTCCCTTGCCCGCGCGGTCGCCTGGCCGGCCGCCGGCGCGACGAGCCCAACCTGGTCGACTCGGTGTTCCACGACGCTCACATCGACGAGATAGCGGCCGGCCGCCGCGCACGTGACTGAGGTCATCCCCGGAGTTGCGGTATGCGTCCTGCCGCGGAACCTTCCCGGTTCCGCACCTCCCGGCCAGGACCTCCGGCCCTGGACCCGGGCGCTCCGGGATGGACCACCTCGTGCCCGGTGCGGACCACCCGCCGCGCGAACCCAGAGACCACGGCGGCCACCGCCCCGCAAGGGCAAGCGCATGCGTCACCGAGGTGACCCTTGCGGGGCGGCGACCACCGTGGTGAAGCACCACTGCGCGACGGGATGGCCACGCACGAGACTGGCCGTGTAGCAACGCATGTAGCAACGCCAGGGTACGAGTGCGAACGAACCCGCGTCCAAATCCGGCAAGACTCACCCATACCGGCCGCCAGGAACGCCCGGACGACGGGCGCCGAGAACTTACAAGCGAGGGGTCGCTGGTTCGAACCCAGCCGTGCCCACCATTGATCGCGATCATGCAATTGATCTGCGTGACCGCGGTGCAAGGAACCCGAGCTCGGTCGCAAACCTCGACGCTGGGATTCAGGCGGCCGATACCTATGCGGCGAGGTGACGGAGGACGGCCAGGACCCGACGGTTGTCACTCTCCGAGGACGGCAGCCCGAGCTTCGCGAAGATGTTCACGACGTGCTTCTCCACGACACCGGGCGTGATGACGAGTGCCTCCGCGATCCCGGCGTTCGACCGCCCCTCGGCCATCAGTGCCAGCACCTCGCGCTCCCGCGGTGTCAGCGACGCCAGCCCGGTCGTGTCACGCCCGGCGCGCATGAGATGGCCGACCACCTCCGGGTCCAGGGCCGTACCGCCGGATGCGACCCGGGTCAGCGCGTCCATGAAATCGGCGACATCGGCGACCCGGTCTTTGAGCAGGTACCCGACACCGGCCGGCCGATCGGCGAGCAGCCGGGTCGCGTAGCGGGTCTCCACGTACTGCGAGAACACCAACACACCGATCTTGGGATGGTCGCGCCGGATGTCGATGGCGGCGCGCAGTCCCTCGTCGGTGTGCGTCGGTGGCATCCGGATGTCGACGATGGCTACATCGGGTACCGAGGCGGCAATCGCGGACCTCAGGGCATCCGCATCGGCAACCGCCGCGCACACCTCGAATCCGCGATCGATGAGCAGTCGGACCAGCCCTTCGCGCATCATCGCGGCGTCCTCCGCGATCACCACCCGCATCCTGTCGCCTCCATTCAGACGTGGGTCGGCAGCTCGATCTCGACCCGGGTCGGGCCGCCGGCCGGGCTGTCCAGGCGCATCCGCCCGTCGGCGACCGCGATGCGGCGGGACAGCCCGGACAGTCCCGGACCGTCCGGATCGGCCCCGCCGACGCCGTCGTCGGCCACCTCCAGCAGCACGCGCTGGCCGTGCTGGACGACGCCGAGCCGGATGCCGGTTGCCCGGCTGTGTTTGGCCGCGTTCGCGAGCAGCTCGGAGGCGCAGAAGTAGGCGATCGTCTCGATGGCGGGCGCCGGGCGCTCGGACAGATCGACGCCCAGGGTCACCGGGATGGCGCTGCTCGTCGCGAGCGTCGCCAACGCGTCGCCGAGACCGTTGTCGAGGATCGGCGGATGGATGCCGCGGACCAGGTCACGCAGATCGGCGAGGGCATCCTTGGCGCCGCGGTGGGCGAGCGCTACTAGCCGCCGGGCCTGCCCGAGGTCGGGTGGCGGGCCGTCGACGCCCAGCTTCTCGGTCGCCATGCCGAGGTTCATCGCCAGCGTGGCCAGCCGGATCTGCGCGCCATCGTGCAGATCGCGCTCGAGGCGGCGCATCATCGCCGCCGCGTCGTCGATCGCGCGGGCCCGGCTGACCTGCAGTTCGCGTACCCGTTCGGCGAGCCGCCTCGGACCGAGCAACCGACGCAGCGCGGCCACGTCCAGCGTCGTACCGGCTCGCATCAACCACGGTGCGACCAGCAGCATGGCCAGGCCGGCCGCGGCGATGACGAACGTTCCGGCCATGGTTCGCGCATCGATCGCGCCGAACGGCGTCAGCGCCCGCACCGGCCCGAGGCGGGTGCCGGCCGGGTGGTTGCGGAACAGCGGCCACCAGACCGGATAGCTGAGGTTGACCAGGCCGAACACGTAGCAGAACGCGCCGTAGCCCTCCGGGATGGCCAGTGGCACCTTGAGCAGCCCGTACCCGACTGCGCGCCAGCCCGGTCCGTCGGAGACCAGGGCGCCGATCCGCTTCGAGGGCCGGGGCGGCGGGGCGTCCACACGCACGTCGAGCAGCCGGTCCGCGAGCCAGCGGTGCACGGCTCCCATCGCGCGGCCGATCGGGGCTGTCAACACGACCAAGAGCGCGATGGTGAGCGGGAACAGGACCAGGAACACCGGTCCGACGGCCGGTGCATCCGGGTTGGACATGGCTCCGGTCGCCCAGACGATGAGGACTCCCAGGGCCGGCACGAGCGCGGGCACGGCCAGGATCGCGACGGCACTGACGACGCCGACGACGCAGAACACCGCCTGGCGCAGGGCCAGCGCAGTGAACGGAGCGCGCAGCACGGTCATCGGCCCATTGTTGCCGTTCACGTGTCGCGACGGCGGAGCAGCACGCCGCCGCCGAGGACCGTCACCGCCGCGTACCCGCACATCAGCAGCGAGCTGATCCAACCGGAGAACAGGCCGGGTACGGGCGAGGTCACCGCGATCGAGTTGAGCAGCATCAGCAGCGGAACGAACCGGCCGACCGGAATGCTGGCTTCGCCGAACAGACCGGCCAGGATCATCGGGACGAACATCAGGCCGAACAGCGTGCCGATCGCCGCGCCGGAATGCCGCACGATCGTCCCGATGCCGACCCCGATCAACGCGGTGGCGCCCAGGTACAGGCCGGTCAACACGACCGCGCGCAGGATCGCCGGGTCCCCGAGGGAGGCGGCCGGGATGGCGGTACCGCGGATCGCGAGCTGCCCGCTCAGGTAGCCGGCGAAGCTCGCGGCCAATCCGACGGTGAGGGCCGCGCCGCCGCTCACGGCGACCTTCGCGGCCAGGACGATCCAGCGCCGGGGCAAAGCCGCGAACGTCGAGCGGATCGTCCCCGTTCCGTATTCGCCGGTCACCACCAGCACGCCGAGTGCGCCGAGGAACAGCTGGGCCAGAACGGCGCCGCCGAGGCTGTTGTTCAAGATCTGGGCGGCGGTGGGGACCGGAGTGTGCGACCGGTACCCGAGACCCACCCCGCTCCCGGCCGCGGCCATCGAGACCACCGCCGCGATCGCCAGCCACCACGTCGACCGGAGGCTGCGCAGCTTGATCCATTCCATCCGGGCCCCGTGCCGGAATCCGTATCCGTTCATGACGCTCCCATTCGGCGAGCGTGCGAGCCGGACATCCAAGCACCGCCGCGATAGTCGATGGCCTGCGAGGTGAGCCGGAAGAACGCGTCCTCCAGGCTGTCGTCGCTCTTGGCGAGTTCGGCAACGGTCGTCTCGGCCAGCAGGCGACCGCGGCCGATGACCACGAGCCGGTCCGCGGTCAGCGCCATCTCGGCGATCAGGTGGCTCGATACGAACACCGTCCGGCCCTCGGCGGCCAGTCCGCGCAGCAGGTCCCGGATCCACCGGATGCCCTCCGGATCCAGTCCGTTCACCGGCTCGTCGAGCAGGAGGACGGCCGGGTCCCCGAGCAGGGCCACGGCAACGCCGAGCCGCTGGCGCATGCCGAGCGAGTACGTACCGGCGCGCCGCGTCGCCACGTCGGACAGACCGACGACGCGCAGCACCTGCTCGACCCGGGAGCCGCGGATGTCGTTGCTCACGGCCAGCGCGGTCAGGTGAGCACGGGCGCTGCGGCCGGGATGGAACGCCCCGGCCTCGACGAGCGCACCGACGGTCGTCAAGGGCCACTTCAGGTCGCGGTACCGGACGCCGCCGATCAGTGCCTCGCCGCGGTCCGGGGCATCCAGGCCGAGGATCATCCGCATTGTCGTGGACTTACCCGACCCGTTCGGGCCGAGGAAGCCGGTCACCACACCCGGCTGAACCCGGATGCTCAACCCGTCGACAGCGACTTGATTGCCGTACCGTTTGGTCAGCTCACGTAGCTCGATCACGCCACCGACGCTAGGCAGCGCCGCCGGCGGTCAGAAGCCGGATACCATCCGACTCCGTATGGAGGTTTTCCCACCCCGCCCGCCCAGGCCGGGAACCCGTGACCCGTCCTGCCGAATATGACGGGGCAGGTTTCGGTGGTCGGGGAGCACAACGACGAGGGTGATCGACCATCGCACAGGAGCCTGGGTCCATTGTGGACCATGAAGCTGGCCGCCGGCATCGCAGCGGCGCTTGCGCGGTCAGTAACTCTCCACCAGGGCGTGGTGCCCGCTGGCCGTGGCCTGCTTCGCATCGACCGTTATCAGCGGCGCGTCAAGCGCCTCGGCCAGCGTGATGAAGCACGCATCGTAGGCGCCGAGGTTGTTGCGCAGCGACCAGATGCGGTCGGTCAACGGCTGGGTGGGCAGTCGAACCTTGGGGGTGTCGGCGAACAGATCCCTGGCGAGTTCGGCCCGTTCGGCGCTGATCTTCTTGCCGATGAGCAGACCTCGCAGCGCGTGGTGGAACTCGACATCGATGATGTCCGGCACATGGACCGTGACGTCCAGGAGTCGCTCGACAAGGGCCTCGTCCAACTCCGCCTCGTCGAGGGTCGCGAGGCCCACCAGGACCGAGGTGTCGACGACAGCGATCACCGGTCGCGGCCGGCCCGGACAACCGCCTCCACGTCGGCGCGCTTGGCTCCGCCTCCAACGCGGGCCAGTTGCTTCGCCCTAGCGACGATGTCGGCCATGGTCGGACGGCTCACCGTCTCGGCCACCAACCGCAGCAGGTAGTCCGAGACGGAGATGCCCGCCTCGGCCGCCCGCATGCGTACGGCGGCGTGGACCTCTTCGGGGACATTGCGGATCTGCAGTGTGGTTGCGGCCATGCATGCAGCATACATGGCGGACATGCAAGCTGCATGCGGCCATCCGACCAAGAATCCTGCCCGATGCCCTGGCGACCCCGCGGCCCGTGGATTCGACGGCCCGGCTCGGTACTTCACGTCCGGGTCTGGGGCGACGAACGACGCTACGAAGAACGCTTCCCTTGCGGTCCCGCCGCCGGCGCCCATCGCCGCGACCCGTATCTCCGCTGGTAGCGGCCAGTTTGACAGCGGGAACCGAACCAATAGACAAGCAAGGGAGAGTGGCGATGCCACGATGGGCTGCCTCGAGGAGGCGCCTGACCACCGGCATGATCGTGTTCGCGGTGGCGGTCGTGTCGATAGGCACTGCGGCCGCCGGGGAGCGGAGCGCGGGCGGGATGGCCACCGCGGTGCCGGCCGATGACCACCTGTCCGAGGCGCTGGCGCGCGAGCGCGTCGACCCGGCGACCATCGCGCGACTCGACGCGGGCGAGCCGGCCGACGTGATCGTTAACTACCGGGGCGACGCGATCCGGCGCGCCGTCGTGCAGGCGGTCAACCGTGGGCACGGGGGCATGAAGTCGCGGCAGGGTCGTAGGGCCTACGCGAGGCTCGCCGGCGAAGCGTACCGAAAGCTCGAGCGCGAAACCCTCGCCAGCGTCGGTCGCGGGGTCCGGGTACTGGAGGACTATGGACCGCTGCCGGTGCAGTACGTTCGGGTGCCGTCGCGGAGCGCGCTGAGCGCGCTGCTGGCCGACCCCCGTGTCGCGTCGGCCCACGAGAACACCGTGGTGGACACGACGTTGAAGGAGAGCCTGCCCCTGATACGCCAGCCGGAGGTCGCGGCGCTGGGCAACCAGGGCGCGGATACGGCCGTGGCGGTGCTCGACACCGGCGTGGACTACGGCAACGCCGCGTTCGGTTCGTGCAAGAGCCCGGGCGGCAGCTGCGTCGTGGCCTACGCGCAGGACTTCGCCCCCGACGATCGCAAGCGTGACGCGGACGGGCATGGTACGAATGTCGCCGGCATCGTGCACGGGGTGGCGCCGCAGGCGAAGATCCTGGCACTGGACGTTTTCGGCAAGAGCGGCGCCGCGATGACGGACGTCAACAGCGCCATCGCGTGGGTCGTGGAGCACCAGGGCGACTACAACGTGGCCGCGATGAACCTCAGCATCGGTGCGTCCCGGACCTACTACGACAGCGAGTGCACCAGCTCGGCGCTGACCCAGGGCTTCGCTGACGCCGCCGCGGTCGGCGTGATTCCGGTCGTGTCGGCCGGCAACGACGCGTTCCAGGACGGGGCCTTCAAGAGCGGCGTGGCGTTCCCCGCCTGCACGCCGGGCGCGATCCGGGTGGGCGCGGTGTACGACGCGAACGTCGGCGCCAAGTCCTGGGGCACCAGGAAGCTGAACAATACGTGCAGCGACGGGTCCACGACCGCTGACAAGATCACCTGCTTTTCCCAGGGCGGCCCGCTCGTCGGCATCGTGGCACCGGGCTCGGTCATCACCGCCGCGGGCACGACGAAGAGCGGCACCTCCCAGGCGGCGCCCCACGTCGCGGGCGCGGTCGCCGTGCTGGCGGCGGCGCACCCTACGGCGGCGAACAGCGAGATCGTCGGCTCGCTGGCCAACACCGGGCCCGAGTTCTTCGATCCCCGTGAGGGCGAGGCGCCTCCGGGCGGGTTCCACATCGTACGCAGGCTTGATCTCTACGAGGCGGTCACCTACCTCGGGGACGCGCTCAGCCGCCGCCGCGTGATCGGCAACGGAACCGTGCAGATCGGTGTCAACACCCTCGGCCACCTCATTGCGCCCGACGGTACGGGTTCGGCGGTGGGCGTGCGCTATGTGCCGTCCGGCGCGGACGCGCTCACCCCAGGCTGCTACTGCGAGGGCTGGGGCGTCGGCGATGCCTCCAGCGGTCTGACGGGCTGGGCCGATGAGGCCGCCGGCACGTCGGCCAACCTCAACGTCATCAACTACACGGCCACCGCAACGACCGCCGTCGCGGTCGTCCAGGTGGGCACCGACCTGCAGGTGACGCACGACTACCATCCGTCGAGCACGCCGAACCTGTACGAGATCACCGTAACGGTGCGCAACATCGGCACGTCCACGGTGGGCGATCTTCGGTATCGCCGGGTCATGGACTGGGACGTCCCGCCGACGGAGTTCAACGAGTTCGTAACCCTCCACAAGGGGTCATCGCCGACGGTCTCCCAGGTCACCGACGACGGGTTCGCCAGTCCCGACCCGCTCTCCGGGGCGACCAGCATCCTCGCCGTCGGCGACGTGGTGGACAGCGGCCCGGCCGATCACGGCGCTCTGTTCGACCTGACCCTGGGTGGCCTGGCGCCGGGCGCCAGTCACACCTTCACGCTGTACTACGGCGCCGCGGGCACCGAGCTGGACGCGCTGGGTGCGCTCGGCACCGTGGGTGCGGACGCGTACTCGCTCGGCCAGCCCAGCACGCCGGACGGACCGACCCTCGGGACGCCCAACACGTTCATCTTCGGTTACAAGCCCTGACCGGGTTGGAGCCGGCCGCCGTCTGATGAATCTTGGATGATCTGGGTCGCCGGACGACCCAGATCATCCAAGACAGAGCTAGACCGGTATGGGGGAGAGGCCGAGGCGCCGACGGGTCGCCGCGGCCAATTCCCGGTCCAGCGGCGGGATCCCGTACCGGCATGTCCGCCGGATGTGGTCGGCCCGAACGAGCAGAGCGGTCGCCCCGATGGCGTCCCGCGCGGCGCGGACCGCGGCGAGCCGCTCCATGACGCGCACCCGGTCGACCGGCTCGATCACGTGGTCCAGGGCGGACACGTAGCGCGCCTCCGCCGCGTCGTCGCGACCGTTGAGCCGATCCAGGTCGCCCAGGACGCACAGGGCCAGCGCCCGGTTCTGCGTGTGATCGATCGCGACGCTGATCTCCAGAGCCTCGTCGGCCGCGCGTTCGGCTTCCTGCGGTTGGGCCAGGCCGATCTCGGCCTCCGCGAGCACAACAAGGCTGAACGACAGCCCGAGCGGGTCGGCCAGGTCGCGGAAGAGCCGGACGGCGGTCCGGGCGTGCTCGCGCGCGATGGCGTGGTCGCACAGGTCGCGGCGCAGGTTGGCCAGGTTGACGAGGGCCACGGCGATCCCGCGCTGGTCGCCGAGGTCCCGCTTGAGATCGAGGCTGCGTTCGTAGTGGGCCAGCGCCTCCGGATAGGCACCACCGTCGTGGGCGAGTGTGCCCAGGTTGTTCAGCACCACCGTGACGTACCGGGTGTTGCCCGAGCTGGTCGCGGCGTCCAGACAGGACAGATAGGCCTGGTAGGCGGCGTCGAGCGCGCCGAGCGCCTTGTGCGCCGCACCGGTCAGGTTCATCGCGGCGATGCTCAGGTCCGTGTCCGCCGTGGACTGGGCCGCGCGGATCGCCTGGGCGGCGAGGTCGAGGGCGGCGCCGGGTTCGCCGGTGACGTTGGCCGCGACCCCGGCCCGGAGCAGGGCCCGACCGCGTACCGCGGCGTCCGTCGTGGCCGAAGCGATGGCCGCGAGCACGCGGTGCGCTTCCGCGAACCGTCCGCGCACGGTGAGGTGGTCGTCGAGGCGGTTGACGACGTCCAGGTCGATCAGCGACGGGTGGTGGGCGACGGCGAACGTGACGGCGGCCCGCACGTTGTCCATATTGGACTCGATGGCCGCCGGGCTCGCCGATCGGACCAGAGCCAGCATGTGCCGCGCGTGCGCGGATCGGCATCGACCGTCGAGACCCGAGTCGGCCAGCAGATCCTCGGCGACCTCACGGATCGTGTCGAGCAACGTGAGGGCCTGGTGGTCGGCGCTCACGAGGCTGATCGCGGCCAACCGGGCGGTCGTCCCGTCGAGATCGTCGGCGTCCAGGTCGGCCCCGCGCAGCACGGCCTCCCACGCCGAGCGCGGCACGGCGCCCCGGAACGAGCCGAGGGCGGCGAAGCGGAACCGATCGGTCGGGCCGAGCCGATCGGTGCTCCAGGCCACCGTGTCGCGCAGGGTGCGGTGCCGCCCGGGTACGTCGATGACGTCGGCCCGAAGCGCCGTCGCCCGGACCCTCAGCTCGGCCTCGATCTCGGCCGGCTCGCGGCTGCGCAGGTGCCCGGCGGCCAGCTCGATCGCGAGCGGCAGCCCGTCCAGCCGCGCACACAACGACGCGACGGTGGCGGCGTTCTGTTCGGTCACCGCGAAACCCGGACGGACGGCGCGGGCCCGTTCGGTCAGCAGGAGCATCGCCCGGTCCGGTGGCAGCGGTTCGAGGACCACCGACCCGTCCGACCGCCGGCGAGTGGTCACGAGTACGCGCAACCGTGGGCACAGTCCCACCAGCCGGGACAGGTCCTCGGTCATCTCCGGCACGTGTTCGAGGCTGTCGAGGAGCAGCAGCCGGGACCCGTCGCCGATGCGAGCCGACACGCTCGCCACGGTCGCCGGCTCGGACGCGGGCACCTCGACGGCCGCGGCCAACGCGACCAGCGCCTCGTCGCGGTCGCGCAGCGGGCTCAGGTCCATGGCGTCGACCCGGTCGAACCGATCGGCCACCCGCCAGGCCACCTCCAGCGCCAGCCGGCTCTTGCCGACTCCGCCGACCCCGGTGATCGCGACCAGCCGCCGGTCGCCGCGAAGCAGCAGGCGCGTCACCGTTGTGATCTCGCGATCACGCCCGATGATCGAGGTCACCGCGGCGGGCAGCCTCACCGCCGCCGTGTGGTTGGCGTTGGCCGCCGACCGCCCGAGGCCGTCGGTCCCGGCCGACTCGAGCCCGGCCCGCTCGGCGGCGTCCAGCCCGAGTCCGTCGGCGAGGGCGCGGACCGTGCCGCGCCGCGGCGCCGTGGTCCCGCGTTCGAGGTTACTGATGGTACGGACGCTGACCCCCGACGTGTCGGCCAGCTCCTCTTGGGACAGACAGCGGCCGAGGCGCAACTCGACGAGGCGGTCGGCGAACGTCACCCCCGGCAGGCTACGCAACGCCGTCCACCCGGGCCGGGTCCGGACCGCGGGCCAGGATCTCCGCGATCGGGTCGATCGCGCCGAGGTGGACCCGGCCGAAACGATCGTCCACAGTGACCAAACCGAGCGAGGCGAGTGCCCCGACCGCGATGTCGACATGTTCGGCGCCGTTCAGCGTGGGGCGCAGTGCCGCCGGCGTGATGCCGGCGGGCGCGGCCGCGATGGCGGCCAGCGTGTCCGCCTCCCGTCGAGGCAACCGGGCCACCGCGGCGGCGACCATGAGGCGTACCACGTCGACCGGCCCGCCAGTGCCCAACTCCACCGCAAGCTCGGCGTCGAGCTCCTCGGGATCGCGGGTACGCAAACGCAGCGCCGCGAGCTCGATCGCCCGCGGCACACCGGCCGATCGCCGGCCCAACGACGCGACGACCGCCTCGCGGCCCGGCCCGAATCCGGAGCGGACGGCCCGGGTGCGCTCGGCCAGCAGCGTGGCCGTCGCCGCGGGCGTCAGTGGTGCGAGCGGCCAGACATGCTCGCCCCGCAGCCTCAACGCGGAGCCGGCGGTCAGCAGGAGACGCAACCCCTGGTCGCGGGCGAGCAGGTCGGCCAGGACCATCGCCGCGTCGTCGCCGTGCCGGAAGCCGTCGAGCAGCAGCAGTCGCCTCGACACCGCCGCGCCCGGCTCGACGGCGGCGGCCACGGCCCGGCGTACCCCATGCGGATCAGGCACGCGCCTCAGGTCGACCACTCCGGTTTCGTCGAAGCGGTCGGCGATGCGCCGCACCACGTGCCGGGCCACGGCGCTCTTGCCGACGCCGGTCACCCCGGTCACGGTGACCAGTCGGATCAGCGGGCTCCCGAGCAGCGCGGCGACGGCATCGATTTCCGTGTCACGGCCGACCAGATCGGGCACCGGCGGCGACACCGATTCGGGGACGGCGCGCTGGATACGCGTCGGGGGAGCCTGCCGCGCGGCCCGCACGAAGGTGTCGCGCGCCTTGCCGGTCAGCCGGAGCCCGTCCGCGAGAGCGGTCACGCTCGCCCGCTGCGGCCGGCGGGTCGCGCCGCGTTCCACATCGCAGATGGCCCGGACGCTCAGTGACGTCACGGCCGCGAGCTGCTCCTGCGACAGGCCGGCCGCCAACCGGTGGCGGACCGCCAGGTCGGCGAAGGTGGCGTCGGTGGAGTGTGACATCGCTGACGCATCAGCCTAGCCGGCGTTGGCAACCAATCTTGCTGGACTTTCTGCCGGATCTTTCGTGGTCAGCGACGCGCGGACCGCCTACGGTCAATCGCCGGCAGGAGATTCGTCGATGGGACACGCACGCTATGCGACCGGTTCGGGCCGTTGCGCTCTTCATGATGGCGTTGGTACTCCTTGGCACCGCGAGCTGTCGCGGCTCCTCCACTCCGGAGACCGAACCGACGTCGCCGCCCCCGCCGCCCCAGTCGGCCTACGACATGGTGCTCGACCGCGTGAAGCCCGACGGCACCGTCGACACGGCGACGGCCCTGGCCGCCTTCTCGTTGGCGATCGCGCCGCTGCCGGGTGTGACCATGCCGCCCGGGCCGCGCATGTTGATCGAATCCGGCACGGCCGCGGTGACCTGGACGCTGGCCCACTGGGACGACCTGTCCGCCGACCAGCAACGGGCCGTCGTCGCCGCCCTCAAGGGACCGCCGGGCACCAACCGGCCCGCCGTCTACCGTGCGAGCGGATCGAGGGTCGACCCCGATCTGCCGTGCCAGACGGCCGACTCGCCGGACGCCGCGCCGCTGCGGCCGGCGCTGGACACGGCGATTCGCGACATCGCCACCCACCTCGGTCGCCGGCTGACCATCCCGGTGTACCTGTCGATGAACAAGGCGCAGCAGGAGGATCTCGACACCGGCGAACCTACCCGGATGTACACCTATCCCTGCGAGAAGACATCCGTCAACAACGTCGGGAAACCGGACGGCTGCACGATCCACGTCAACCCGCTCGCGATGAGCGGCGAGTACACCGACCACGACCGGGTGGCCTTCCTGGCCCACGAGGCGATGCACTGCTACCTCGACGACAAGTTCGGCGCGGCGTACGGTGTGGTCCCTCCGTGGCTGCAGGAGGGTATCCCGATCTGGGTGCAGACGGCGCTGGCCGGCGGCGACACCCGGGCCACCTACTACTGGCACAAGTACCTCAAGCTCGACAAGGCGTCGCTGTTCCGGCGCACGTACGACGCGGTCGGCTTCTACGCCCAGCTCGCCAACTCCGGGGTGGACGTCTGGAAGCGCATCGATCCGATGACCGCGGCCTACCTGAAGGGCGGCAACGCGGCGGCCTGGAAGGCGTCCGGCGCCGGCGATGCCTTCCTGCGTACCTGGGCGTCGGGTCACGCCCGCGGCGCCCGGCCCGGATCCGACTGGGACATCACCGGGTACGGCATTCCCAACGTGCGACCGAGCGCGGAACACTTTGACGCGCTGCCCCGCGGGGCGAGCGTGAACGCGGCCGCCCCGGTGGCCGGCGTCGACCTGATCTACCTCGTGCTGCCCCTGGACAGCGTGGTCACCATCACCGGCGACGCGGCCGCGCGGGGCCTGCTCGGGTCGGCCGACGGCGACCACCCGCTGGCCGGCATGCTGGGCCGGTCGTTCTGCACCCGCCCCGGTGGATGCACGTGCCCGCAGTCCAGCCCCGGCGCTGGGGCGACGCTCCCGGCGATCGCGCCCGGCGAGGCGTTGCTCGCCGTCACCGGCGGCCTCAAGGCGGCGAAGGTCACGATCGCCATCGCCGATCCCGCCGACCACTGCGCGCGCCCGGCCAAGCACTGCGTGGTCGGAACCTGGACGCTCAAGAACGCCGACATCAGGTACACCGATCCCGATGTCGGCATGAGGGAGCGCGGCGGCGCCGGTTTCCTGATGCGTATCGACGCCGACGGCACCGCGTTCCTCGACTTCAACAAGATGGCGCCGGTGGTCTTCACGGCGACCGGACCCGGCGTCTCGGGTGACATCCGCTACGGTGGCACCGCCACGTACCGCCTGCGCCTGCCGGCCGGTGACGCGGCCAAGGGAAAGATCGGCTACATCGACGGCGACCTGAGCAAAATCGTGGCGACGGCGAGGATCACCAAGCCCTTCACCGCGGTCGTCTTCGACCACGTACCGATCGCGGAGCTGGCGGCGGGAGCGCAGGGTCTGAGCTTCGACGGGCAGCCGCTGGCCAACGACCATCTCTTCGAATGCTCGTCGACGACGCTCGTCCTGACCATGCCTCCGGGCGGCAAGCTCGTCGCATCCTGGACCTTCACCAGAAAGAGCTGAGCCGACTGCGTGTCCGTTTCGCCACGGTCCGTTCCGGGTAAGTCCGGACGACCCGACGCGGGTCGCGCCGGTATCTCGGGCGACCCGACGCGAGCACGGAAGGGCGGGACCTTGGCCAGCGGCAACGGTTTCTCCGACAACCTGCTCATGGCGATGAAGCGCGTCGCCCGCGTGCTGTCCGACCGCGGCATACCGTTCGCCCTGGCCGGCGGCATGGCGGTGTACGCCCGCGGAGGCCACGTGAGCGACCACGATGTGGACTTCCTGATCCGGGAGCGCGACGCGGACGCCGCCCTGGAGGCGCTGGAGGACGCCGGACTGCGCACCGAGCGGCCGCCGGAGGACTGGCTCGTCAAGGCGTTCGACGGCGACATCCTCGTCGACCTCATCCACCGGCCGGTCGACCGCACCGTGACCGACGAGACGCTGGCCGACACGGATGTCCTGTCGATCGGGGCGATCGCGGTGCCGGTGCTGTCGGCGACGGAGCTGATGGTGCACCGGGTGCTGACGTTCACCGAGCACGAGTGCTGTTACGGCGGTGCGATCGCGTTGGCCCGATCCATCCGCGAGCAGATCGACTGGGACCGGGTCCGGTCCGAGACCAAGGAGTCTCCGTTCGCGCAGGCGTTCCTGTTCCTGCTCGAATCGCTCGATGTGGTCCCGGAACGAGTCGGCTCGCTAGGCACCCGGCGGGAGCGGGGAGCCCGCGATGGCTGACACGTCGAGGGAGTACGACGAGGCGGCGCTGCAGCGCCTGCTCACGGAGGACGCCGCCCTGGGCGAGCAGGGCATCGAGGTGACCCGCCGGGAGGGCGTGGTCGTCCTCACCGGATGCGTGGAGAGCGAGGCCCGCCGGGACCAGGTCGCGCGGCGGGTCGCCGACTGCCTGCCCGGGCACGAGGTTCGCAACGACATCGTCGTGGTGCCCGTCGCGGCGCCGACCGACCCCGAGGCGATCCCATGATCCGGGTGGCCGCGGTCGGCGACGTGCACATGGACTCCGACCTGCTCGGCCGGTACCGGCCGGCGCTGGAACGGCTGCCCGAGCGGGCCGACGTGCTGCTGCTGGCCGGAGACCTGACCCGGCATGGGTCGACGGAGGAGGCGCGATCCGTCGCCCAGGAGTTCGGCGACCTCGGCGTGCCGGTGGTGGCGGTGCTGGGGAACCATGACCACCACTGCGACGAGGCCGACGCCGTGGTCGGCGTGCTCGAGAAGGCGGGCGTGACCGTGCTCGAGGGCGAGGGCGTGGTCATGGAGTTCGAAGGCGGACGGCTGGGTGTCGCCGGCACGAAGGGTTTCGGCGGCGGGTTCGCGGGCCGGTGCGCCAGCGCCTTCGGCGAGCGCGAGATCAAGCAGTTCGTGCGGCATACCGAGGAGACCGCGGACCGGCTTGGCACCGCCCTGCGCGGGCTGGAGTGTGACGTGCGGGTGGCCTTGACGCACTACGCGCCGGTGCCGGACACCCTGGTGGGCGAGCCCCCCGAGATCTACCCGTTCCTCGGTTCCTACCTGCTCGGGCAGGCGATCGACTCGGCCCCGACGGACCTGGCCGTGCACGGGCACGCCCACTTCGGCAGCGAGCGCGGCCGGACTCCGGGTGGGGTACGGGTGCGCAACGTCGCCCATCCGGTGATCAGGCAGGCGTACAGCATCTTCCACCTGGGTACCTCGTCGAACGACGAGGACTCCTAGCGGCACAGGGGCTTGACGCGATGTTGATGAAGTCGTTTGACACGGTGTCCGACCGGACGATCATTTTCGTCGGGGGCAAGGTCGATGTCGCCGAGGCGCCGACGCTGTACGCGGAGGCGAGTCGGGCCGTCACCGACGGGCGGCGGGAGGTCGTCGTGGACCTCTACAACGTCACCCACCTCGACACCGCCGCGGTGGGCGCCCTCGTCCAGGCCGGGCAGCTGGCCCGCCGGCATGGCCGCTCGTTCGCGGTCGAGTGCGCCCGCGGCCAAGCCGCCGTGGCGCTGTCACGAGCCCGCCGTCAGTAGCCGGGCACGCCCCCGCCGCCGTCGCCACCTCCGCCTCCGCCGGCGGAGGCGAAGGCGACGACCGCGATGATGGCGACCAGCACGACCACCAGTAGGGCGACCCAGAGTCCGGTCCTCGATCGCACGGGGCCAGGCTACTTCTTCTTGCCCGAACTCTTGCTCGAGCCGGTCTTCTTCTTGGATGCCTGGGCGTTGGAGATCTTCGCCGCCCGCTCCTTGGGCATGCCCTTGTCGCGGAGGGCCTCATAGGTGTCCGGCTTCTTCACGGACGGTCCGGGTGACTTTCCCTTCGGCATGACCGATCGTGTACCCCCGGCACGGGTCGGGGTAACCCTCTGACATGAGCGCGCAGGAGTACGTTCCCGATTCGGCGTCGCTGGAGGACCTGAGGACCGCCGTCCAGGGCTGCCGCGGTTGCGACCTGTACCGGAACGCCACCCAGGCCGTGTTCTCGCGCGGCCCGGTCGATGCCCCGATGGTCTTCGTGGGCGAGCAACCCGGCGACGTGGAGGACCGGCGGGGCGAGCCGTTCGTGGGGCCGGCCGGCCGTCTGCTGGCCCGGGCCGTGGGAGAGATCGGCCTGGAGCCGGACCGGATGTACGTGACGAACGCCGTCAAGCATTTCAAGTTCCGGCCGGACGCGCGAGGCAAGCGAAGGATCCACCAGAATCCCAACCGCACCGAGGTGGTGGCCTGCCGGCCGTGGCTGACCGCGGAGTTCGCCCTGCTTCGACCGCGGGTCGTGGTGGCCCTCGGCGCGACCGCGGCGCAGGCGCTGGCCGGGCCGTCGTTCCGGGTCACCCGCTCGCGCGGTCAGGTGCTGCCCTGGCCCGGCTCGGCCGAACACCCCGAACAGTTCCCGACCTACGACCCGCCAGCCGTGTTCGTGGCCACCGTCCACCCCTCGGCGATCCTGCGGGCCGACGACCGGGACGCGGCGTACGCCGCCTTCGTCACCGACCTCGAGGTCGCGGTCAAGGCCGTGGGAGACGTCGATCGGTAGCCACAAAAGGCCGTTGCCGAGGTTTGACCTGACCGCCCTGGGTATACGGGTCGCTGTGAAAGTCCGCGGACCGGTGCGACCGCGGACATCCTCACCGGAGGGGGTCCGGTGCGGGGGAGAAGAGGCCGGCGGATCCAGACCCCGCCGGCCTCGCCTCCCGGGTTTGTCGAGAGACGTTCTGTCTAAAGTGGAGCTTCGGCCGAGCGCTGACGCGCGCCCTCACGCAGCCGCGTGGGGTCGACCTCGCGGTCGGGGAAGCGCTGGAGGTACTCCGCCTCCAGTTCGGCGGTGCGGGAGGTGTGTCGCTCCAGGGCCTGATCGGACCCGCGCCGGAATGTCTCCTCGCGGGTACGGTGCAGCTGAGCCAGCTCGCGGTCGAGGTCGTCGTCGGCCAGTTCGCTGGCGGGCACACCGTCCTCGGGCCCGGTCGGGCCGGAGGACCGGTGCTCCAACTGCGCCAGGGCGGCCGCCGCCTCCTCCAATGTGTACTCGCCTTCCGGAAGCGCGTCCAGGACGCTGATCGCCTCCGGTGGGAGCTCCGCCGACACGGCCCGCCGATGTATCTCGTCGCGGCTCATCCGCTCGTTGCCCGCGTACAGCTCGTCCAGGAGCCTGTCGATGGGACGCATGCGCCTGAAGTACCCCCGTGTGGTTTCGGCAATCATGGGCCCGGCGCCGGCCCGGATGTTCCTGCCCCCAGTAGATCCGGGCCGGCGCCGTGCGCTTTCAGGCCGCGCGGCGACCACCGCTGTTTCCCGACAGGACGGATGTCCGATCGGCGCGGTGGTTGGCGCCCCGGCGGCTGATGGTGGGCCGGCTGAGGGTCGGGCGACCGGCGACCGGCCGGGTGACGGCGGCACCATCGTCCGTCTCGCCGGCGGGTTGCTCCGCCCGGGCGGGCTCGTCGGAGAGCAACATCGCGCGCAGCATCGCCAGGGCCCGGCCGATCAGCCGGGAGACGTGCATCTGCGAGACACCGATCTGCTCGGCGATCTGCACCTGGGTCAGGTTCTCCACGAACCTCAGCGCCAGAACATGTTGCAGGCGCGGAGGTAGCAGCCGCAACGACGTCCGCAGGGCCTCCACGTCGGCCACCGCCTCGAGATCGCGGTCGTCGCCGCCGAGCAGGTCGCCCAGCTCGGTGACGTCGTCCCCGCCGACGCGGTAGTTCAGCGAGCGGGCCCGGTACGCGGCGGCACCGTGTATCCCGGCCCGCACATCGTTCTCGCTGATGCGCAGATGGTTGGCCAGGTCGGCGACCGTCGGGGAGCGGCGCAGGCGCTGGGCCAGGTCCGGCTCGGCCCGGCTGATCACCTGGTGCAGCTCCTGGACCCGACGGCTCACCCGCACACTCCACCCCTTGTCCCGGAAGTGCCGCTTGAGCTCGCCGGTGATGGTGGGTGTGGCGAAGTGCCGGAACGGCACGCCGCGACCGGGTTGGAACCGGTCCACGGCCTGGATCAGCCCGAGCGTGGCGACCTGCAGCAGGTCGTCCATGCACTCGCCGCTGTGCCGATAGCGCGCCGCCTCGCGTCGAGCAAGCGGCAGGCAGTCGTGAATGATCTTGTCTCGGATCGGTCGCCGCGCCGCGTCGTCGGGGTCCAGGCTGGCCAGGGTGGCCAACGCGTCCTCGACCGCGGCCAGCGCGCGTTCGGTGGCTTCGGGCGGGCGTGTTACTGATTGCGGACCGGCGCCCGGTCCTACGGTGATGGTCATCGCGATCTCCGCGTGCCGTCGCCCGGAGCGCGACGCGTGACACCGAGACGGTGTGAGGCGTCGATGTGCGGCCGAGCGAGGGGTCACGGGGTGGGCGCCCGCTTCTTGAGCACCCGGGTTTCGCGGCCCGTCTTTGCGACGGGCATTCCGGTTGGCTACGCTACTCTCAGCCTCCGTTGACGCAAGTCGAAGCCGGCCTCCGCCGGCGCCGCCGGCCGTCGCCGTAGGGGAACCGTATGGTCCACGCCGAACTTCTCGAGGTGTACGCCACAGGCACACCACCGGATCTTGTGTTCCACCTCAAGGGAGCGCTCGATCTGAGTACCACTGGCGTCCTTCGCGAATCGGTCGAACCCCACCTTAATGCTCCGGGCCGTGTGGTGATCGACCTGTCCGCGGTCACGTTCTGTGACTCGACCGGACTGGGAGCCATCGTCGGCATGTACCGGATGGCGAGCGCGGCCGGGTGCTCGTTGTTTCTGCGGGCACCACAACGGCGGGTCGCGGCGGTGCTGGCCATGACCGGTGTTGATCAGGTAGTCAACGTGATCGACGACCCGGCCGGCTAAGCCTCACGAAACTCGACCGCGACGACGCAGGCCTCATCCTCGGCCGGGCGCAGGAAACCATCGAGTACGGCCGCGGGGCCGCCGAGCCGCCAGGCCTGGCCGAAGCCTCGCACCAACGCGGGCACGGGGTCGGAGTCCGCGTTCAGCGGGCCGATCAGTCCGTCGGTGTAGAAGACCACCGTGTCCCCGGCGCGCAGGGCGAGCCGGCCATCCTCGTACCGCGCCGTCGGCGTGAGGCCGAGAGCGACGCCGGGTGGCCGGGCCAGCGACCGGCCTCGACCATCCCGTAACAGGATGGGCGCGTAATGTCCGGCCTGGGCCCAGTCGAGCGATCCCTGATCGAAGCGGGCCACCACCAGGCTCGCCATCGGTGGCTCCGCGTCCTGCGCGAACTCGTCGTTGAGCAACGCCAGTACGGGGGCCGGCGCCAGGCCCGACAGGCACAGCACCCGCGCCGCGTGCCGCAGGCGAGCCACCGCGGTCGCGGCCGCCGCTCCGCTGCCGAACACGTCGCCCAGGGTGACCACGACGCCGTCTTCGGTCGGCGTCACGTCGTAGAAGTCGCCGCGGAACCGGTGGATGCTCCGCGGCGCGACATGACGCGCGAGCACGCGCAACCGGCCGGCCTCGACCGTCTGCTCCGGCGACGGGAAGAGCAGCCGCCGTAGCTCCTCGGTGTGCGTCTGCTCGGTGGCCAGCCGGATCCGCTGGGCGGCGAGCTGTTCACCGGTGCTTCTCAGTTGGGTTTCGCGTCGGCGCGCCTCGGTGACGTCCTGCGCCAGCGCGAGGACCGCGATCGGCCGGCCCCGATGGTCGAGCATCGGTTCGGCGACCACCGTCACGTGGCGGACGCCGCCGTCGAGGTGCAGGCGGACCTCCCCCGACGCTTCGGTAAGCGCGTGGAGCACCCGGTCGGCGCCGGCCTCGGCGGCCGCGCGGTCCTCGTCGACGACGAGGGCGGCGAGCCGCTTCGGTGGTACGGGCCCCCGGGCCGGGTCGCGCCCGAGCAGGCGGAACAGCCCGGGGGACCAGTAGACGTCGCCGGAGAGCAGGTTCCAGTCCGCCCAACCGAAGCCGCCCAGCACCTCCATGCGCTCGAGATGCCGGGCGGCTCGGGTGTCGGCGCCAATGACCTGCCAGGTGGCCAGCAGGCGGACGCCGAGCCGGGCGGCCTGCCGACGCACCAGGGCCGGGCGGCCGCCGAGGACCTCCTCGTTCGGCTCGTCGTTGACGGGGGCACCGTGCTCGTACGCCTTCACGTAGGCGTCGAAGACACCAGCGGCGAGCAGTCCGGGCTCCGCGTCGAGCAGCCGCCGCCCTATCCGGACGGGGCTGAGGCCAGAGGAAGCCAGGGCGGCCTGGTTGGCGTACAGGAGCATGAAGTCGATGATCGCTCCGTCGCCGTCGCGCACGGGCGCCAACAACTGGGCCGGCGTGACGACACCGTCCAGGGCGGCCTCCAGCCAGCGACCGTCCGAGGGACCGGGTTGGTCGATCAACCGACCCAGATGGCGGCCGACCGTCGCGGCGACCGCGGACAGGTAGCGGCGGGCCGCCTCGTCGAACGGCTTGGCGTGCGGCCAGACCAGCTCGAGCACACCGGTCATCTCGCCGTCGAGGCCGAACGGCAGCGCGGCCCGGCGCGGTCCGGGTCCGATGAGGAGCAGGTCGTGCTCCTGGGTGCCGTCAATCCACAATGGACTGCCGAGTCGCACGGCCCGGCTGGCCGGCGTGGGAACCGCCGACGGCACGTGCCTCCAGTCGGCCACCAGGCGGGGTGGCCACCCGCTGGCCGAAACGATGCGCAGGCCCCCGTCCGGTTCGACGGCGAAGACGCCGACCGCGGTCGCCTTCTCAACACCCTCGGTCGCGACCGCCTCGGCGATCTCCGCCGCGGACGCCGCCTCCACGGCGGCCGTGACCCGCCGCAGCCGCCGCCCCCAGGCCGCGGGTAGATCGGGAGGAGGCCCCGGGGTCGGCGCCGGGCCGGGCCGGCCCCCGCCCGCTGCCACGTCGCCCGGCGCTTCGGTCCCGGCGGCGCCGGCACCCCGGCCGGCATCCGGCGCGGCATCGGTCTCCGCCGGTACGCGGGGCATCCCGAGAACCTCGGCGGCCACGTCCACGACGCGCACGTTGGCGTCCTGGGACAGGCGGGACAGGTACTCGAACGACTCCTCGGGATCGATGCCGAGCCGCTCGGCCAGGACGCCCTTGGCCTGCTCGATCAGCCCGCGGGTCCGCATGGCCCGGCGCAGGCCCGAGATTTCGGACTCCAGCCGCCGCACGCGCGCGGCCCAATGGGCTTGTGACGGGTCTGCGGCTTGTGACGCGCCCGCGGACGCCGGCCCCGGGTCCGTGCTTCTTGGCGCTCGCTTCGCTCGCGCGGGACCCGGGGCCCTTGCTGCGTCGTCTTCCCTCCTCGCTTCGCTCGTCAGTCCAGACGACGCCGGCCCCGGGTCCGATGAGGACCTCGGGCGGCGCTCGACGTTCGGGTCCGGCCGCGTCTGGCGTGCCACGCATCCAGCCTCACACGGTCGGGGAGGCTTCGCCAGGCACCCGGCGCCGGCCGCCGAGCCGGTTTGTTCGATCGTCGTGCGGGTACCGGCCTGGCGTGAGCGCCCTCAAGATCATGCTCGAGAGTGTGGATCGACACCGCCGCGCCGGCCGGCACGTCGTGCTGACCAACGGGTGCTTCGACCTGCTGCACGCCGGCCATGTCGCCCACCTCCAACAGGCCCGGGCCCTGGGCGACCTCCTGGTGGTCGGCGTGAACTCGGACGCCTCGGTGCGCCGGTTGAAGGGTCCCGGCCGGCCGGTGAACCCCGAGAGCGACCGGGTCTGCGTCCTGTCCGGCCTTCGCTGTGTCGACCACGCGGTGGTGTTCGACGAGGACACACCGGCCGCGCTCGTGTCCGCCGTGCGGCCGGACACCTACGTCAAGGGGGGCGACTACGAAGCCGAGGCCCTGCCCGAGCGAGCCCTCGTCGAGTCCTACGGCGGTCGGGTGGTCGTGCTCGAGTACCTGCGCGGACGGTCCACAAGTGAGATCATCTCGCGCATCCTCGAAGCATCACGATCGCGACCCGGTGTGTAGAAGCGGTTCTCCCGGGTACGAGCCGGCCCATGCGTGTTCTGGGGATCAACGCCGTTTTTCACGACCCGGCGGCCGCCCTCGTCGTCGATGGACGGACGGTCGCGGCGGCCGAGGAGGAACGGTTCAGCCGGCGCAAGCACGGCAAGCGACCGCTGGCGTTCTCGGCCTGGGAGCTGCCGGAGCAGGCCGCCCGCTGGTGCCTGCGCCGGGCCGGCCTGGGCCCGGAGGATCTCGACGCGGTCGCGTATTCGTTCGACCCCGCTCTGTGCCGGCCGGCCGACGAGCTCGGCCTCGATGACGCCTGGGACTGGCTACGGCAGGAGTACGCACGGCGGGCGCCGTCGTTCCTGGCTGCGGCGCTGCCCGGTCTCGACCCGGCCCGGGTGCTGTTCGTGCCGCACCATGTGGCCCACGCGGCGTCCACGGCGCTGGCCGCACCGCCGCACGCGGGCTCACGGGACCGGGCCGTGCTCGTGCTGGACGGGCGCGGCGAGGCGGCCTCACACCTGTCCGGCGTGTACTCGAACGGCCGGCTCACCCCATTGGCGGCGCAGCGCCTGCCGCACTCACTCGGGCTGCTGTACGAGGACGTCACGGAGCATCTGGGCTTCCTGCGGTCCAGCGACGAGTACAAGGTCATGGCGCTGGCCTCGTACGGGCGACCGCGCCACCTCGACCGCATGCGGGAGGCTATCCGGACCACATCGGACGGTGGGTTCGTGGTCGAACCCATCGCGTTGGACACGCTCTGCAAGCGGAGGAACCCGGACAGCGACGAGTGGAACGCCGACCATGCCGACCTGGCGGCGAGCGTGCAGCGTCGGCTGGAGGAGGTGCTGCTGGATCTGGCGCGCTGGCTGTACGACGCGGCCGGCGGGCCGCCGGGGCTGGCCATGGCGGGCGGGGTCGCGCTGAACTGTGTGGCCAACGCACACCTCGCCGCCCATGGGCCGTTCCGGGACGTGTGGGTGCAGCCGGCGGCCGGGGACGCCGGGACCGCACTCGGCGCCGCGCTGCACGTGGCCGCCGAGGCCGGCGACGATCCGGCCCCCATGCCCGGCGCCGATTTGGGGCGCGGGTTCGACGACGACGAGATCGAGGCCACCTTGCGCAGGGCCCGGGTCGGCTATGCCCGTCCACCGTCCATTTCGGAGGCCGCCGCCGAGGTGCTGGCCGCCGACGGTGTGGTCGCCTGGTTCCAGGGCCGCAGCGAGTACGGCCCCCGGGCGCTGGGACACCGGTCGCTGCTGGCCCATCCGGGCCAGGCCGGAAACCTGGAGCGGCTCAACGAGGTGAAGGGGCGCGAGCAGTTCCGACCCGTCGCGCCGATGGTTCTGCTCGACCGGGCCGCCGATATCTTCGACGGCGTCGTGCCGAGCCCGTACATGCTGTTCACCCACGCCGTCCGTCCGCCCTGGCGCGACCGCATCCCGGCCGTGGTGCATGTGGACGGTACGGCCCGGATCCAGACCGTCGACCGGGAGCGCGAACCGCTGGTGGCCGAGCTGCTCGACGCGTTCGACCGGCGCACCGGGCTGCCGGTGGTCGTCAACACATCCCTCAACACCGCGGGCCGGCCGATGGTGGACACGGCGGGGGAGGCGCTGGAGCTGTTCGGCTCGGCACCGGTGGACCTGCTGGCCATCGGCCCGTTCGCCGTACACCGGCGGTGGCCGGCGTGACCGGGTACGCGGTGGTCATTCCCACCATCGGCCGGCCGAGCCTGGGCCCGCTGCTCGCGCGGCTGGCCGAGGGTCCGGGGCCGCTGCCGGCCGAGGTGGTCGTCGTGTACGACCGGCCCGGGCCGCCGCCCCCGGTCCGGGTGCCGGACGTTCTGCGCGACCGGCTCCGGCGGCTCGACGGCGTGGGCCGCGGGCCGGCGTCGGCCCGCAACGTGGGCTGGCGGGCGACCGGCGCCGAGTGGGTGGTGTTTCTCGACGATGACGTGCTGCCGGGTCAGCGGTGGCGGGCCGAACTGGCGGCCGATCTGGCCGGCGACGCGGACGGCGTGCAGGGCCGGGTCACCGTGCCGCTGCCGTCGCACCACCGGGCCACCGACTGGGAACGCCAGGTGGCCGGGCTGGCCGGGGCCGCCTGGATCAGCGCGGACATCGCCTACCGGCGCGACGTCCTGGTCCGGTTGGGCGGCTTCGACGAGCGCTTCCCCCGGGCCTACCGCGAGGACACCGACCTGGCCATCCGGGTACGACAGGCCGGCCATCGCCTCGCCGTCGGCACGCGGACCGCGACCCATCCGGTCGGTCCGGCGGATTCGTGGGTCAGCCTTCGCCGGCAGCGGGGAAACGCCGACGACGCCCTGCTCCGACGCCTGTACGGCCGGCGGTGGCGGAAGCTGGGCGACGTGCCGACCGGCCGGCGGGGCGGGCACGCGCTGGTCACCGCGCTGGCCGCCCTGGCGGTGTCGGCGGCCATTCTGGGCCGGCGCCGGCTCGCCGCGACGGCGGCCGCCGGCTGGCTCGCCGGCACGGCCGAGTTCGCCGGGCGGCGCATCGCGGCCGGCCCCCGGACCTGGCCTGAGGTGCGCGCGATGGTGCTCACCAGCCTGCTCATCCCGCCGGCCGCGTGCGGGTACTGGCTCGCCGGTTGGGCCAGGCACCGCGGCGCCGCGCCGCTGCGACCGAGGTCATTGGCTTCGTCGCGCCCCGGTTCGGCCTAGTCGGTTTCGGAGCAGTTGGTTCGGGTAGCGGATGCGGATCACGGTGGCGGCATGTCCGTCCTGAAAGGAGTGCAGGTGCGCATCGACGCAGTGCTGTTGGATCGGGACGGAACGCTGATCGTCGATGTCCCCTACAACGGCGACCGCGACGCGGTGCGACCGATGCCCGGCGCCCGGGCCGCCCTCGACCGGCTGCGGGCCCACGGCCTGCGGCTCGGTGTGGTGACCAACCAGTCCGGCCTGGCCCTTGGCCGTTTCACGGTCGAGCAGATGCGGGCCGTGCGGGCCCGGGTGGAGGAACTGCTGGGCCCCTTCGACACGTGGCAGGCGTGCCCCCACGACGACGCGGCGAACTGTGGCTGCCGCAAGCCCCGGCCCGGGTTGGTGATCGCGGCCGCGGCCGAGCTTGGCCTACCACCCGAGCGGTGCGTCGTGGTGGGTGACATCGGCGCCGACATCGTAGCGGCCCAGGCCGCCGGTGCGATCGGGGTTCTCGTGCCCACCGCGCACACCCGACCCGCCGAGGTGGCCGGGGCGCCGATCGTGCTGCCCGACCTCGAGGCGGTGGCGGTTTTCGTCCTCAATGGACTCATTGCTCCGGCGCCGCCTCCGCCGAGTCCGGCGGACGGGGCTCCACCTGGACGCAGGGTTCTGGTTGTGCGGGCCGACTCGGTGGGGGACGTGCTGCTGGCCGGTCCGGCGGTCCGCGCGGTGGCCGACCGCGCGGCGCACGTCGCGATGCTGTGCGGCCCGCGGGGACGGTCGGCGGCCGAGCTGCTGCCGGGCGTCGATGAGATACTCGAGTGGACGGTGCCCTGGATCGACCCGCGGCCGCCGGCGGTGGACCCGGATGACGTCGCCGCCCTGGTCAAGCGGATCGAGGCGGCCGAGTTCGACCAGGCGATCGTGTTCACCTCGTTCCACCAGTCGCCGCTGCCGATGGCGTTGCTCCTGCGCCTGGCCGGCGTGCCGGCCACGGCCGCGGTGAGCGAGGACTACCCCGGTTCGCTGCTGGACGTCCGGCACGCGGTGCCGGCCGACCGGCCCGAGGCCGAGCGGGCCTTGTCGCTGGCCGAGGCGGCCGGCTATCCATTGCCGCCCGATGACGACGGGAGGTTGCGCCTCGTCCCCGGCCTGCCCGACGTGAGTGGGCTGACCGGCGGCGCGGGCTACGTGGTCGTTCATCCGGGGGCGAGCGTTCCGGCCCGGGCCGGCCCGCCCTCGCTGTGTGCCGGCGCCGTCGCGGCGCTGGTCGCGTCCGGTCGGCGCGTGATCGTCACCGGCGACCCCGGCGACGTCGCTCTGACCGCCTACGTCGCCGGAGAGTCCGGCGTGGATCTGGGCGGGCGGACCGACCTGCGCGGGCTGGCGGCCGTCCTGGCCGGCGCGGACTGCGTCGTGGTCGGCAACACCGGCCCGGCTCACCTGGCGGCGGCCGTCGGCACCCCCGTGGTGAGCCTGTTCGCCCCGACCGTGCCCTACGAGCGGTGGCGACCGTACGGGGTGCCGGCCATCCGCCTGGGCCAGCCCGACGCTGCCTGCCGGGACAGCCGGGCCCGGCTCTGCCCTGTCCCCTTCCACCCCTGTCTGTCCACTTTGGAGATTCGCGATGTGGTGGCGGCCGTCGAGGAGCTGGCATGCGGATCCTGACCTGGCACGTCCACGCCGCCTGGAGCACGGCCTTCGTGGCCGGCGGGCACCGCTACCTGGTGCCGGTCACGCCGGACCGCGGCGACTACGGCCGCGGTCGCCCGCGCACGTACCGGTGGCCGCCCAACGCGGTGGAGGTCGCGCCGGAGGACCTTCGACACGCCGACGTGGATGTCGTGGTGCTGCAGCGGCCGGAGGAGGAGGACCTGGCCCGGCGGTGGCTGCGCCACCGGCCGCCGACCGTCTACGTCGAGCACAACACGCCCAAGGGCCCGATGCCGGTGACCCGGCACCCGATGGCCGACCGGGACGACGTCGTGCTCGTCCACGTGACCCACTTCAACCACCTCGCCTGGGACAGCGGGTCCACGCGCACCGTGGTGATCGAACACGGCATCCCCGATCCCGGCGTGCGGTGGTCCGGCGAGCTGCCCCGCCTCGCCGTTGTCACGAACGAACCGGTCCGCCGGGGGCGTGTGACCGGCACCGACCTGTTGCCCCGGTTCACCGAGGTGGCGCCGCTGGATGTGTACGGCATGGGCGTGACCGGGCTGGCCGGGCCGCGGATCGCGGTCCACGAGGACCCGCCCCAGGCGGCGATGCATCGGGCTCTCGCCCGCCGCCGGGCGTACCTGCATCTGACCCGCTGGACGTCGCTGGGGCTGTCGTTGCTCGAGGCGATGTTCCTCGGCGCTCCCGTTCTGGTGCTGGCCACCACGGAGGCGGTCATGGCCGTCCCGCCCGGGGCCGGCGTGTTGAGCACCGACATGGCCGACCTGGTCGAGGGAGCGCGTCGGTTCCTGGTCGATCCCGGGGCCGCCCGGGCGGCCGGGGCGCGGGCCCGCGAGGCCGCCCGAGGCCGCTACGGCCTGGACCGGTTCCTGGCCGACTGGGACCGGTTGCTGGCCGAGGTGACCGGCACCGCGTCGACCCCACCGCGCGCCGACCATGCGGCGCAACCGATGACAGGAGCCGCGCTGTGAGGATCGCGATGATCTCTGAGCACGCCAGCCCGATCGCCGCGATCGGGGGCGTCGACGCCGGTGGCCAGAACCTGCACGTCGCGGAGCTGGCCTCGGCGCTGGTCCGCCAGGGCCACGAGGTCACCGTCTACACCAGACGGGACGACCGGCGCGCCGCGACCCGGGTCCGATGTCCGGGCGGCTTCGACGTCGTGCCGGTCCCGGCCGGCCCGCCGATCCGGTTGGACAAGGACGAGCTGGCGCCGTTCATGCCCGCGTTCGGACGGTGGCTGCGCCGGCGGTGGGTGTCCGGTCGGCCGCCACCGGATGTGGTCCACGCCCATTTCTGGATGAGCGGCGTCGCCGCCCACGAGGCGACGGCCGGCCTCGGGATACCGGTGGTGTTGACGTTCCACGCTCTGGGTTCGGTCAAGCGGCGCCATCAGGGCTCGGCCGACACCAGCCCGCCGCAGCGGATCGCCGTGGAGCGCCGGCTGGCCGTCACCTCGGACCGCGTTGTCGCGCAGTGCGACGACGAGGTGCGCGAACTGGCCGACCTGGACGTTCCCGCGAGCCAGGTCGTGGTCATACCGTCCGGTGTGGACCTCGACCGCTTCACCCCGACCGGACCGCGGACGGGCCGCCGGCCCGGGGTCGGGCGGATCATGTCGGTGGGCCGCCTGGTGCCCCGCAAGGGCTTCGACGACCTTGTCCGGGCCCTGCCCGCGGTCGGAGACGCCGAGCTGCTCATCGTGGGCGGGCCACCCGAAGGTCCCGACGCCGATCCCGAGGCGATGCGCCTGCGACGGCTGGCCGCCGATCTCGGCCTGACCGACCGCGTCCGCCTGCTCGGTGCGGTCGACCGGGACGCGATGCCGTCGTGGTACCGCTCGGCCGACGTGGTGGCCTGCACACCGTGGTACGAGCCGTTCGGCCTGACACCGCTGGAGGCGATGGCCTGCGGCCGGCCGGTGGTGGCCTATGCGGTGGGCGGCCTGGCCGAGAGCGTCGAGCCCGGCGTGACCGGGGTCCATGTGCCGCCCGGTGACGTGGATGGCCTGGCGACCGCGCTGCGCGACCTGCTGGCCGACCCGCGCCGACGCGAGAGGTACGGGCGGGCGGCGCTGGCCCGCGCCCGGACCCGCTACTCGTGGGACACCACGGCCGCGGATCTGGCCGCGGTCTACGCCGAGGTGGCGGCCGATCGAGGGCGGGAGAAGGTGGCGGTCTCATGACGGCGGATCTGGTGACGCACAACCACGTGGGGGCGTTGGCCCGGGCGCTGCCGCGGTTCCGGCTGGAGGCGGAGCGGCTGCGCGAGTGGGGTGTGACCCTGGCCCGGGTGCTGGCCGGCGGCGGCCGCCTGCTGATCGCCGGCAACGGCGGCAGCGCGGCCGAGGCACAACACCTCGCCGGCGAGCTGGTGGGCAAGATGCGCCACGATCGCCAGCCGCTGTCGGCCATCGCGCTGTCGGCGGAAACGTCCAGCCTCACCGCGATCGGCAATGACTACGGCTACGACGAGGTATTCGCCCGCCAGGTGCGGGCCCACGGCCGGCCCGGCGACGTGCTCATGCTGTTGTCCACCAGCGGCCAGAGCCCGAACCTGCTCAACGCGGCCGAAGCGGCGGCGCGCGGCGGTCTGGTGCGCTGGGCGCTGACCGGACCACCCCCGAACCCGCTCGCCGACGCCTGCGACGACGTGCTGGCGGTGCCGAGCCCGGACCCGCAGACCGTCCAGGAGCTCCATCTGGTGTCGGTCCACCTGCTGTGCGCCCACGTGGACGCGGCGCTGCCCGCGTCCTTGGTGGTACCCGACGGCCGCGTGCGTCTGGAGGGCAGTCGCCCATGAGCGCACGCACGGGGCTATGGGCCTTGACCACGACGGAGCCGGATCGCCGAGCGCGGGAGCGAGGCCGGCGATGAGCGGCCCGGTCGTCGTGGTGGGCGACGTCCTGCTGGACCGGGACGTCGACGGCACCGTGGACCGGCTCTGCCCGGATGCGCCGGTCCCGGTGCTGGCCGAGTCGACGACCGTGGCCCGCCCGGGCGGGGCCGGGTTGGCCGCCACGTTCCTGGCCCGGGACGGCGTCGAGGTGGTGCTCGTCGGCGCGGTCGGCGACGACGAGGCCGGCGACGCCGTGCGCGGACTGCTGGGCGAGACCGGTGTGACGCTGATGGAGGTTCCCTACGACGGGCCGACGCCGGAGAAGATCAGGCTGCGGGCCGGGTCGCACCCGCTGCTTCGGCTGGACCGGGGGACCGGCTCGGGCCGGTTCGACGATCCGTCGGCGGACGCGATGGCCGCGCTCGATGCCGCGGCGGCGGTGCTCGTCAGCGACTACGGCCGCGGCCTGACCGCGCTGGCCCCGCTGCGCCGCGCGCTGACCCGGGTCTCCGCCGGGGTGCCGGTGGTGTGGGATCCCCACCCGCGGGGCTCGACCCCCGTGCCCGGCGCCCACCTCGTGTGTCCCAACCGCGTCGAGGCCGCCGGCTTCGTCGCTGTGCACGGCGTCGCGGCGACGGGACCGGCCAGCGACGACATCGCCGAGATCGCGGCCGAGGCCACGTTGCTGCGGGGAGCCTGGCACGTCGGCGCCGTGGCCATCACGATCGGCGCCCGGGGGGCGGTGCTCTGCGACGCCGACCATCCGCCCCTGCACGTCACCGCGGAGCCTTGCCGATCCGGCGACCCGTGCGGGGCCGGTGACCGGTTCTCCGCCACGGCGACGCTCGGCCTGGCCCGGGGTCTGGCCACACCAGGCTGTGTACGGACGGCGGTCCGGGCCGCGACGCGATACGTCGGGGCCAATGGGCCGCAGACCCTGCGACGCGAACCGACGATGAAGGGAACGAGCAGATGAGCCTGCGTTCGGTACTGGTCACGGGCGGCGCCAGCGGCCTCGGCGCCGCCGTCGTGGCGGCGGTGCAAGCGGCCGGCGGCGGCCCGCTGGTCCTCGACCTCAAGCCCCCCACGGTCGACGTGCCCTACGCCGGCGTCGACCTGGCCGACCCGCGGGCCGCCGAGGCGGCGGTGCGGCGTCTGGCCGAGGACGCCGGCGGCCTCACCGGCCTGGTCACGGCGGCCGGTGTCGACCATCCCGGCCGGCTGGCCGACGTCGACGCTGGCGAATGGGAACGCGTCATCGGAGTCAACCTCATCGGCACCGCCGCCGTCATCCGGGCCGCCCTGCCGTACCTGGAGGACAGCGGGGGCACCCTGGTCACCGTCGCGTCCACATTGGGCATACGGGCGGTGAGCGACGCGACCGCGTACTGCGCCTCGAAGTTCGGCGTGGTCGGGCTCACCCGGGCGCTGGCCGCCGAGCTGGGCGACCGGGTCGGCGTGACGCTGCTGGTGCCGGGCGGCATGCGGACCCCGTTCTTCGACGGGCGCACCGAGCAGTACCGCCCGCCGGCCGACGCCCGGCTCAACGACCCGGCCCACGTGGCCGAGGCGGTCATGTTCGCCCTGCGCCAGCCGGCCGGTTGCGCCGTGCGGGAGCTGGTCATCTGCCCGGCCACCGAGTCCTCCTACCCGTGACGGCGGCGACGCGGATCCTGGTCCTGCGCGCGCTCGGCCTGGGCGATCTGCTGACCGTGGTGCCGGCCCTGCGCGGGCTGCGCGACCGGTTCCCGGTGGCGGAGATCACCCTGGCCGCCCCGCCGTCGCTGGGCCCGCTGGTGTCCCGCATCGGCGCCGTGGACCGGCTGCTGCCGATGCCGTCCGCGGTGCGCGTCCCGCCCCGGCCGCCGGTCTGGAGCGGCCGGCCTCCGGCGCTGGCGGTGAACCTGCACGGTCGCGGCCCCCAGTCGGTGGCCGCACTGCGGGCCACCGGTACCCGGGTGCTGTGGTCGTACCGAATTCCGGACGGCCCGCCGTGGCGCGACGACGAACACGAGGTGGCCCGGTGGTGGCGGCTGGTGTCCTGGTACGGGTGCGAGGCCGACCCGACCGACCTGCGGCTGGGAACCTGGCGCGGTGCGCGCGGTCCCGCCGTCGTACACCCGGGCGCCGCCACGCCCGAGCGGCGGTGGCCGGCGCGGCGCTACGCCGAGGTGGCCCGCGCCCTGGCCGGCCGCGACCCGGTCGTGGTCACGGGCACCGGGGCCGAGCGGGGTCTGGCCCTGCGGGTGGCCCGCCTCGCCGGCCTGCCGCCCGACTCGGTGGTGGCCGGCGCGACGGATCTCGCCGGCCTGGCCGATCTCGTGTCCCAGGCCCGCGTCGTGGTGTGCGGCGACACCGGCGTGGCCCATCTCGCGACCGCCTACCGGACGCCGTCCGTTGTCCTGTTCGGACCGCAGCCGCCGTCGCGGTGGGGGCCGGCGGCCGAGGGCCCGCACGTCGCGCTGTGGCACCCCGAGGTCGCGGAAAGGGCCCCGGGGCCCGCGCGAGCGGAGCGAGCGCCAGAAGGCACGGTCGATCCTCGGCTGCGTGCGATCACTACGGACGAGGTGCTGGCGGCGGTTCGGTCGCTGACGGCCGCCGATCGGGGAGGGCCATCGCGCCGGTGACCGTGGTGCCCAGCGGCCCGGTGGCGATCGTCAGGTCGTCGGTGACGTGGTTCGTGATCCACAGGCCACGCCCGCCGGCCACGGTGGGGCCCGGGGCCCTGGCCGGCAGCGCGGCGGCGAAACCCGGACCGGCGTCGCTGACCTGGAACCACACCCGTCCGTCGGCCACCCAGACCTCCAGGCGCCCGCGCCCGCCGCCGTGCCGGACCGCGTTCGTGGCCACCTCGTCCACGGCGAGAACGAAGTCCTGCCGCCGGCTGTCCAGCAGCCCCACCTCCGCCGCGTGCTTGGACACGGATCGGCGCAGCACGGCCAGTTGCCCGCCGTCGAAGGATTGGGACAGCAGGACGCGTTCGGGACGGGGATGGCTCACGAGTTGAATGCGCCCCCAGGACACCATGTCATCACGTCGTCGCTCCGTCGTATCGAAGCACGTCAACCGGTGCTGACCATAGCGCATGCCTCGTCGGAATCGGCGGTGGTCGGTATGACCTGGGATACGCCGGAAAGGTCGAGGACACGGGCCACCGCCTCCGTGGGTGCGGCCACCACGAGCCGGCGGCCGGCGGCGTCGAGCCGGTTGTGCGCGCCCACCAGCACGGCCAGGCCGGCCGAGTCGCAGAAGTCCAGGCTGGTCAGGTCCAGCACGATGCTCACGGCGCGGGCGCCGATCGCCGCGGTGAGGATGTCGTTGAGGTCGCCGGCCGTGCTCATGTCGAGCTCGCCCTCCACCGCGACGACCGTACAACCGGGACGCTCGGTGACCCGTGTCGTCAGAAACATGCGCGCTCCGCCCGGATCACAACCATGATCGCCCCCTAGTCTCGTCGCCGTGGCGCCCGGCCGCAACCGGATGGTCGCTAGCCCTGCGACGGCGCCGTCCCGATGGTAGATTCGGGCCCGCGTCGTAGGCCTGGGATCGACGCTGATCTGCGCACCCTGGTCTCTCCCCGCGCACCTTCCGGCCGAATCCCGAATCCCCGAAATCGACGTGGAGATCGCCCTTCATGGACGCAGAGACGACCAGCCGCTTCGCGATCACATTACAGACCAACCGCGAGGCGCTCACCAAGCACTGGCGGGCCGCGACCGGCGCGAAGCTGCGAGGACGCCAGACCGAGTCCGAGCTGACCGCCCAGATCGAGTACGTGCACGCCGCGCTGCTCGCCGCCGCCTCGAGCGGCGGGGCGCTGGACCTGCACGGCCAGGAGTCGGCCGAGCTACGCGCTGTCCTCACCGAGATGTCGACCAGTCGGGCCCGGGTCGGCTTCACGCCGACCGAGACGACGGCCGCCATCTTCGCGCTCAAGGACGCGCTGCTCGCGACGGCGGACGGCGAGGACTCCAAGCAACTACGCGACTACCTGGCGTACGCCGCCTTCGTCGACGACATGGGTGTGTACACGTTCGAGGCGTACGCCGCGACGCGGGAGTCTCTGATCGCCGACCAGGCAGACCAGTTGCTGGAGATCTCCACACCGGTGGTCAAGCTGTGGGACGGCGTCCTGGCCGTGCCGCTCGTCGGCACCCTCGACTCGGCGCGGGCCCAGGTGGTCACCGAGCGGCTGCTCCAGGCGCTCGCGGACACCGGCTCCCCGTACGCCATCATCGACATCACCGGGGTCCCGGCGGTCGACACCCAGGTAGCGCAGCATGTGCTCAAGACCATCGTGGCGGCCCGGCTGATGGGTGCCGACTGCATCATCTCCGGAATCCGTCCCCAGATCGCCCAGACCATCGTCGCCCTGGGCATCGAGTTCGCCGACATTGTGACGAAGTCCACGCTGGCCGACGCGCTGATGCACGCCCTTCGCACCAGCGGTGTCGAGTTGGTGCGCCGGCCGGAACGGACCGCCTGATGGAGCGGGTGCCCGTGCTCAACCTGGGCGACGTCCTGCTCGTATCGATCCAGATCGACCTGTCCGACGAGATCGCCCTCCGGCTGCAGGACGACCTCGCGGAGCGGATCGTCGCCACCGGGGCCCAAGGCGTGATCATCGACATCACCGCGCTGGACATCGTGGACTCCTTCGTCGGCCGGACGCTGTCCACGATCGCCGGAATCAGCCGTGTCCTCGACGCCGACACGGTCGTGGTGGGCATGCGACCGGCCGTCGCGATCACGTTGGTGGAGCTGGGATTGTCGCTGCCGGGCGTGCGGACGGCCCTCAATGTCGAGCAGGGTCTGCGGCGCCTGCAGGCGGCGCGGCCCCACGCGGCCGTGCCCACGGTCGAGGCGGTGGCCGGCCCGTGATCGAAGCCGACCGGACCCGGCCGGCCGACGGTATCGTCCGGATCGCCGGCGACCAGGACATCGTCCGGGTCAGGCAGGCGGTGCGGTCGGCCGCGGTCGAGGCCCGGCTGTCCCTGGTCGACCAGACGAAGGTCATCACCGCGGCCAGCGAGCTGGCCCGCAACGCGCTCACCCATGGCGGCGGCGGGCGCGCCGAGCTGCGCGGCGTCAGCAACGGGCGCCGGTCGGGCGTCCGCGTCGAGTTCGTCGACCAGGGTCCCGGCATCACCGACCTCGACGCCGCGCTGACCGACGGCTTCACGACCGGTACCGGGCTGGGTCTCGGCCTCTCGGGCGCGCGCCGGCTCGTCGACGAGTTCGAGATCGAGACCGCGCCCGGCGAGGGCACCCGCGTCACGGTGGTCAAGTGGTCGCGATGACCGAGCGGTCCGAACGGTCCGCCCACCCGTCCGGGGCGGGAGACGGAGTCTGGCTGTCGATGGCCGACGCGGGTTCGGCCGGCACGGCCCGCCGGGTCGCCACCGCCCTGGCGGCCGAGATCGGCCTGCCGGGTGGCCGCATCGCCGACCTGGCCATCGTGGCGACCGAGCTGGCGACCAACCTCGTTCGCCATGCCGTCGAGGGATCCGTGCTGGTCCGACCGCTACGGCGAGGCGATCGGGTCGGCGTGGAGATGGTGGCGGTGGACAAGGGACCAGGCCTGCGCGACCTGGAACAGTCCACTCGCGACGGACACTCCACGTACGGCTCGCTGGGGATCGGACTGGGGGCGGTCATCCGCAAGTCGACCGATTTCGACGCTCACTCGCTCGTCGGGGTCGGAACCGTGATGGCGGCGACCGTGTTCGCCGCCCCCGCGCCGGGCGACGAAGGGATCTCCGGCCTGAGCCGCCCCATGACCGGCGAGACGGTGTGCGGCGACGGGTACGCCGTCCGCACCCGCGGCGACCGGATCGACCTGATGCTCTGCGACGGGTTGGGGCACGGGCCGTTGGCCGCGTTCGCCGCCCAGGCCGCGGTGACCGCCTTCCGCGACGCGCCCGACGGCGGGCCGCTGGCCGTGTTGGAGCACCTGCACCGTTCGCTGCGGCGCACCCGGGGCGCTGTCGCCACCGTCGTCTCGCTCGACCCGACCGCGGGCACCGCCCGGTACGCGGGACTGGGCAACGTGTTCGGTGCCATCTCCGACGGCTCGCGGCGACACATCATGGCCCCCCAGCCGGGCATCGTGGGCCACGGCCATCCGGCGATCCGGGTCGTAGAGCTGCCCCTGCCGGACACGGCCGTCGTGGTGCTGCACTCCGACGGCCTGCGGGACGGGTGGAGCCTGACCACCTATCCCGGCCTGGCCGCCCACGGCGCCGTCCTCGTCGCGGCCACCCTCCTGCGTGATTTTGGCGTCCGGCGCGACGACGCCGCCGTGCTCGTGGCCAAGGTGGCCCGATGACGGAGGACCTTCACCGGACCGTCATCGGCATCGAGCAGGACGTCTTCGTGGTGCGCCAGCGCGGGCGCGAGGTAGCCGCGGCTCTGGGTCTGGACGGGCAGGACCAGGTCCGGGTGGCCACGGCGCTGTCCGAGGTGGGCCGCCAGATGTTCCTCCGCCTGGGCGTCGTCGACGTCGCGTTCCAGGTCGCGCCGGATCACCCGGCGATGCTCCAGACGGTCGCGTCGGCCGCGCTGGGGCCACACCACGCCGAGGGGCTGGCCAACGAGCTGGAACCGGCGAGCCGACTCATGGACGCCTGGGCCGTGGACTCGTCGGACGGCCGGTTCGTGGTGCGCATGGGTCGGCGGCTGCCCTACGGCGCGGCGCCGGGGCAGAAGGAGCTCGACGAGGTGCGGCGCCGGCTGGACCAGGCCCCGCCCGGCACGCCGCTGCAGGAGCTGGCGGTGCAGAACCGCCAACTATTGACGTCCCTGGTCCAGATTCAGGCGCAGCGCGACGACCTGCTCGCGCTCAACGCCGAACTGCGGGAGACCAACGCCGGCGTCATGGCCCTCTACCGCCAGCTCTCCGATGAACTGGACGAGACCAACCGTGGCGTGGTCGCGCTCTACGCCGACCTGGACGACAAGTCGGAGCAGCTGCGCGCGGCCAGTGACGCGAAGACCCGCTTCCTGGCCAATGTCAGCCACGAACTGCGTTCGCCGGCGACCGCCATCATCGGGCTCCTTCGGCTCCTGCTGGACCGCCGGTCCGATCCGATCACCGCCGACCAACGCCACCAGCTCGAGCTGATCCGCCGTTCGGCCCAGGATCTGCTGGACCTCGTCAACGACCTGCTCGATCTCGCCAAGGCCGAGTCGGGTCGGATCGAGCCGCGTTGGGCGGGCGTGGACGTATCCGCGATGTTCGAAACGCTGCGGGACACGTTGCGGTCGCTGGTGACCGATCCGGCCGTCTCTCTCGTCGTCGAATCGCCGGCGCCGATTCCCGAGTTCGTCTCGGACGAGGCGATGCTGTCGCAGGTGTTGCGCAACCTCCTCACCAACGGCATCAAGTTCACCGCCGCGGGCGAGGTGCGGCTGGCGGCGGTGCGGCCGCCGGACGGGGACGTGGTGGAGTTCGTGGTGTCCGACACCGGTATGGGCATTCAGGCCGCCGAACAGGAGCGGGTGTTCGAGGACTTCTACCAGATCCGGACTCCGGTGCACGCGGGCGCCACGGGCACCGGGTTGGGCCTGCCGTACGCGCGCCGGCTGGCCACGATCCTGGGCGGGTCGCTGCGGCTGGAGAGCACCGTCGGAGAGGGCACGACGGTGACGGTGCGCCTGCCGATCCGGCCCCGCGAGGACCGACCGGAGGCCCGTTTCCTGACCGTGATGGTCGTGGACGACGACGACGCGTTCCGGGAGGCCGTCAGCGGTGTGTTGCGCCACGCCGGGATGCGGGTCGTGCAGACCGCGGACGGCGGCGTGGCCCTGGCCGCGATGACCCAGCACCGTCCCGACGCCATCCTGCTCGACCTCCGTCTGCCCGAAATGGACGGGACGATCCTGCTTGACGCCCTGTCCGAGGACGCGCGCCTCGGCGACATCCCGGTGATCGTCCTGACCGCCTTCCCGACGGAGCTGACCCGGTCTTCCGCGACACAGCGGGCCAGCGTCATACTGGAGAAGGCGGAGACCCCGATCGACGAGCTTCCGGGCATCCTCCGGTCGGTGGTCGGGACGTCCAGAGACGCCACTGTGGACGGTGAGCGGTGAGCGGGACGCACGCCTCGATTCTCGTGGTGGACGACTCGGCGTCGAAGCGGTATGTGATCTCCAGCTGGCTGCGGCGGCGGGGTTACGAGATCGTCGAGGCCCAGACCGGTGCCGAGGCACTGGTCCGGCTGGCCGACACCAAGGTCGATCTCGTGGTGCTCGATGTGCGGCTGCCCGACATGAGCGGCTTTTCGGTGTGCGAGCAGATCAAGCGCAGCCCGACCCACGGCACGACGCCCGTGATCCATGTGTCGGCCGCGGCGGTTGACACGGTCGACCGGGCCCGGGGTCTCGCCGGGGGCGCCGACGCCTACCTCACGGAGCCCATCGACCCCGAGGAGCTGTTGGCCACGGTCAACGCCATCCTCCGCCACTACCAGGCCCGCCAGAAGGCCGAGCGCGTCGCGGCCCGGCTCTCGACCCTGTCCCGGCTGACGCTTCGCCTGAACCGGGCGCAGACGCTGGGCGGCCTGATGTCGGAGGCGTGCCTGGGGGCGGCGCGGATCTTCCGTACCCCCGCCATGGTGTGCGCACCGGGCGCCGACGGCGTCTGGCTCGCGGCCTGGGTGGACGGCCCCGACGCGACCGCCACCGTGGCGCAGTGGACGCCGCCGGACAACCTCCCCGTGCCGGGGACGTACGGCGACATCGCCTGCGATCTGGTCGGGCTCGTCCCCTGGCCCTCGGGCGACACCGTCCGGGTGGTGGCCGTGACCCAACGCCCCGACCGCCAGCCCCTCTACGTCATGGTGCCCACCGGCACCGCCGACCCGGGCTCGCCCGTGCTCACCCTCCTGGCTCAGACGGTGGCCGGGACGATCGAGTCGCAACGCGCCTACGCGGTGGAACACCACCTCGCGCTGACGCTGCAGCGCAGCCTCCTGCCGCGGCGCCTACCGCGCATCCCCGGTACCGACATCGCCGTGCGCTACGTGCCGGCCAGCGACACCGCGGAGATCGGCGGTGACTTCTACGACCTGACGAAGCTCGACGACCAGCTGCTCGTCGCCGTCGGCGATGTCGGCGGGCACTCGCTGCATGCCGCGACGGTCATGGCCGAGTTGCGGCACGCCACCCGCGCCTACGCCGCCGAGGGGCACTCGCCGGCCGAGATCATCGACCGCCTGCGCGTGTTCATGCGCTCGTTGCTCCCCGATGAGGTGGCGACCATCTGCCTGCTGTGCATGGACATGAGGACGGGCCGGGTGCGCCTGGCCAACGCCGGCCACCCCGCGCCGCTGATGGTCCTCGGCGCCCGGGTCACCCAGATCACCGAACGGGTGCCGCTGCTCGGTCTGGTCTCGCCCGGGGCCAAGGAGGTGGAGCTGGAGGTGCCGAGCGACGCGACGATGCTGCTCTACACCGACGGCCTGGTGGAGCGCCGCGACGAGCACATCGATCTGGGTATCGATCGACTGGTCGCCGCGGCCGCCAATCCCGAGGACGATCTCGAGGTCTACTGCGACCGGATCGTGGCAGCGGTCGGCCCGGAACAGCCCTCCGACGACATCGCGTTGATCGCCTTTCGCCGCCGCTGACCGGAGGACGAGCCGTCAGGGGGAGAGTTTGGTGAGGCGGCGTTCGGCCGAGGTGAGGTCGCGTTCGGCCGCGATCCGGGCCTGACGGGCGGAATGGGCCGAGGCGCGGGCCTCGTCGACCCGTTGGCGCATCCGGTCCAGCTCCTCGGTGAGGCGTTCCACCACGGCGGCGGCCGCCCGCTCCTCCTCGGTCGTCCTGGCTACCGTCTCGCGGGCCTCGTCGACCCTCGTCTGGGCGGCGGCCCGGCGCCGGGCCGCGTCGTTCTCGGCGTCCGCGGCGGTCGCCGCCGGAGCGGCCCGTCCGGCGCCGCCGGCCGTACCCGCGGAGAAGCCCACACCGAATGAGCCGAATCCGCTGTACGACAGCGGGCGGACCAGCCGTCCGGCGCGGACCTCGCCGGCCGCGTCCTCGTCGGCCATCGCGGCCGCGAAGGTCGCCTCGGCCTCGGCCAGCTGGGCGGCGCTGGGCTCGGGCTCGCCGGCCTCGGAGACCAGGCCCCGGACGGCACCCAGGACGCTCTCGATCGCGCCGCGGCGCTCCTCGGCCAGCTCGCGCAGCCGGCGGCCGGCCCCGCCGTCCGGGCTCACCGCCGCCTGGGCGGCGCGCAGGCGCTCGCCGACCGCGATCAACTCGGCCACCGCGTCGGGGCGGCGCAGCGCGACCAGATTGACCAGCCAGGCGCCGACCGTGGGCCGCTTGAGGCCGGCCAGCTCGCCCGCCGCCCCGCGATCGCCCGCGCTCTTCGCCTCGGTCACCCGCGCGTTGCGGGCCTCGGTGAACGAGTGCGGCGGCAGGACGTACAGCTCATCGGCGACGTCGCTCATCGCCACCCCCACCCCCACCTGTAGTCAAACCTGAGCCGAGGTTAGCCGGGCGGCGGGGTGGTCATGGTCGGTGACTGATCGTGGTGCGTAAATTGGCTGATCGGTTAGTCTCAGTCGTCCAAAAGTACGGCCATAGTGGCAACCGAGAACTCTGCCCGCAACGATGGTTCGCGGTGACGATCGTGGAGCCGGCGTCGCGGGACTGTGGGGACCGGGAGGTGCGACGCGGCTGGCCGTCCGTGTCCGCGTCCGGCAGGAGTCCCGGGCGGACTCAGCGTGGGTACCCGCGCCGGCGGAGGCGCGACGGCAAGGTGGCGGGAGAGGAGACGACGTGGCCAGATCCACCCGGGCCGCGAGGGGGATCACCATCGGCGCGTGCACGCTCGTGATCATCGGGCTCTTCGGCGCGGTGGTGCGGCAGTCGTGGTCGGTCAACGCGAGCGCCGCCGAGATCGTGCGCCTGGAGGCCCAGGGCGCCGCGCTGCTGCACACCACGACCTCACTCCTGGTCGAGCTGGTGGCCGCCAAGTCGGCCGCGGTACGGGGGGAGCCCGTCGCGGCCGACCGGCTCAGCCGGGCGCTGACCGAGGTCGGCCAGGAGGACTCGCAGTACGGGGCGGGGCTGCAGGCCACGCAGCGGCTGAGCGACCTGAGGAGTCAGGTCGAGGCGCTGCTGAGCCGAGGATTGACCGGCCGCGCGGCCTACGACAGCTACTCGGTGGTGGTCCGTCTCGCGGTCGAGCTGATCCGCCGCATCGGAGACACCTCCCACCTCGTCCACGACCCCGACCTCGACTCGTACTACCTGATGGACGCCGCGATCGTCCGGTTGCCCAGCGCCATGGTGCTGGCCGGCCAGGCCGCCGACCTGGTCGCGCTGGCCGGGGGCCAGCCCCTGACCGGCGAGGACGCCACGAAGGCCGCCGTGGCCCGCTTCGGCGTGTCCACGGCCGCCGAGGAGGTCAGCGCCGGGCTGAGCAAGAGCATCGACTTCACCGCCCGGTCGGCCCTGGGCACGAACATCACCGAGCGGCTGGACGCCTTCAAGGCCGCGGCCGACGCGTTCGCCCCACCCACCATCCTTTTCGGACTCTCCGGGAGCATCGACGGGGGAGCGCTGGCCGCCAACGCGCGTCGGGTCGCCGCGTCGGCCGACCCGCTGGCCCACCGGCTGCTCGGCGAGCTCGAGGTGCTGCTCCAGGAACGGCTGTCGAAGCTGGCCGATCAGTGGCGCTTCACCGCCGTCGCCGGTGGCATCGCCACCGGCTTCGCGCTGGTGGTCCTGTGGATGGTCGTGATGCCGCGACCGAAGTCCGGCGGCGCCGTGGTGACGGCCGAGTCGACGCCCAAGCACGGCCGACCCGACGACCGGCCGGTGGGTTCGCTGGCGTACGCCCGCGAGGTCCTCGACGCCGACCGGATCGTCCACGTCGGACGCGCCGGCCGGCCGCGTACCCGGGAGCCCGGCGATGCTGCTGGCTAAGCTCGGGATCCGCCGGAAGCTGGCTCTGCTCCTGGCTATCCCTCTCATCGCGGTGGTCCTGGTGCTCGTGCCGTTCACGGCCGAGCGGGTCGCGCAGGCCGGCTCGGCCGGCACGACCGCCCGCACCGCCGAGATCGCCCGGCAGGTGGGTTCGCTGATCCAGACGCTGCAACAGGAGCGGCTGCTCGCCCTGGGGTACCTGTCGGCGCCGACCCTGGACCGCAGCGCCCTGGGCGCGCTGACCCAGACCGCGGCCGACGACGCGGCCCGGCTGCTGGCCGATCCGGTCACGGCGGAGACGATGCGGCGAGCCCGGCCGGCGCTGGACGCGCTGGCCGACATCCGGGCCGCCGTGATCGCGCGCCGGACCAGCGCCCGGACCGCCTACGACGCGTACCGGGAGGCCAACTCCGCACTGCTGGAGGCGCTGCGGCTGTCCAACCCACCCGGCGCGGACGGTGCGAGCCTGCCCCAGCTCGGCGCGCTGGATGCGCTCATGCGCTCCAACGAGGAGGCCAGCGGCGTCGGCGCGATCCTGGTGGCGGCGGCCGTCGACCGCGACCTGTCCCGCACCGTGCTGGCCGAGGCGGTCACCGCCGACCAGCAGTACCTTCAGCGCTTCCGCGACCTGGTCACCCCGCAACAGGCGGCTCTGATCGACACGGTGGAGAACGGACTGGCGGGTCAGCGCATCCGGCAGATGATCCTAGGGATCACCCGCCCGGACACGGCCAGCACTCCGGTCGACGTGTCCGAGGCCCTGACCGCGGCGGTGTCGTACACCGCGTTGCGCAGGCTCGCCCAGGACCGGATCGCCCGCGAGATCACCACCGCGGCGCAGGGCCGGGCCGCGTCGGCCGCCGCGTCGGCCGCCGTGGTCACCGCCGGCGCGGTCGCCCTGTTCGCCGTCGTGCTCGCGCTCGGTTTCCTGGTGAGCCGGTCCATCTCGCGGCCGATCCGCAGCCTAACCCGGGCCGCGGCCGTCGTGGCCGACCTGGCCGAGTCGGAACTCGTGCGGGTGGCCGACTCGGACTCACCCGATCCGGCGCCGCCGGCGCTGGCCGCCGTCGAGGTCGAGAGCGCGGGCGAGATCGGTGAGCTCGCCGCGGCGCTCAACAAGGTCCAGTCGACCGCCGCCATGCTGCTCGACCGCCAGGTGATCTCTCGGCGCAACGTCGCGGTGATGTTCGCCAACATCGGTCGCCGCACCCAGAACCTGGCCGGACGCCAACTCTCACTCATCGAGGACCTGGAGCGCAACGAATCCGATCCGGAGATGCTGACCCGGCTCTACCGCCTCGACCATGTGGCGACGCGGTTGCGTCGCAGCGCCGACAGCCTGCTGGTCGTCTCCGGCACCATCGAGCAGGTCATGTCGGGCGAGCCGACCCACCTGGCCGATGTGATCCGCTCGGCGCTGGGGGAGATCGAGGGGTTCCAGAGTGTCCAGTTCGGACAAATCAGCGACGTGGCGGTGAGCTCGGCACTGGTGCCCGACCTGCGCCTGCTCCTGGCCGAGTTGCTGGAGAACGCGACGAACTTCTCGCCACCGGGCACGCCGGTCCGGGTGACGGCCAGCCTGGGCGCGGACGAGTGCGCCATCTTCGTCGTCGACCACGGCATCGGCATGGGACCGGCCCGGCTCGAGGAGGAGAACCGGCGTCTGGTCGAACGGGAACGGCTCGACCTGGCCCCGACCACGATGCTGGGCCTGTTCGTCGTCGGGCGCCTGGCCCGCCGGCACGGCCTGACCGTCCGGTTGGAACAGTCGGAGGGTCGGGGCGTCACGGCCGTCGTGCGGGTGCCGCTCCGCTTGCTCAACACCGCGTCGATCGTGGCACCGAGGTCGCTCGCCCGGGCCGAACAGCGGATACCGCTCCGCGCGGGGCGACGGGCGGCGGTGCCGGCCATCGAAGCGCCTCGGTTCGACGATGAGCCCACCGAGCCGTTCGACTGGTGGGGGCTGACTGAGCCCGCCCCCACCCCCGCCCCCACCCCCAGCCCGAGCCCGAGCGGGCCCGCCCCGAGCGTGGTGGCGTCCGTGGTCGTGCCCGGGAACGCTACCGTCGGCCACGTGTCGCAACCAGCGTCCGAGCCGTTGCCACGGCGGCATCCGGACGTCGAGGTCGAGCCGACCCGGGCCGGGCTGACGCGCCGCGTCCCCGGGTCCCACATGGTCGCCGAGGCGCGCGACCATCCGGCCGAGGTGCCCACCGTCCGTGTCGCCCGGGATCCCGACGCCGAACGGGACGCGATCAATGACTTCGTCGCCGGTATGGCGCGGGGCAGTGACGTCGACCCACCCGGGCCGGTTCATACATCCAGTCATTCCGTCGCGGAGAGGCCGAAATGACCGTGTACGCAGATCACCTCAGCAGTGAGGCCCAGCAGTTCAACTGGTTGCTCAGCCAGTTCGCGGCCAACACGCCCGAGGTCATCGACGCGATCGCCGTCTCGTCCGATGGCCTGCTCATCGCGATGTCGCACAAGCTGGACAGGGCCGACGCCGACCGGCTGGCCGCCATCACCTCGGCCATGATGAGCCTGGCCGTGGGGGCCGGCACGGTGTACACCCTCGGCAACCCGAACAAAATCATCATCGACCTCGACGGCGGCTACCTGCTCGTGAGCTCGATCAGCGCGGGCGCCACGCTCGGCGTGCTGGCCACCCGCGCGGCCAACCTGGGCAACCTCGCGTACGAGATGGCGGTCTTCGCCAACCGTGCCGGTGAGGTGATCTCGCCACAACTGATCGAGGAGTTGAAGGTCTCGGTCGGCTTCTGACCGCAGCCAGTCTGGGGAGGCGTTCGACATGGCCGGACCTGAGGGCGACGTGACCACCGTCGAGCCGGCGCGGCTGCCGCCATACGTGTTGACGGGGGGCCGGGCCCGTCCGGTTGACGAGAGGCTGGAGATCGAGGCGCTGGTGGTCGCCACCCCGGTCGGCCGCGGCGAGCGCGCACGGTTGCAGTTCGAGCCGGGCGACATCGTCTCGCTGTGCCGCGAGCCCCACGCGATCGTCGAGGTCGCCGCGCTGCTGGGGCTCCAGTTGGGCGTGACCCGGGTCCTCGTCGGCGACCTCGTGGCCACCGGCCATCTGAGCGTCTCCCGACCGGCGTGGCAGGCCGGCCGCAAGGCCGAGATCATCGAGAGGGTGATCCGTGGACTCGACAGCATCACCTGAGCCGGTCGTGCCGATACCTGTCAAGATTGTCATTGCCGGGGGCTTCGGCGTGGGCAAGACCACGGCGGTGGGCGCGATCTCGGAGATCCCCGTACTCAGCACCGAGGCGTCCATCACCGAGGTGGCCGCCGCCATCGATCGCACCGGTCACACGCCGGCCAAGACGCAGACCACCGTCGCGCTCGACTTCGGCCGCATCACGATCGACGAAGAGATCAAACTCTATCTCTTCGGAACGCCGGGTCAGGACCGGTTCGGGTTCATGTGGCGGGACCTCGTCGAGGGAGCCTTCGGCGCGCTCGTCATCGTGGATACCCGGCGGCTGGACGACTGCTACCCCGCCGTCGACTACTTCGAGAAGATCGGTCTTCCGTTCGTGGTGGCGGTCAACCTCTTCGACGGGCAACTCGACCATAAGCTCGATGACGTGCGGTGGGCACTGGCCATCCCCGATCGGGTACCGGTGGTCACGATCGACGCGCGGGTACGGCGGTCGGTGCGGGACGCGCTCGTGATCCTGTTGCGCCGCGCCCTGGAGGACCTGGTTCCCGAGGAGCCGAAGGCGGAGGAGCGCCCGCGAGCGGGCGCCCGGCACGCCGAGTAGGGGTCATACGGCGGCGGCGGGGTACGGCACGGCCGCGATATCACCACCGAGCAGTCGCAGTTCGCGCAGCAGCGCGGCGTCGGCCCCCACCAGCAACAGACACTTGTCCGGACCGGACAGCAGCGTTCCCGGACGGCGCAGGGCCTTGGCCAGTGCCGCCGGCGACGGCACCGTCGCCGCCACAAGGTTGACGACCACGATGTTGGCGCGCTGCGCCAGGTCGATCAGGTCCTCGATGAACCGTTCGATGGCGCGACCGGCGAGCTCCCCGGCCGGGCGCAGCATCGCCGTGAGCCAGATACCGTCCCTCGACCTGGTGACCTCTGCGATCGACATCAGGACCGCTCCTCTCTGTCGAAGGTGACAGATTCAGAGTGACGGTCGTGGCCGGACGGTGCCTGAGCACAGGCTGAGAGTTCGCTGTGGGCCGCGGCCTCGCGCCGCAGGCCGTAGCCGGACACTCACGCGGGCGCGACGTCGGGCCGGTATCCGGCCTTCAGGCCAGGCCCGGTGTGGTGCTCGCGAACGTCGGGATCCGCGACTCGCGCCGGTGGGCCAACAGGGCCTTCTGCACCGCGTACGGATCGGGCAGCCGCCAGTCCGTCACGGCCGGCGGCACCTCCCACCGGACCCGGCCGTCAAGGGTGCGGGTCGGCGGCGCCGGTATCCACGAGCCGGGGCCGTGGTGGACGACATCGATCTGCTCCGACAGTTCGGGCCGCAGCGCGTCGCCCGGCTCGACCAGGAACATCCAGCGGCCCACCGGGGTCACGGCGACCGGTCCGAGCACGGCGGCCCGGGAGGTGGGCCGGCCGATCCGCGCCGGCACCTCGATCACATCGAACGCACGCCCCGTCGCCAGCAGGACGGAGAACGCGCGGCGCGCCCACCACATCTCCACGGTCCGGGTGTCGGTGCCGGCCTCGTCCGCCCACCCGTCCACCGCCGGATGGCAGGCCACGGTCGGACACAGCGGCCCGCACGCATAGCGGTCCGACATGAGATAGGCGCCTGGGAAGACAGGCCACCCATGGTCGGCGTACCGTAACGCTGCGCGCCTGAGCAGGGAGCGTTGGACAAGATCGGCGATCATGGCGGCCTCACAAATGGCAGCGAACGGTCCGTAACTCCAAAGCCAACTGGTTCGTTTGCAGCCTGAGAGTTCGTTCTGCAAGTTGCATTTATAGGTACCGACCCAGGCGGGCCCAGCCGCCGCACATCATGTGCGACTCCGGGGTCAGCCGTTACCGACGGAGCGGCGGACCGGGGTACGAGGAGAGTGATCGTCGTGGACGACCTTCCCATGGGCCGCCGGGTGGCGTACTGGCGTAACCGCCGGAGGATGTCACAGCAGCTTTTCGCCGACCGCCTGGGCAAGTCCAAGAGTTGGGTCGACAAGGTAGAGCGCGGCGTGCGCCGGCTGGACCGGTTCTCCGTCATTCATGAGATCGCCGATGTCCTGCAGCTCGACGTGCAGGTGCTGATGGGGCGCGATCCGGTGCGGCGGCCCGAGAATCTCAACTGCATCGATCAGATAGAGGTCAACGAGATTCGGGCCGCGCTCGAACGGTACGACAAGATCAGTGCATTCTTCGTCGCGTCGGCGGAGGCGCTGCCGCTCTCGGAGCTGCGCAAGGCGATCGACCACGCGTGGCTGACGTTGCAGCATTCGAAGTACGGCGTGCTGGCCCGCATGCTGCCCAAGCTGCTCCGCGACGCCCAGGCCGCCAACGCCGCCTTCGGTGGTGAGGCCGGACAACAGGCGGCCCATCTGCTGGGCGAGATCTATCAGATCGCCTCGGCGACGCTGCGCAAGTTGGGCGAGCACGATCTCGCCTGGCTCGCCGCTGACCGGGCCATGATGGTGTGCCAGCGCGCCGAGAACGACCTGCTCGCCGGTCTCGCGACCACGCGGGTGGCGAACGCACTCGCCGCCCTCGGACGGTTCCGGCCGGCGCTGGAAATCAACGTGAACATGGCCAACCAGGTGGCGCCGGGCCGGGGTCAGGAGCCGACCCCGGAGCGGTTGTCGGTCTACGGCTTCCTGCTTCTGCAGGGCGCGATGGCGGCGGCCCGGCTGGGCGACTCGGCGACCGTACGCGACCTGATCGCCGGCGCCGGCGATGCCGCCAAACAGGTCGGTGGTGACCACAACCACTACTGGATCAACTTCGGCCCCACGAATGTGGCGTTCCACCGGGCCGCGGCCGATGTGGAGATGGGCGAGGGCGGTCGGGCCGTCGAGACGCACAACGCGATCGACCCGCAGGCGTTCGCGGCCATGATGCCGGAGCGCCGCGCGCACCACATGCTCGACCTGACGCGCGGACTCGCCCAGACCGGCGACCTGAACCGGGCCAGCGAGACGCTGATCGAGGCGCACCGTCTCGCGCCGAGCGAGATCCGCTGCCGGCCGCTCGCTCACGAGCTCGTCACAGACATGCTTCGACGCTCACGGGGTACACCACCCATGGCGGTCGCCGAGTTGGCCGACCAGATGGGCCTTACCGCGTGAGTGTTCTGTACGTCATCGCCTGCGGATCCCCCGTTGCGCGTGGGGTCGGCGTGCTCGTGGAGCTGGCGCAGCATCAGGGGTGGACCGTATGCGTCGTGGCGAGCCCCGACGGACGCAAGTTCATCGACGTCCCGGCGCTGGCCGCGCTGACCGGCCATCCGGTCCGCAGCCACTACAAGAACCCCGGCGACCCGGACGTGCTGCCCGAGGCGGACGCCATCGTGGTGGCTCCGGCCACGGTCAACACCATGACCAAGTGGGCCGCGGGGATCGCCGACACGCTGCCCCTCGGTCTGCTCGTGGAGGCGGTCGGCAAGGGCCTGCCCATGGTGGCGATGCCCTTCACGAACGCCGCGATGGCCGGCCATCCGGCGTTCGCCGAGGCGATCGCGAGGCTGCGGGGCTGGGGCGTCACCGTCCTGTTCGGAGACGACGTCCTCCCGCTGCCGCCCCCCGGCGAGGGCGATGCGGTCGCCGACTCGATCCCCTGGCATCTCGTGCTCAAGGCCCTGCCGCGACCCTGAGGCCGGCGCGGTTCGCCCGCCGGGCGTGTCGCGCCGCGGGTGGCATCTCCCCGCTCCTTGCATCTGCTCCGCACACCTCGACGCAGCACCCTCGCGGGAGTGCTCGCCGCACCCGCAGGGCCCGGCCTCGTGCACCGGCCGCGACCCGCCGGCCGCGCGCCGGTGCGCGGAGCCGATGAAGCGGGGGAAACCATCTCTCTTCGCGACCATGGGTCAACTCGCGCTGGGGCCAGCTCGGGCGCGCGCTGGTAGCCTCGCCTGTCATGACCACCAATCCCGCGCCCCCGGTGACCAACGGGTCCACCACGGTGGGCGGCGTGGTCTCCGCGATGCGGGAACGGTACCCGCCGGAGTGGGCCGAGGAGTGGGACCGCGTGGGTCTCGTGGTCGGCGACCCGTCGGCCGCGGTACGGCGCGTGCTGCTGGCCGTCGACTGCGTACCGGAGACTGTCGACGAGGCGGTCGCCGTCGGGGCCGACATGATGGTCGTCCACCATCCGTTGCTCCTGCGCGGGGTGCACAGCGTGGCCACCACGAGCTACAAGGGAGCGGTGGTGCACCGGCTGATCCGCTCCGGCATCGCGTTGTTCGTCGCCCATACCAACGCCGACGTCGCCTCACCCGGGGTCTCGGACGCGCTCGCGCAACGGCTCGGGTTGCTTGAGATTCGGCCGGCGCGAGAGGGCGTTCGCCATCCGATGCGACTGGGGCGGTTGCCGCAGGCTCGCCCGTTGACCGACCTGATCGGCTACGTCGCCGAACGGCTGCCGGCCACCGCGGTGGGCATCCGGGCGGCCGGTGAGCCGTCGCGCCCGGTGCGGACCATCGCGGTCGTGGGCGGCGCCGGCGACGCGTACCTGTCCGAGGCCGGTGCCGCGGGCGTGGATGCGTTCCTGACCGCCGACCTGCGCCACCACCCGGCCAGCGAACATCTCGCGGGGGGCGGCCCGGCGCTGCTCGACGCGGCACACTGGGCCACGGAAAGACCGTGGCTGGACGTGCTCGCGGCCCAGTTGCGGGCCGACCTGTCCGTCGACGCCATCTCCTCCGATGTCGTTACCGATGTATGGACGGTGCACGCGCCGTCACGTGCCGAGAAGGAGCGCCCGTGAAGGCAGATCCCGAGGCACAGCGCCGCCTGCTGGACCTACAGTCCATCGACACCGCGCTGGCTCAGAACGCTCACCGTCGCCGGCACCTGCCGGAGCTGGCGGAGCTGGACCGCCTCGCCCAGGAGCTGTCCGCCCTGGACGGCGAGCGCGTACGGGTTCAGGTGTCCATGGACGACATCGACCGCGACATCGCCCGCCTGGAGCGGGATATCGAACAGGTCCGCGCGCGGGCCGACAAGGACCGGGCCCGCCTCGACGCGGGCACCGGACCGGCCAAGGAGCTGGAGGCGCTGCAACACGAGCTGGGCACCCTGGCCCGCCGCCAGAGCGAGCTCGAGGACGCCGAGCTGGAGCTGCTGGAGCAACGCGAACAGGTGCAGGCCGATCTGGACACGGTGGGACAGCGGTTGGAGAAGGCGCGGGCCGAGCGGGCGGACGCCGAGTCACGGCGGGCCGTCGCGATCGGCGGGCTCGACCACGATCGCGACGAGCGGGCCGGCGCACGGGCGCCGTTGGTCGACACCATCCCGGCCGATCTGGTGGCGCTCTACGAGAAGATTCGCGAGTCGACCGGGATCGGGGCCGCCCTGCTGCGAGGCGGTCGGTGCGAGGGATGCCACCTGGAGCTGTCGGGATCGGAGCGGTCGCGGGTCAAGGCGGCCGCCGCGGACGAGGTGATCCGATGCGACGAGTGCCGGCGCATCCTGGTCCGCACGCCCGAGTCGGGCCTGTAGGAGATGGCTCCCCGGCGGCTGAAGGTCATCGTCGAGGCCGATGGCGGCGCGCGCGGCAACCCGGGACCGGCCGGGTACGGTGCCGTGGTCCGCGAGGCGGCCACCGGTGAGACGCTCGTGGAGCGCTCCGGGACGCTGGGCACGGCGACCAACAACGTCGCCGAGTACGCGGGCCTGATCGCCGGCCTGACGGCCGCCGCCGAGCTGGGTGCGGTGGACGTCGAGGTCCGCATGGACTCCAAGCTCGTCGTGGAGCAGATGTCGGGGCGGTGGCGCATCAAGCACCCCGGCCTGCGTCCGCTCGCGGCCGAGGCGGCGGTGCTGGTGCGCCGCTTCGACACGGTGCGGTTCACGTGGGTGCCCCGCGAGCGCAACCGGCGCGCCGACGCGCTGGCCAACGCGGCCATGGACGGCGAGCCCGCACCGGAGGAGGACCTGGCCGAGGCGCCGAAACCCGCGCGCGACAGTGCGCCCCGCTCCTGGGCGCCGCCGGCGGGGCAAGCCACACGGCTGGTGCTGCTGCGCCACGGCGAGACAGCGCTGACCGCCGAGCGCCGCTACTCCGGGCGCGGTGATGTTCCCCTGACCGCGCGCGGCCTGGCCCAGGCCAAGGCGGCGGCGGCACGGGCGGCCGGGCTGGCCGACCGGATCACCGCCGTGGTCACCTCACCGCTGGCCCGGTGCGTGGCCACCGCCGAGGAGGTGGCCGCCGCGGCGGGCGGCGCGCCGGTCGTGGTCGAGGCCGATCTGGTCGAGTGCGACTTCGGCGAGTGGGAGGGCCTGACCTTCGGCGAGGTGCGCCGCCGCTGGCCGGAGGCGTTGGACGCGTGGTTGGCGTCCACGTCGGTGGCGCCACCGGGCGGCGAGAGCTTCGAGGCCGTCACCGCGCGGGTGCGTCGGGTCGTGACGCGCCTGTTGGCCGAGTACGAGGACGGCACGGTGGTCGTCGTGAGCCACGTGACCCCGATCAAACTCATCCTGCGCGACGCCCTCGCCGCGAACGACGCGCTCCTGCATCGGCTGTATCTCGACGCCGCCGGCATTTCCATTGTGGACTCCTGGCCGGACGGCGGGGTGGCCGTGCGCTCCGTGAACGAGACCGCGCACCTCGACCTCACCTGACCAGGCCATCGGCTCGTAGCGGTAACGGCCGCCGTCCCTTGGGGGCGTGACGCAACGACCCGTGGCCCGGCGTCGCCTGGACTGACGAACGCAGCGACGAAGGAGCGGAGCGAGGAGGGAAGGCGGCGCGGAAAGGGGCCACGGGTCCGCGCGAGCGGAGCGAGCGCCAAAAAGCTCAGAAGGCCCGCAGCCCGAGGACGATCGCGACGGCCACGCCGACCACGACGATGGCGGTGCGCAGCACCCGAGGCGGCAGCCGTCGCACCAGGCGCGCACCGAGATAGCCGCCGACGAGCGCGCTGGGGGCGATCACCGCGACGGCCGTCCAGTCGACGGGACCGAACAGCGCGAACACCACGACGGTGCCCAGGCCCACCGTCGCCGATATCGCGTTCTTCACCGCGCTGACGCGGGCCAGCGAGTCCTCGAGCACTATGGCCAGGGTCGCCACCAGGATCACGCCGAGGGCGGCGCCGAAGTAGCCGCCGTACACCGACGCGACCGCGACGATCGCGTGCAGCGCGACCGGCGATGGCGATGAGCGGTCGGCCCGCCCACCGGGCTGACGCCGCCGTACCCACTCACTGACGCGGTCGGAGAACGCGAGCAGTACCGCGGCGCCCAGCACGAGGAACGGGACAACGATCTCGAACGCGCGCGCCGGTGTGAGCAGCAGCAGCGCGCATCCGACCGCCATACCGCACAACGCGGTGGGCACCAGCGCGTACAGCCGCGCCCGGCCATGGCGCGCGGTCATGGCCGCCAGCTCCGTGCGACTGCCGTAGACGCTCGCGACGTAGCCCGGACTGACCGCGATGGAGTTGGTGACGTTGGCCGGCACCGGTGGCAACCCGATCGCGACCAGCGTGGGAAACGTGATGAGCGAGCCGCCTCCGGCCACGGCGTTGACCGTGCCCGCGGCCAGGCCGGCACCGAGCAGTGCGGCAGTGTCGATGACATCCATCGCGACGTAGCATTGCAGGTACGACGGACGAGTCGGCTGGGCGGTCGCGTCGACGCTCGCGGGGCATGCTCCGCGCACGTCGCCGAGGAACGTCCGGGCTCCACAGGGCAGGGTGGTTGCTAACGGCAACCCGGGGCGACCCGCGGGACAGTGCCACAGAAAACAAACCGCCACGGCCACGGCCGCGGTAAGGGTGAAACGGTGGAGTAAGAGCCCACCAGCACCTCGGGTGACCGAGGTGGCTAGGTAAACCCCACCCGGAGCAAGGCCAAAAGGGCCACCGCCGCGAGGTGGTGGCCTGCGCAGGCGATCGAGGGCGGCCCGCCCGAGCCTGCGGGTAGGCCGCTAGAGCCTGCCGGCGACGGCAGGCCGAGATGGATGGCCGCCGCCCGCGCGCCACGCGCGAGGGCACAGAACCCGGCGTACAGGCCGACTCGTCCGTCGCCGACCCGGACTTTCTTGGTGGCGTCAGCGCCCGCCTGATGTGTCGACGGTGCGATCCATGGGCCAATAGAACCCTTGTGGTACAAGAATTTCAGGCTCATGCGGGGCCGTTGATGGCGACCGCGGATCCGGTTGGTGGTCCACCGGGGCCCACACATCACCTCGCGGTTCCTCTTGAAGGAGCGATAGCAGATGTGCACAATGACTTCCGACCATTGTGGGCTGTTGAGGACCCTACGTGACAAGACTGCCTGATACCGTCTACAGTGGAAGTCAGACGAGTTTTCGTCGAAACGCTCGCGCTTGAGCGATTCACAGTGCACAGTGATGTCATGAGTAACAGTGGAGGTGGCCCCTACTACTGGTGCCTGAGACACAACCGCGTCGAGACCGACGAGGATGTGTGTCCCGCGGTGAGGACCATGGGTCCCTACAAGACCGCGGCGGAAGCGGAGCAGGCACTGACCCGGGTGGCAGAGCGCAACGAGCGGTGGGACGCCGAGGACGCTCGGTGGAGAGGCGAGACGCCATAGCCACCAGCCACCCAAGCCGCCGAAGCGGAGGGTCGCTCAACTCAAGCGAGCAAACAACCAACTCAACTGCCCAAGGAGGCAACCATGGCCGACGCGAAGGCCACCACCCGACCGGCCGCGAAGCGCGCGGCTGCCACGAAGACCGCTGCCGCGAAGCCGGCGACGGCGAAGAGCACGCGGGCCGCCGCCAAGTCGACGCCCGCCCGCAAGACGGTCACGGCCGCGACGAAGACCGCGGCCAAGAAGGCGCCGGCGAAGAAGACGGCGGTCAAGACGACGAAGGCGACGGCGGCGAAGAAGACGACCGCCAAGAAGGCCCCGGCCAAGAAGACGACGGCCGCCAAGGCGACGAAGGCGACGGCGGCGAAGAAGACCACCGCCAAGAAGGCCCCGGCCAAGAAGACGACGGCCGCCAAGACCGCCGCCAAGAAGGCTCCGGCCAAGAAGACCGTGGCCAAGAAGACGACCGCCAAGAAGACGGCAGCCAAGAAGACGACCGCCGCCGGGGCGACGACGCCCCGCCGGTCGGCCACCGCGGCCGTCAAGGCCCCGGCCGCCCGCCGGACAGCCAGCACCACCCGGTCGACCGCTCGGCGTCCCACCGCCGCCCGGTAGTACCCCCACCGCACGGTGGCTCATCGAGAGAGGATGACGATGCCGGGACGCTAGATTGGCCGACGTGGTTACACGACTCGTCGGGGCGTCCCGCATCGACTTCACCGCGCTGCGCCGCGAGCTGGAACTGCCGACACGGTTCCCGCCCGCGGCGCTTCGCGAGGCCCGGGAGGCCGCCGAGCGCGTCCGGTCCCAGCCATCCGGGGCCGATCGCACCGACATCCCCTTCGTCACCATCGACCCGCCCACCTCACGCGACCTGGACCAGGCGGTCTGCCTCTCCCGCCGGGCGGGCGGGTACCGCGTGTTCTACGCGATCGCCGACGTCACCGCGTTCGTAGCGACCGGTGGTCGGCTCGAATCCGAGGCCTGGCGGCGTGGGCAGACGGTTTACCTGCCCGACGCGCGCGTGCCGCTGCATCCGCCGGTCATCTCCGAGGGCGCGGGCAGCCTGTTGCCGGGCCAGACCCGGCCCGTCGCCCTGTGGACCATCGACCTCGACACCGACGGCGTTACGACCTCCGCGCGCGTGGAGCGCGCCCGGGTGCGCAGCCGGGGCCGTTTCGACTACGTCGCCGTCCAGGCGGCCGCGGAGAGCGGACGGCTCGATGACGCCATCGCCCTGCTGCCCGAGGTGGGCCGGCTTCTCGTCGAGCGGGGACTCGCCCACGGCGCGATCGACCTGCCCATACCGGAGCAGGAGGTCGAGCCCGACGGCGACGGAGGCTGGCGCCTGGTCCTGCGTACCGCCGTCCCCGCCGAGTCCTGGAACGCGCAGATCTCCCTTCTCACGGGAACGTGCGCGGCCGCCATCATGCTCGAGGGTGGGCTCGGCCTGCTGCGCACCATGCCGGCACCGACCGCCGCCGCGGTGGCTCGGCTGCGCGGCGCCGCCGCGGCGTTGGGCATCGCGTGGCCGCGGCGGGCCACGCCCGGCCGTGTGCTGTCCACGCTGGATCCAGGTCGCCCCCGGCACGCGGCGTTCATCGACCACGCCGCCGAGCTCCTGCGCGGCGCGCGCTACGTGGCGTTCGACGGGGTCAGGCCGACCGACCCGGCGCATGGCGCCGTCGCCGCCCCTTACGCGCACGTCACGGCGCCGTTGCGCCGCCTCGCCGACCGCTATGCGACGGAGGTGTGCCTGAGCTTGACCGCCGGCCGTGACGTACCCGACTGGGTGCGCGACGCCCTGCCCCGGCTGCCGCCGGTGATGGAGGCGAGCGACCGACGGGCCTCGCGGGCCCAACGCGGTGCGGTCGACCTGGCCGAGGCCGTGCTCCTGGCCGAGCGGGTGGGCGAGGAGTTCGACGCCGTCGTCGTCGACGTGGACGAGCGGGGCGGCATCGTGGTCGTGACCGAGCCACCCGTGGTGGCCCGCTGCGCCGGACGGCTGCCGCGTGGTGAGCGCATACGGGTCCGGTTGGCCGTCGCCGACCCCGGCCGCCGGCTGGTCTCGTTCGAGGCTCTGCCGCCCGCTCAGGCCAGGTAGACGGCCAGGTTTCGTCCGTACTCGGAGAAGCCCAGCTCCTCGGCGATGGCTCGGCTGCTCTCGCTCGAGGCGAGCGCGCGGAAGCGGGCCACGCCGTGCATGAGCAGTGCCTGGCGCGCCGCGGTGGCGGTGATGGCGAGGCCGTACCCGTGACCGCGCGCGTCCGGGTGCACCACGATGCCGATGTCCGTGGCCGCGTCCGGGCCGGCGTTGAGGTTCGCCGCCGCCACGATGCGGTCGCCCTCGAAGAGGCCGAACAGCATCGCGGGCTGGCTGGTGAAACCGGCGGCGGCCCACTCGTCGGAGCTGATGGCGCCGTGCAGCCCGGCCAGCGCGTCGGCGTCGCGCGGGTTGAGGCGGCGGCCGGCGACGACGTCGAGGCCCTCGCGGTCGTCGCGGTAGTGGTGGACCACCGGTCCGAACGTCGCGCTCACGGCCGCACCGAGCAACTGGTGCCACGTGTCGGGTTCGAGGGCCGACTCGGCGTCGAGCTCGGTGACCGGTGCCACGCGGTCGAGCAGGTCGGCCGGCGCGGAGACACAGGTGGCCTTGTCGAGGGACAGCACGTACACCCCGCGCCACGTCGCTCGGTCGGGTCCGTGGGGGCGCACGCGCGTGCCCGGGATGTGGAGGTCGGCCACGTCGAGGCCCAGGGTGCTGGACCAGTACGCATCGACTCGCTCACGGGTGGTGAGGCGCATCATCTCCCTGAGCGTGTCACGCCCGAGGAATCGTTCGCCTCATCCGATGCGAGGATGGCCACCATGACGTTCGACCAGCGGGCGCTGCCCCACGTGGATGATCTGACCATAGGCATTTTGGGTGGCACGGGCGACCAGGGCCGCGGGTTGTCCTACCGGTTCGCGCGCGCGGGGCAGCGTGTGCTGATCGGCTCACGCAGTTCCGAACGGGGTGAGACGGCCGCGCGGGAGGTGGCCGCGCTGCCGGGTGTGACCGGTGCGGTGACCGGCGCCGCCAACCCGGAGGTGGCCGAGGCGGCCGACCTCGCCATCGTGACCGTGCCCTGGGAGGGGCACGCGGAGACCGTCGCGTCGCTGCGCGAACCGCTGGCCGGAAAGGTCGTGGTCGACTGCGTCAACCCGCTCGGCTTCGACGAGCGGGGCCCGTACCCGCTGCGGGTGCCGGAGGGCAGCGCGGCCGAGCAGACGGCCGCACTGCTGCCCGCCTCGCGCGTGTGCGCCGCGTTCCACCATGTCAGCGCCTCACTGCTGGCCGATCCGGCCGTGGGGCGCGTGGACCTCGACGTGCTCGTGTTGGGCGACGATCGCGAGGCCGTCGCGGTGGTGATGGCGCTGGCCGCCCGCATCGACGGGGTACGGGGGGTGCACGCCGGTCGCCTGCGTAACGCCGGACAGGTCGAGGCCCTCACCGCCAACCTCATCGCCATCAACCGGCGCTACAAGACCCACGCCGGCATCCGCGTCACGGGCCTCTTGTTGTAAGCAGGGGCACCCTCCAGACACATAGCGTCTGGAGGGTGCCCCTGCTTACAACAGGTCAGAACGTGTGCTCAGCGGCGGGGAAGACGCCCTCGCGCACCTCGGCCGCGTACGTCCGCGTCGCCTCGGCCAGCGCGTCGGCCAACTCGGCGTACCGCTTGACGAACCGCGGCATCTTGCCCGTGCGCAGGCCGGCCATGTCCTGCCAGACCAGCACCTGGGCGTCGGTGTGCGGGCCGGCACCGATGCCGATCGTGGGGATGGCGACCTCGGCGGTGACCCGCTTGGCCACGTCACCCGGCACCATCTCCAGCACGACCGCGAACGCGCCGGCGTCGGTCACCGCCCGCGCGTCGGCCAGCACCTCGTCGGCCGCGTCCCCGCGACCCTGCACGCGGTAACCGCCGAGGGTGTGCTCGCTCTGTGGCGTGAAGCCGATGTGCGCCATGACCGGGATGCCGGCGGCGGTGATGGCGGCGATCTGAGCGGCGCAGCGTTGCCCGCCCTCCAGCTTCACCGCGTGGCAGCCGCCCTCCTTCATGAAGCGCACCGAGGTCCGCAGGGCCTGCGTGGGGCCCTCCTCGTACGAGCCGAACGGCAGGTCGCCGACGACCAGCGCGCGCCTCGTGGCCCGCACCACGGCTCTGGTCAGGGGCAACAGCTCGTCCACGGTGACGGGCAGCGTGGTCTCGTGGCCGAACACGTTGTTGGCGGCGGAGTCGCCGACGAGCAGCACGGGGATGCCGGCCTCGTCGAAGATGGCCGCGGTGTACTGGTCGTAGCTGGTCAGCATCGCCCACTTCTCGCCGCGCTCCTTGGCCGCGATCAGATCACGGCTGCGCACCCGCTTGGCGGGCTGTGTGGACGGTCCTCCGTACAGGGAGGCGACCTCTGGCTGAGACATGTCCACTCCTCGGGGTCCTCGAGGCCGCGACGGTGCGGTCCCCGGGCCCTTCGATCGTCCCACCGGCCCGGCGACCGCGCAGGTGCTCGTGGAACATCTCACACGCGTCCGCGGAGGCGACGAGCCGAGACGTGGGCGAGGCCGAACCGAGAGGACGCCGAGGGGTCACTCCCATGCTGTACCCGCTTCGCGAGGTGTGACGAGACGGGGAGGGCGTATGCGCGCGACAGACCGGGGCCGGCGAGGTCGGGGTTCGAGAGGGTGGATGCGGATCGCGGTCGCGGCGGCGGTCCTGACTCCGGTGCTGACGATCCCCGGCATCGGGTTGGTGCCGACCGGCACCGGCGCCCCGGCCGAGGCGGCGACCGTGCCGGCCACCCAGCCCGACGCGGCGTCGGCCGCGGCCGCCGCCGCCTCGACCGGCCAGTCGGTGGAGGATCTGTCCCAGCGGACCGATCGCGAGCAGACCTTCGCCAACCCGGACGGGACGTGGACCACCGAACAGAACACCAAGCCGGTGCGGGTACGCCGGCCCGACGGCTCCTGGACCGCGGTGGACCTGACGTTGCGCCTCGCGGCCGGGCGGGTGCGGCCCGCGGCCGCCGCGTACGACATCTGGTTCTCCGCCGGCGGCACCGGGCCGCTCGTGCGCCTGGCCACCGGCGGTGGACAGCTCTCGCTGAAGGCGCCGTGGCCACTGCCGGCACCGGTCCTGACCGGCCCGCGTGCCCGCTACCCCGACGTCCTGCCGGGCGTCGATCTGGTCCTGACCGCGCAAGCGGACGGGTTCTCCAAGGTGCTGGTGGTCAAGGACCGGACCGCGGCCGCCAATCCGGCGTTGCGGGAGATCCGATTCGGCACGGACGCGGCGGGCCTGACCGTGCGGGCCGAGGGCGGCGGGCTGTCCGTGGTGGACGCCGCCGGAACTCCGGTGCTGGTCAGCCCGACCCCGAGGATGTGGGACTCGGCCGGCGGCACCGTACGGGAACCCGACATCCCGCTGGACGCCGATCGCCTCGCCCCGATGAGCCTGACCGTCGGGGCGGGCGCGCTCACGGTGGTACCGGACGCGACGCTGCTCAACGACCCGGCCGCCGTGTTCCCGCTGTACCTGGATCCGGTGGTCAGCGGGGCGCGCAACGAGTGGGTCATGATCTCCAGCGGCTATCCGGCCCAGGAGTACCACCGGTGGGGCGGCACGCAGGGCATGGGCCTGTGCGACGTGCAGGACGACTCCCGGTGCGTGCGGGACCAGGTCAAACGGCTGGCGTGGGAGTTCGGCCTGACGGCCGCGGTGCGCGGTGGCCACGTGTTGGAGGCCACGTTCACCGCGGACGTCGCCCACTCCTACAACTGCACCGCGCGGGCCGTCCAGCTGTGGCTGGTCGGCGCCATCTCCGCGTCCACGAACTGGAACAACCACTCCGACGATTGGGCGCAACAGCTGCACAGCGTCTCGGTCGCCCGGGGCAGCGGGTGCAGTCCGGGGCCGGGGCCGGTCGAGTTCAACGCCACGGCCGGTGTGGCCGCCGCCCAGACCAACGGGTGGTCGACGCTGACGCTGGGCCTGCGGGCCGGCAGCGAGAGCAGCATGGCCGCCGGGTGGAAGAGGTTCCAGAACGACGCGAGGCTGTCGATCACCTACAACTCCCCGCCGAGTACGCCCACCAGTCCGTCCACCGACGGGACCGGCTGCGCGTCCGGCTCGGCCCGGCCGGTCATCTCCACCGCGACACCGACCCTGCGGGTGCAGGTGTCCGACCCGGACAGCGGCGACAACGGCCTGCGGGCGGCGTTCACGTGGCAGCGTTACGACACCTCCGTCACCCCGGCGGTGTGGCAGGCGCTCGGCTCGGGCCAGCACGCGAACCTGGGCGACCCGTCGACCGGCCAGGTCCGCATCGCCAGCGGGCTGGTCCACGGGGGCATCTACCGGTGGCGGGCCCAGACGCTTGATCCGTGGTCGTTCGAAGGCCGGTCGGGCACGGATGCGTCGGGCTTCACGGCCTGGTGCGAGTTCGAAGTGGACACTCAGGGGCCGGCCGTGGCGCCGGCGGTGAGCTCGCCGGTGTACGGCACCGACCCGAACCGGGTCTACGGTGGCGTCGGCCGCACCGCCGACTTCACGTTCACCGCGTCGGGCGTGGCCGACGTGACGGCCTACCGGTGGGGATGGGCCGACCCGCCCACCACGACCGTGCCGGCGTCCACGCTCGGCGCGGCCCTGACGCTTCCGTTGACGCCGCCGCCTCCCGTCTCGGCCGATCCGACGGCGGCCGGGCTGCTGGCGCTCTACGTCGTCAGCGTCGACCGGTCCGGGCGGACGAGTCCGGCGACCGTGTACCCGTTCACGGTGGGCGCGGCCACGGCGCCGGTGGCTGACTGGCGCATGGCCGAACCGGCCGGCGCGACCGCGCTGGCCGACTCATCCGGTGGCGGCCGCACGGCCACCGTGGCCGGCGCCACGTCCGGTGCGGCCGGACGGATGCTCGCCGGGCCGGGTGCGGTGACCTTCGACGGCGTCGACGACGGCGCCACGGCGGCCGGTGTCCCGGTGGACAGCACCCGCAGCTTCTCCGTTTCGGCGTGGCTGGCGCCCAATCCCTCCGGATCGGTCGTGCGGGACGCCATCGCTTTCGCCGGTGACCGGAACAGCTCCTTCCTCATCCGGCAGAATCCCGACGGCCGGTGGGTGCTCTACGCGGTGCAGAACGAGGTCGACAACCCGCCCCGCAAGTTCGTCACCGGCACGACGGCCAACCGGCCCGGCGTGTGGACCCACGTGACCGCGGTGCACGATGCCGCCGCCCGGCAGTTGCGGCTGTACGTCAACGGCGTGCTCGAGGGGACGATCGTCGACCCGACCATGTTCCGCGCCACCCAGGCCGTCCTATTCGGCCGGATCCGGTGGCAGGGAGCCGACCAGTTCTGGTGGCGGGGTGGCATCGCCGAGGCCCGGATCTGGGACCGGGTGCTCTCGCCGACGGAGGTGGCTGGGCTGCCGGCCACGCTGGCTGGGCGGTGGGCGCTGGACGGCAGCGGCACCGACGCCACGCCGTTCAACCGCCCGGTGAGCGGGCCGGACACCATCCTGTGGACCGAGGACCACACCGGGCTGCCGCTGTCGGCGGTCTCGCTGGATGGCGCCGCCGAGGAACTGACGACGGCCGGGCCGGTCCTGCGCACCGACCAGTCGTTCACGGTCGCCGCCTGGGTGCGCACGAATACGATCACCGCTACCCGGACCGCGCTGAGTCAGCGCGGGGCCGAGCAGTCGGCGTTCTTCCTCGGCGTGCGCCAGTTCACGGTGGGCGGCGTCGACCAGTACCGCTGGTCGTTCACGCTGCCATCCCGGGACGACGACGTCGGCGAGACCTGGGTGAACGCGTCCCACCCGGCCCAGCTGACGACCGCGGATCTGGCCGTCTGGACACACGTGGCCGGCGTGTTCGACGCGACGGCCGGTCAGGTCCGGCTCTACGTGAACGGCGTGCTGGTCTCCTCGGCGGCATGGACGTTCGGCTGGGCGTCGGCCGGTCCCTTGGAGATCGGTCGGGCGTGGTACTCGCCGGACGGCGGGCCGGCGCGGGCCTCCAGCCCGTGGGCCGGTGACATCGATGACGTGTTGGTCTATCACGGCGCCGCGACGGCGTCGCAGATCCGGAAGGTGGCGGGGCTGTGAAACGGGGGAGTGTCGTGGTGCGAGGGTGGGTCACCGGAGGCGCGCGGCGGCGTCGGATCGCCGGTGCGCTGGTCGGAACGGTCTTCGCCTCGGCGCTGGTCGCGGTCACGCTCAATGCCCCGGCGGCGTCGGCCGCCGAACGGCCCCGACCCCAGCACGACGCGTCCGTTCCGGTCACCAAGATAGAGCCGACGGCGCCGCCCCACGTGACCACCGTGACCGAACGGCCGGCCGTGCCGGTGTGGCCGTCGGCCGGGTCGGTCGAGTTGGGCCGGGCGTCGGCCGGCCGGGCCGGCGGGCTGCCGGTCCGGCTGGAAGCCGGCCCGGTCGCGACCGGCGGTCGTGCGCCGGCCGTCGCGGCGTCCCGGGTGCGGGTCGAGGTGGTCGCCCGGGCGGCGGGCCCGGACGCGGCGCCCGGCGTGGCGCTGAACGTCCGGCGGGCCGACGGGGGCATCGGGCCGGCGCGGGCCCGCCTGTCGATCGACTACTCGGCGTTCCGCAACGGCGCCGGGGCGGACTGGGCCTCCCGCCTGCGCCTGGTCGCTCAGGCCGGCCCGCAGCCGGTGATGGTCGGCAACAACCTCAGCACGCGCACGCTGACGGCCGATGTCGAGGTCTCCGGAACGGACACCCGGCTGATGCTGGCGGCCGGACCGGCCGGGTCCACCGGTGACTACGCGGCCACGCCGTTGCGGCCGTCGTCGGCGTGGGAGGCCGGCGGCAGCAGCGGTGACTTCACCTGGTCCTACGACATGCGGACGCCGCCGGGCCTGGGTGGTCCCGAGCCGTCGGTGACCCTGCGCTACTCGTCGTCGACTGTGGACGGCCAGATCGCCGGCTCCAACACGCAGCCGTCCTGGGCCGGGGAGGGCTTCGACTGGCAGCCCGGTTTCATCGAGCGACGCTACCAGCGGTGCGGCGACGACACCGGCGGCAGCTCGGCGCCGAAGAAGGGGGACTCCTGCTGGGCCCGGGACAACGCGGTGCTCTCCTTCGGTCCGAGCAGCGGTGAGCTGCTCAGGGTCTCGGGCGACCTGTGGCGGCTGCGCAACGACGACGGCACGCGCGTCGAGCGGAAGGCCACCGGGTCGGCCGCCCAGAACGGCGACAACGACGGCGAGTACTGGGTCGTCACCACGACCGACGGCACCCAGTACTGGTTCGGCCGCAACCGCCTGCCGGGCTGGGCGTCCGGCCTGGCCGAGACGAACTCGGTGTGGACCGTGCCGGTGTACGGCAACCACGCCAACGAGCCGTGCGACGAGGTGACGTTCTGCACCCAGGCCTGGCGCTGGAACCTGGACTACGTGGTGGACCCGAACGGAAACACCGCGACGTACTGGTACGTCAAGGAGACCAACGTCTACCTGCGGGCGGAGGCCACGCGCACGACGTATGTGCGCGGCGGCTACCTGGACCACATCGACTATGGCACCCGCAGCGACACGGCCTACGGCAGCGCCCCCATGCGCGTCGGAATCACCGTCGCCGACCGTTGCCTGGCCGACTGCGCGACCAGGACCCCGGCGACCTGGCCCGACACGCCGTTCGACCTGGCGTGCACCACCACCGGCCCGTGCCTGATCGTGGCGCCGACGTTCTGGACCACCCGGCGCCTGAGCAAGGTCACCACGATGGTCCGCCGCGGCTCGGCCTACGATCCCGTGGAGTCGTGGACGCTGGGCCACTCCTTCCCGGCCCCGGGCGACGGCGTACGGGCCCGGCTGTGGCTGGAGAAGATCAGCCACACCGGCCACATCGGCGACGACGTATCCGTGCCCGACGTGACGTTCACCAGCGTCCAGAAGCCGAACCGGGTCGACTCGACCGACTTCGCGCCGGCCATGGTCCTGCGCCGTCTGGCGAACATCCGAACCGAGAGCGGCGGCAGCATCGACGTGACCTATTCCGACGAGGAGTGTGTGCGCGGCAGCCGGATGCCGTCGGCGTTGGAGTCCAACCCGCTGCGCTGCTTCCCGGTCCGGTGGACGCCCGAGGGCTACACCGCACCGGTGACGGACTACTTCCACAAGTACGTGGTCACCACGGTGACCGAGACGGACCTCGCGCTGCCGTCGGATGCGCGGTCGATCCGGACGCTGACGCGCTACAGCTACCCCGAACCGCCGGCCTGGCGGTACACCGACGACGACGGCATCATCGACGACAAGGCCAAGACGTGGTCGGTGTGGCGGGGCTACGGGAGGGTGGTCGTCACCAAGGGCGACCCCGGTGAGCAGACCAGCACCGAGACCCGGTACTTCCGCGGCATGCACGGCGACCGGCTGCCCTCCGGAACCCGCAGCGTGACGCTGCCGGCGGCCGGCGGGGCGCCCGCGGTGGCCGACGAGGACGCGTTCGCCGGCATGGCGCGCGAGGTGATCGTCTACAACGGCGCGGCCGAGGTGTCCGCGACGGTGTACGAGCCCTGGCAGTCGGCGCCGACGGCGACCCGGACCATCTCCGGGTCGACGGTCACGGCCCGCCACACCGGCGTGGCCGCCGAACGCACGCGGATCGCCCTCGACGGTGGCCGGGGCGTGCGGCGCGTCATGACCCGGACGACGTTCGACTCGTACGGCATGCCGGAGCGCGAGGAGAACCTGGGCGACGAGGCGGTGACCGACGACCAGACCTGCACGCTGACCACGTACGTCCGCAACACGTCGGCGTGGCTGGTCTCCTACGTCTCCCGCGAGCAGGCGTTCGCCGTGGACTGCTCCCGGGCCGCCGGCACCGGGCTGACCGCGGACGACATCATCTCCGACCAGCGGACCAGCTACGACCAGGGCGGGTTCGGGGTCGCCCCGACGCGCGGGCTGGTCAGCCGGGTCGAGCAGCTCAAGGCGTGGACGCCGACGTCGGCCACGTACCACGTCGTCTCCTCGGCCACCCACGACGCCCACGGTCGGGTGCTCCAGGAGCGCGACGAGCGCGGTCAGCTCACCGTGCACGCCTTCACCCCGGCCAGCGGCGGACCGGTCACCGCGACCACGGAGACCAACCCGCTCGGCTGGGTCAGCCGGGCGACGTGGGAGCCGGCCTGGGGCGTGCCGACGGCGACCGAGGACGCGAACGGCAAGAAGACGACACTGACCTACGACGGTTTGGGGCGCCTGGGCAAGGTCTGGCTGCCCGGCCGGGCGACGACCGTGACGCCCAACCTCAGCTTCGCCTACCACGTCCGCAACAACGCCAGCTCGGTCGTGGCCACGACCAGGCTGCTTCCCGACGGGACCACGTCGACCGAGTACGTCCACTACGACGGGCACCTGCGGATGCGGCAGAGCCAGCGGCCGGCTTCCGGCACGGGCGGGTACGTCATCACCGACACCATGTACGACTCGGCCGGTCGGGTCTCCGTGGTCAGCGGCCCGTTGGTGGCCGACGGCGCCGCGTCGCTGACCCTGACGCCGCCGCGGGCGGACGCGACGGTACCGGCTCAGACCCGGACCGTCTACGACGGTGCCGGCCGCGAGACGGCCTCGATCTTCCTGGCCAAGGGGGTGGAGCTCTGGCGGACCAGCACGGCCTACGGCGGCGACCGGGTCTACGTGACCCCGCCGGACGGCGGCACGCCGACGTCCACAGTGGTCGACGCCCACGACCGGACGGTGGAGCTGCGGCAGTACCACGCGGCCACCCCGACCGGCGGCTACGACGCCACGCGCTACTCCTATGACCGCAAGGGCCAGCGGATCGCGGTGACCGATCCAGCCGGAAACGTCTGGACGTACTCCTATGACCTCCGGGGCCGGACCGTGGCGACGGACGATCCGGACAAGGGCCGCACCGTGATGACCTACAGTGACGCGGGCGACCTGCTCACGTCGAAGGACGCCCGCGACCGGGTGCTCGCGTACACCTACGACGAGTTGGGTCGCAAGAAGAGCCTGCACGACGGGTCGGCCACCGGGCCGAAGCGGGCCGAGTGGACCTACGACACGGCCGGGCCGAACGACATCCGGGGGCAGTTGGCGACGACGACCCGGTGGGTCGGCACCGCCGCCTACGTCGACGAGGTGCTCGACTACGACGACGGCTACCGCGTCAAGGGCCGGACCATCACCGTGCCCGCCGCCGAGACCGGCCTGGCCGGGCAGTACGGCTCCGTGTACGGCTACCACGTCGACGGCTCGCCGGCCAGCACGCGACTGCCGGCGATCGGCGACCTGCCCTTGGAGACGCTGTTCCACGGCTACACCCCGCTGGGCGAGCCGAACACGCTCAAGACCAACCTCGGCGGCGCGGGCGAGAACGTGTTCTACGTCAACGGCACCAACTACACCCGGTTCGGCGAGCCGGCCGTGCTCAGCCGGGCCTACAACGGCGGCCGTGGGCTGTTCACGCAGCTCACCTACGAGGAGGGCACCCGGCGGCTCGTCGGGGCGCTCACCACCCGGGAGACCGAGCCGGCGCTGGTGTCCGACCTGCGCTACACCCACAACGCGGCCGGCAGCATCACCCGGATCGCCGACGTGCCGGCGTCGGGCGTCGGCGACACCCAGTGCTTCACCTACGACCGGCGGCGCCGGCTCACCGAGGCGTGGACCCCGGGCGGCGGCGGCTGCACCGCGACCCGCGCGGTGAGCACGCTGGGCGGGCCGGCGCCGTACTGGCAGTCGTTCACCTACGACGTGGTCGGCAACCGGACCAGACTGGTCGACCACGGGCCGACCGACACCACGCGCGACTACACCTATCCGGCGCCGGGCGCGGACGCGCCGCACGCCGTGCGCACCGTGCGGACGACCGGAACGGGCGCGGGTACGGCGACCTATACCTACGACCTGAGCGGCAACACGCTGACCCGGCCCGGCCCGGGCGGCGCGCAGACGCTCACCTGGGACGCCGAGGGCCGGCTGGCGACGAGTACGGAGGCCGGTGCCCAGACCAGCTACCTCTACGACGCCGAGGGCAACCGGCTCATCAAGCGGGACCCCGGTGGCCGCACGCTGTACCTGCCGGACGGGCAGGAGTTGCGGGTCGCCTCGACCGGGGCCCGGGTGGGAACCCGGTACTACTCCCACGCCGGACAGGTCGTCGGCGTCCGGGCCGCGGGCGGCACGTTGACGTGGTTGGTGCCCGACCATCAGGGCACGGCCCACGTGTCGGTCATCGCCAGCGATCAGTCGGTCGTCCGCCGGTTGCAGAAGCCGTTCGGCGAGCCGCGCGGACCCGCGGCCACCTGGCCGGGCGACAAGGGCTTCGTGGGCGGCACCGTCGACGGCACCGGGACCGTCCACCTTGGAGCGCGTGAGTACGACCCGGTCCTCGGGGCGTTCCTGTCGGTCGATCCGCTGATCGACGTCGATGATCCGCAGCAGATGCAGGGCTATGGCTACGCCAGCGGCTCGCCCATCACGATGAGCGACCCCGACGGCCTGATGGCTGAGAGCGGCGGTGGTGGCGGCGGAGGCAACGCGTGCACGGGAAGCTGCTCCACCTACGTGCAGTACTACACCGCCAAGGCGAAGAGGAAGCCGACCTGCACCGGTAGCTGCTCGACCTACAACCAGTACTACCGGAAAAAGGCGGCCTGCCGGGCTATGTGCGCCACGTATGACGAGTACTACCGAGGCGGCGGCCGGCCCGGCGGCTCTGGTCGGGGGAAGGCCCCCTGTGTCGGCCGGTGTCGGGTGGAGAGCGGCTGCGCGGGCCACAGTGGTTGCGGGTGGGCCGGCGACCGCGGGCGTAGCTTCCGCGACCCCTGTGCCGGGCGGCCGCAACCGTGCGCCGGGCCGATCGGCGCCGGCACCATGCCGGAGGAGAACGACTGTAACGGCCAGGACTACCAGCTTTGTGAGTTGAACAAGCAGACTGGCGAAATGATCAAGGGCCAGCCGTCGGGCGTGTACTACGTCCATGCGACGGGGTGCTTCTACGTCGTCTGCGGTGAGATCGCCGACGAGCAGGCCCGGGACCCGCACCGGAACGGGAATGTCGCATTCAGGGGCAACCTGCCGGAGAAGAAGACCGGGTGGAAGCAGGTCAGGCGCGGCTTCTTCGGCTGGGCCGGGTTCGGCTACAAGAGCGCACCGTTCTTCGACCGCGGCAGTCGCACCTACAGCGTGTGCGCTGCGTACGGGATCGGCGCGTGCTACTACGGTGGCCAGCGGACGGATGGTGGCTACTGGCACGGCGGCGGCGTCATCTTCGGCCTGGGGGTCGGCGGCGCGTACACCGACTGAGCGGTCAGATCGCCCGGAGGCGGGCGCGTACGGCGTCCGCCTCCGGCATCGCCGCCCAGTACCCGGTGGCTTCCCGGATCTCCCGCGCCCTGCCTGCCTCGGCCGCGGCCGGTCCGGGCTGCCCGACGGCGAGCAGGATGTCGGCGAGCTGCTCGCGGGCCTGGCATTCCAGCACCCGGTAGCCGGTCCGGCCGGTGATGGCCAGCGCCTGGCGGGCGGCGTCGAGCGCCTGGTCCATTCGGTCCAGCCGCCGGTGCGCCGCGGCCAGGCCGACCAGGGCCACCGCCTCCGAGTACGCGTTGCCGGTTTCGCGGGCCAGGTCCAGCCCCTCCCGGTACAGCTCGGCCGCCCGGTCCGGACGGCCGGAGCGGTGCTCGAGTGCGCCGAGGGTGTTGAGCACGTCGGCGATGCCCAGCCGCCCGCCAATCTCGCGGGCCAGCGCCAGCGCGGCGTAGCCCAGGTCGAAGGCCGTGGCGGGCCGGCCGGCGTCGCTGTGCAGCCGGGCCAGGCAGCACATCGTCTCCGCCTCGCCGCCGCGGTTGCCGACCTCGCGGTACAGCACGAGAGCCCGGTCGAGCAGCTCGAACGCCCGCTCCGGCTCTCCCAGCAGGTAATGCGTCTCGCCGAGGTTGGCCAGCGCGATCGCCTGGCCGCCGCGGGACCCGATCGCCTCCATCATCGCGAACGCGCGGGTTTGACATTCGGCCGCCTCGGCGAGCCGGCCCAGCTCCCAGTAGACCGAGCCGAGCCGGCCGATGTTGTTCGGCTCCTCGCGCCCGGCCTGCCGGTTGAGCCGCAACGCTCGCGTCAGCGGCCGGACCGCCTCCCGCGGCCGCCCCGCCTTCCGGTACACCGCGCCGAGGGCGCCCAGCGCGTCGGCCGCCAGGTCGCCGCGGCCCGTCCGCCGAGCCAGCCGGTACGCCGCCCGGTAGTGCCGGATGGCCTGGTCGTGCTGGTCCAGTCGCCAGTTCAGCGAGCCGAGGTTGAGCTCGGCGACGATCTGGGCCAGCCGATCCCCGGCGGCCGTGGCGGCCGACATGCCGGCCGCGGCCGCGGCGTGCCAGTCCACCGCGTGCCCGCGGTCCCAGAAGTACCGGTGTATCGCGTCGGCCAGCTGCCAGGCCACCGGCCATGGCCCGTGCTCGCCGGCGTGCCGGATGGCGCCGACCACGTTCGCCCGTTCGGCATCCAGGAACGCCAGCGCCGCCCGGTGGTCGGTGAAGCCGACCGCGGTACCGGCCGGTGGCGGCACCGTCCTGCGGTCCGGGTAGAGCAGCCGGGCCGCGGCCCGCACGTTGGCCAGATACCAGTCCAGCAACCGGTCGACGGCGGCGCGCCGGACCGGCTCGGCGTCCTCCTCCTCGGCGCACACCGCGGCGTACCACCGCAGCAGATCATGGCAGGCGTACCGGCCCGGTTGGTGCTGATGCACCAGGTGGGCGGCGGCGAGCCGGTCCAGGGCCCGCTCGGCCGCCCCCGGCGCTACCCCGGCCATGGCGGCGGCCGCGGGCGCCGTGATGTCCGCACCGGGTACCAGTCCGAGCAGCCGGAACATGTCGCGGGCGTCGGCGGCCAGCGCCGCGTACGACTGATCGAACGCCACTCGCACCGCGACGTGGTCGTCGTCGACGACGTTCAACGCGGCGACCGGGTTGGTCCGGCCGAGCCGCGCCGCGTAGCCGGCGATGGTCCAATGCCGCTGGCCGGCCAGGTTGGCGGCGGCGATGCGCAGGGCCAGCGGCAGGTACCCGCACAGACTCGCCAGCTCCCTCAACGCCTCCGGCTCGGCCTCCGCCCGCTGCCGGCCCACCAGGAGCGCGATCAGCGCATGCGCCTCCTCCGGCGCCAGCACGTCGAGGGTGATCAGGTGGGCGCCTTCGCGGGCCACCAGCCCACTGAGCCGGACCCGGCTGGTGATCAGCACCGAGCACCCCGGCCCGGCCGGCAGCAGGGCCCGTACCTGATCGGCCGTCCTCGCGTTGTCCAGCACCACCAGCACGCGCTTGTCGGCCAGCAGCGTGCGGTACATGCCGGCGGCCGTCGCCACGTCGGCCGGGATCCGGTCCGCGGGGACGCCGAGGCCGTGCAGGAACCCGGCGAGGGCCTCGACCGGGCGCACCGGCGGGTCGGGCGCGTAGCCCTGCAGGTTGACGTAGAGCTGACCATCGGGGAACCGGTCACGGACGCGGTGCGCCCAGTGCAGCGCCAGCGCCGTCTTGCCCACGCCGGCCGTACCCGACACCGCCGAGATCACCACCGCGGTCGGCGCGTCGCCGGGGAGCTGGGCATCGAGCGCCGCGAGTTCGGCCACCCGCCCGGCGAAGCCCGACACGTCGGCCGGCAGCTGCGCCGGCACGGGCGGCTCGGCCGGCGCGGCGGCCCCGTCCGGGTCCCGCGTGATCCCCTCGCCGGCGCGCCGACCCAGCGGCTCGACCGCGTCGTGCGCGGGTAGCAGTGACTCGTCGTTGCGCAGGACGCGGTCGCGCAGGGCCAGCAGCTCCGGTCCGGGATCGAGGCCGAGGTCGTCGCGGAGCTGGCGCCGCGCGTCCTGCCACACCTCGAGCGCTTCGGCCTGCCGGCCGACCCGGTACAGCGCCAGCATGAGCTGGCCCCGCAACCGCTCCCGGAGCGGATGCGCGGCGACCAGGGCCGTGAGTTCCGGTATCACCTCGTCGGCCGCCCCCCGGTCCAGTTCCGCGTCGACGCAGTCCTCGACCGCGGCCAGGCGCGCCTCCTCGAGGCGCCGCGCCTCCCCGGCGAGGCCGTCGGCGTCCACCCCACCCAGCGCGGGTCCGCGCCAGAGCCCCAGCGCCGCACGCAGATGCTCGACGGCGGCCGCCGGGTCGCCGGCCGCCCGCGCCTGCCGTCCGGACCGCACGAGTCGGTCGAAACGAAGGTGGTCCACCCGGTCGGCATCGGCCTGCAGGGTGTAGCCGGGAGGACGCGTCACCAGGCAGTCGTCGCGTCCGGGGCCGGCCAGCCGGAGAACCCGCCGCAGCGCGAACACCTGGTCGTGCAACCGGGACCGCCCCGAGGCCGGTTGACCGTCGGGCCACAGGGCGGACATGAGCCGGTCGGCCGGCACGACCCGATTGGCCTGCAGCGCCAGCAGCGCGAGCAGCGTGCGCTGCATGCCCCCGCCCACGGCCAGCCGCTCGTCGCCCGACCACGCCTCCACCGGGCCCAGCACTCGAAATTCCATGAATCCCCCCGCGGTCCAGGACGCGGCGGGCGCGCGCCTGGCCAACATCGGCGTTGACCGGAAAGTCATCCGAGTCAGGTCCGAGTCGCGACAGAGCATACGCCGATGTATCGATGCGATGCTAACCCGGTACGTCCACCGCGGGCCGAACCGGTCGGGATTGGGGTCAGCGGCGGGAGTAGCGGTTGGTGATGGGCAGGCGGCGATCCCGGCCGAAAGCCTTGATGGAGATCTTCGGCCCGGGCGCGGACTGGCGGCGCTTGTACTCGGCGAGGTCGACCATGCGCAGCACCCGGTCCACCACGTCGGCGTCGTGCCCGGCCGCCACGAGGCCGTCGCGACCCAGGTCGCCGTCGATGTAGCCGGCCAGGATCGCGTCCAGCTCCTCGTACGGCGGCAGCGAGTCGGTGTCGAGCTGACCCGGTCGCAGCTCCGCGCTGGGCGGCTTGGTGATCGAGGTCTTCGGGATCGGCGCGGTCTCGCCCCGGCGGGTCGCCTCGGCGTTGCGCCAGCGGGCCAGGTCCCACACGAGCGTCTTCGGCACGTCCTTGAGCGGGTTGAAGCCGCCGACCGAGTCGCCGTACAGGGTGGAGTAGCCGACCGCCAGCTCACTCTTGTTGCCCGTGGTGAGGACGAGGTGGTTGTCCTGGTTGGACAGTGCCATGAGGATCACGCCGCGCGCGCGGGCCTGCAGGTTCTCCACCGCGAGACCCGACAGCGCGATGTTGGACAGGAACGCGTCGACCATCGGTTGGATCGGCTCGATGAGGAAGTGCAGGCCGGTGCGCTTGGCCAACTCCGCCGCGTCGGAGCGCGAGTGCTCGGAGGAGTGCTCGCTCGGCATCGACACCCCGTACACCTGATCCGGGCCGAGCGCGTCGACGGCGATCGCCGCGACGACGCTGGAGTCGATGCCGCCGGACAGACCGAGCACGACGGTCCGGAAGCCGTTCTTGCGTACGTAGTCGCGCAGGCCGAGCACGAGGGCCTGCCACACCTCGGCGTGGTCGGTCACCCGCGGCGCGACCGCGCCGGAGACCTGGCCGCCGTTCAGCGGCGCCAGCTCGCCGCGGACCAACGTGCGGGAGACCCCCATCTCGCCGCGGCGCTTGCGCGGCATGGGGTCCGTCGTGGCGTCCGGCACCTCGATGTCGACGGTGAGCAGCTCCTCGGCGAACTGGGGGGCCCGGGCCAGCACGGTGCCGTCTGCGGCGACCACCATCGAGTCGCCGTCGAAGACGAGCTCGTCCTGGCCGCCGACCATGTTCACGTACGCGACGGTGGCGCCGGCCTCGGCGGCCCGCCGCCGCACCAGGGCCAGGCGCACGTCGTCCTTGTCCCGCTCGTACGGCGAGCCGTTGATGTTGATGACCAATCCGACCTTCGCCCGCGCGGCCACCGCGAACGGTCCGCCGGCCTGCCACAGGTCCTCGCAGATGGTCAGCGCCACGTCGACACCACCCAGCCGGATCACGCGCAGCGTCTCGCCCGGCACGAAGTAGCGGTCCTCGTCGAAGACGCCGTAGTTGGGCAGGTGATGCTTGAAGTACGTCGCGACGACCCGCCCGCCGCGCAGAACGGCGAGGGCGTTGCGCGGCCCGCGCCCCGGCGTCGCCTGGGCGCTGATGCGGGCCTTGCCGTCGGCGTCGAGGTAACCGACCACGACGGTCGTCGAGCCGAGCCCGTCGTCGGCGAGGTCGGCGGCCAGCCCGGCCAGGGCCGCCTTGGACGCCGCCACGAAGTCCTCGCGGAACACGAGGTCCTCCACCGGGTACCCGGTGAGCATCATCTCCGGGAACGCCACCAGGTGGGCGCCGGACTCCGCGGCCTTGCGGGTCCAGCCGCGCACGAGCGCCGCGTTGCCGGCCAGATCGCCGACCGTCGGGTCGACCTGGGCCAGGGCCACACGAAGAGTTCTCACACCCTCATTGTCCCGCGGCACGGGCCGCCGGGCATGGCCAAGCGACCGTGACGCGCCTCGCACCCGCGCGGAACCACCGGGTTCAGCGCAGGGACAGCACCGTCGCGCCGACGAACAGCGCCAGCGCCACGGCCAGCATGGCCACCTGGGCCGGCAGCTGACCGAACGAGCGCAGCACGGTACTGAACGCGGAGAGCAACTTGCTCGAGGCCTCCAGCATCGATGCCGCGTTCACCTGCTGCGCCTCGACGCGGGCCTGGTACGACGCGGCGGCCGCGTCCGGATCCCACACCGGCTCGCGGGCCCGCCCTACCGGGTTCGCCGACATATCGAGCGGCGCGTCCAGCACGGGCAGCTCCGGTGCGATCATCGCCTCCCGTTCGCCGGTCTTGGCCAGCGTGTCCACCATACGCACCCGCCCGCGCATCTCGATGATGATGACCCAGGCCGCGGCACCGGTCAGGAAACCGCCGAGCAGCATCATGCACAGCGCCACGAGATCGGCGACCGGTGGCCCGCCGGTGGCGGTGTCGGTGATGCGGTACAGGACGATCCACAGCGGCATGGAGACGACGGTCAGCGCGAACAGGATGATCAATGCGGAGCTGTACGCGAAGCGGGGCTGCCACACCAGGTCCTTGCCGGGGGCGCGGGCGACCTGCTGGCGGCGGACCGACCGCTGCAACTGCAGCAGCGGTGACTCGGTGCCTTCTGCGCTCGCTTCGCTCGCGCGGGCCGCGCGGCCCACTGGTCGCCGCCTTCCCTCCTCGCTCGCTCCTTCGTCGCTCGACTCGTCAGTCCAGGCGGCGCCGGCCCCGCGGCCGTATCCGCGGGCCGTGGCGCCGGGCGCGGGGCCGGGGATGTTGGCGACGGCGGCGGTGGGGTCCTCGCGGCCCGGGGCGATGGCGATGGCGATGGTCGGGGCCTCCTCCTCGGCGGCGGCGGCGCGGGGCGGTGGCACGGGTCCGGACGGGAACCGGATCGGTGTCACCGGGGGCGGCGTCAACAGGAGCGGGGGCTCGGGTGAGGCGGGCGGGGGCGCGGGCTTCACCGGTACGGGAGCCGGCGGTACGGCCGGCCAGCTTTCGGTCGCACCGGTTGGCTCGGGCGGCCGCGCGTCCGCGGCCGGGGGAGTCGCCGAGGCGGGCGTGGTGGCGGGGCCGGGGGCGACCGGCGTGAGCGACGAGACCGGGGGTTGCTGCTGCTCCACCGGGGCTCCTCCCCAAGGGGCGTGGACTGGGATGTGCCACGATGATAGGAGTGGCGTGCTGTTCGCGGAAGAAGCAGTTTTTGGCAAATCGTTCCGCCGTGTAACGCGGCTGTAATGGCGTGGGGGGATCCTCGCCGGTGGAGCGCCCACCGGCCGGGCTCGATGACCGTTCGTACACGGGAGTACACACATGGACCGTCAGCAGGAGTTCGTGCTGCGCACGCTGGAGGAGCGCGACATCCGCTTCGTGCGGCTGTGGTTCACCGACGTGCTGGGCACGCTGAAGAGCGTGTCCGTGGCGCCGGCCGAGCTGGAGGCGGCGTTCGACGAGGGGATCGGCTTCGACGGCTCGGCGATTGAGGGCTTCGCCCGCGTCTATGAGTCGGACATGGTCGCCATGCCCGACCCCACGACATTCCAGGTGTTCCCGTTCGAGGGCGGCGTGAGCGGCGAGAGCGCCCGGATGTTCTGCGACATCCTGCTGCCCGACGGCTCGCCGTCCTGGGCCGACCCCCGGCACGTGCTGCGCCGGGCCCTGTCCCGGGCGGCCGAGAAGGGCTTCACGTTCTACACCCATCCCGAGATCGAGTTCTTCCTGCTGGCCGACGTACCGGCCGACGGCGGGGTGCCCGTGCCGGTGGACGGCGGCGGCTACTTCGACCACACCACGCACGCGGTGGCCCGCGACTTCCGGCGCCAGGCGGTGCTGGCCCTGGAGCGCATCGGCATCTCGGTGGAGTTCAGTCACCACGAGGTAGCCCCCGGGCAGCAGGAGATCGACCTGCGGTACGCCGACGCGCTCACCACGGCGGACAACATCATGACGTTCCGCCACGTGGTCAAGGAAGTGGCGCTGACCCATCACGTGTACGCGACGTTCATGCCCAAGCCGTTCACCGACCAGCCGGGCAGCGGCATGCACACCCATCTGTCGCTGTTCGAGGGCGAGCGCAACGCCTTCCACGACGCCAGCGACTCGATGAAGCTGTCCAAGGTGGCTCAGGCGTTCATCGCGGGTCTGCTCCTGCACGCCCGCGAGTACACGGCCGTGACCAACCAGTGGGTCAACTCGTACAAGCGCCTCTTCCCGCAGGCCCTGCCCGACCGGATCACGGAGGCTCCCGCGTACGTCTGCTGGGGCCACCTCAACCGCTCGGCCCTGGTGCGCGTCCCGGCCTACGGCAAGCCGAACTCCGCCCGCGTCGAGGTCCGCTCGCTGGACAGCGCGTGCAACCCGTACCTGGCCTTCGCCGTGATGCTCGGCGCCGGGCTGAAGGGTATCGAGGAGGGGTACGAGCTGCCGCCGGGCGCCGAGGACGACGTGTGGGCGCTGTCCGAGGCGGAGCGGCGGGCCATGGGGTACGAGGCGCTGCCCGAGAACCTCTCCGAGGCGATCGACGTGATGGCCAAGTCGGAGCTCGTCGCCGAGGTGCTCGGTGAGCACGTCTTCGACTTCTTCCTGCGCAACAAGCGCAGCGAGTGGGAGGACTACCGTCGCGTCGTCACGCCATACGAGCGCGACCGCTACCTCGGCTCCCTCTAGCTCCTCCCACCCAACCACCCCCGACTCCCAT